>Ga0307934_1002343_pt1 | contig 10092 bp, 8 predicted proteins | sample OrgLakmetageno90_FD_201838 | JGI IMG/M metagenome (GOLD analysis project Ga0307934, IMG submission 201838) | Saline water microbial communities from Organic Lake, Antarctica - #90 | ecosystem: Environmental > Aquatic > Non-marine Saline and Alkaline > Saline | place: Antarctica: Organic Lake... | reverse complement strand
TTTTTCAATTGCTGATAACACTTTCATAAGGGGACAAGTGTTTATATCCCCGTTATGTCCGTTGTGTTATTTTTTTTCCAAATATAAGCTATCTAGTGGATTCTTAATGTCTTCTTGATAATTTATCGCCACATGAGTGTAAACTTCCGTTGTTCTTAAACTATTATGACCAAGCAAACTCTGAATCTTTCGCAAATCTGTGCCATCTTCTAATAAATGAGTTGCAAAACTATGCCGTAGCATATGTGGCGTCACCTTTTGTGCAATGCCAGCTCTTGCAGCCGCTCTTTTTACTACCTTCAAAATACTCGCAGCTGCATATTGTCCGCCTTTTCTCCCTTCAAACAAATATTCCTTCGGTCGATATTCTCGAAAATAGGAGCGAAGCATTAACAGAATAACTCTGCTTAAAGTTGTAATCCGATCTTTCCTGCCTTTTCCATTTCTTATTCTAATGGTTAACCGATCACTATCAATGTCCGAAATCTTTAAATTTAGCATCTCACTTCGCCGTAACCCTGCAGAGTATAGGATACTAATCATACTCTTGTGTTTTAAATTTTCGGTTAATTCAATCATTCTCAAAACCTGCTCCTTGCTAATAACCTTCGGCAATTGCTCTAATTTTTGAGGGCGCTCAATCTCATAAAACCGATTTGGCATTTGTAAAACTAACTCGTAATAGAACTTTACAGCATTAACCGCTTGGTGAATATAAGAGTCAGACTTTTTGACCATTAGTAAATGTTTTAAATACAATCGTATGTCAAGTTCTGTTAAATCATTTACATTCCGATTGGGGAAAAAGTCCATGAATTTGGAAAACATATGGCAATAGCTTCTAATCGTGTTTTCCGCATACCTTTTAAGTACAAGTTTGTCGAAAAAAGCCTCCGGCACTTTCTTCCTGTAATCTATAACATTCTCTACTACAACTTCTTTATTGGAAGAGTTGACTGGTTTTTTATCAAAAAAGTATTTTCCATCTACCCAAGCTACACCCTTGAAAGTTTGAAAAATTAACTCCAGATTAGACCTCGTATTTGCAATGTGTGCCATGTTGTAACTATTGCTCCATCGTACATCTGGCAAACCCTTAACTAGCGCATTCATTACCTTATTGGAATAAAACTGTAAACCAATCCGTTTGCTGTTTTTTATGTACAGGTGCTTTAGGGTTATTTTATAGAGTTGATTTAAATTCATGGTGCAATCTTAACCCATCGGAAAACCATAAAACGAGTAATAGCCGTTTAAGATTCGTATAATATACTTTTAGGCATAATTTCGTAGTTTAGCGTATGCAGAAAAGAACATGTTTAGTTTGTGACGAAGTGCTAAAGGGTAGAATTGACAAGAAATTTTGCTCAGCAAACTGTAAATCTTCCTACCAATATGACAAGATTAGAAACACCGATCAACTCTATTATAAAGTAGATAAACAATTAAAAACCAATCGTAAAATACTTAAAAAGTACAATAAAGTTGGAAAAACAACTCTGCGCAGAGAAGTGCTACAAAACGAAGGTTTTAACCCAAACTACTTCACGCATTTCAGGAAAACAGCGACAGGGGATGTGTACTTCTACTGTTACGATTTTGGCTTTTTAAAAATGGAAGAAACAACATCCACAGAGCTGAAGCAAAAATATTTGATTGTAAATTGGAACGGAAAGTAAGTCTTTCAAGTAAAACAACAGATTTGAAATATTATTAAACCCACAACTACAGCCAAACAATACAAGTTTAATTACATTTGACTAAAATATTTTTTTTATGAAATTACTAGAAGGAAAAGTCGCCTTAGTAACCGGCGCAACAAGAGGAATAGGAAAAGGAATCGCATTAAAATTAGCAGAACATGGAGCAGATGTAGCCTTCACTTTTGTATCCTCTCCTGAAAAGGCAAAAGAAGTAGAAAAAGAAATAGCAGCTTTTGGCGTTAAAGCCATGGCATTTCAATCCAATGCAGCAGATTTTGCCGCAGCAGAAAAGCTTATTGCAGAAGTGAGTGAAAACTTTGGAAGAATTGACATTGTAGTGAACAACGCAGGAATTACTAAAGACGGTTTGCTAATGCGAATGACAGAAGAAAATTGGGACGACGTGATGAATACCAATTTAAAATCGGTTTTCAACATCACCAAAAACGTACAACGCATTATGCTTAAACAGCGATCTGGTTCCATTATCAACCTTAGTTCTGTAGTTGGTGTAAGAGGCAACGCAGGGCAATCTAACTATGCCGCTTCAAAAGCCGGAATCATTGGTTTTACCAAATCCATAGCACAAGAATTAGGAAGCAGAAACATTCGTTGCAATGCCATTGCACCAGGATTTATTGCTACAGAAATGACCGCAGAATTAGGAGAAGAAACCATTAACGAATGGCTGAAATCAGTTCCGCTAAAAAGACCAGGCACAGCAGAAGATGTTGCCAACGCAGTATTATTCTTGGGGTCTGATTTATCCACCTACGTTTCAGGTCAAACCTTGAACGTTTGTGGAGCAATGTTAACTTAATTCGCTCTTATTTAGTGAATATAGTTAGCCCTTATCCAATTTGGTATTTTATTTTTTGTATCCTATTGGGCGCTTTATTGGCGTTCTTGTTGTACCGAAACGATAAAAAACTAATAGAATTTTCGAAACTTACCAAAGGCATTCTTTTTAGTCTTCGCTTTTTGTGCATCTCCGTGTTGGCAGCAATGTTGCTATCGCCGCTATTAAAATATTTCAATAAAACGGTAGAGAAACCAATCATTATTATTGCCCAAGATAATTCCGCTTCCATGAACATGGCGGCAGATTCTGCTTTCGTAAAAACGGCTTTGCAGCAGCAGTTGGCCGACGTTAAAAGCAAGCTGGAAGAAAACTATAGGGTAGAAAGCTATCTTTTTGACGAAAAGATTAGTGCAGAGAATGAATTGCCAAATTTTCAAGGAAAAATTACCGATTTCGACGTGCTTTTTGAAAGTATTGAGCAACGGTTTGTCAACCGAAATGTGGGAGGACTACTAGTAATTTCAGATGGTATTTACAACCAGGGAAACTCTCCTGTTTACAGCACCCAATCTTTAGAATTTCCAATATTTACGCTTGGTGTTGGCGACACAAATAAGTACGTGGACGTTCAACTACGCAATCTTAGAAATAATAAGTTGGCCTTTTTAGGGAATGAGTTTCCGGTTCAAATAGACGTTAAAACGCAAAAACTCCAACCAACTGCATTAACGCTGAAAGTTTTTCGTGGTGAAAAACTGATTAAAAGTCAACAAATAACAAGTCTAAAAACCAGTGGTTTAACTACCCAACGTTTGGCGCTCAAGGCAGATGTTGTTGGAAAGCAGCAATACACCATCGTAGTAGAATCAGTAGACGGTGAACGAAATACGCTCAACAATAGAATTAATTTCTACATCGATGTGTTAGACGGTCGTCAAAAAGTACTACTACTTGGAATGGCTCCGCACCCTGATTTAGGAGCATTAAAAGCAGCCATTATATCCAACGAGAATTACGAGTTAACAAGTACCATTTATTCGGAATTCACAGGCGCATTCGATGCGTTTGATTTGGTCATACTGCATCAGTCGGTAAACGGAAAGCTAGTTCCAATAGATCAAAAAATGAAGGGCTTATTGGCGGAATCAAAGCCTATTTTACTCGTTGGCGGTGGTTGGAAGAACGTGGAGTTATTGAAAGACATTTCAGGAAAAAGCAGCAATAGAAATACCGTGAACGATGCGCAAGCGCAAGTAAACGAGTCTTTTAGTTTGTTTACCGTGGACGAAGACATTCGCAAAGTGAGCAACTTTCCGCCTTTAGCCACCGAAGCCAATCAAGTGGTAAAATCAAATGGAAATCAAACTCTGCTCACCCAAAAAATAGGGAGTGTGGTAACATCTTATCCCTTGCTTTCTTTCTATGAAATGCAAGACGTAAAGTTGGGCCGATTTAGCGGAGAAGGGATTTGGAAATGGCGCATGGCAAGTTTTCAAGAGTTTGGAAACCATGATGTATTCAATCGTTTTGTAGGAAAAGTGGTGCAATACATGGCTATTAAGTCAGACCGTAGTTTCTTCCGCGTAAGCACCATAAATGAGTTGTACGAAAACGAAGCAATCAATTTTTCTGCTCAGCTATTTAACCCTTCCTATGAATTAATAAACGATCCGGACGTTAACTTGGAATTGACCAACCAAGAAGGCAAGAGCTTTACATACAGCATGAATCGATCTGGTGAAACCTACCAACTGAACATTCCTAGTTTAGCACCTGCCACCTATAACTATGCCGCTACAACTACCTTTCAAGGGAAAAGATACAGTGAAATGGGTGTGTTTACGGTAAAAGAATTGCGCTTAGAGGCCTTAAACACAGAAGCCAATCATCAACTGCTTTTTCAATTGGCAAAACGCACCAATGGCGAAATGCTCACAGCAGATGATTTGGCAAAGTTTCCGGAAACCATCGCCAGCAGAGAAGACGTTACTTCGGTATCTTACGTGAACGAAGAGGTGCAGGACATCATTAATCTAAAATGGATTTTCTTTCTGCTTTTGGCACTGTTAAGTGTAGAATGGTTTATTCGAAAAAGGGGAGGAGCATACTAAGAAAATCTCAGTTTTCTCCGAAATCAACGTAATCTAAATCTCAGCCAATACTTCTTGGTCTACCCAGCCTTGATTGCCATTTGGTAAAGAGACTTTTAACCATTCCTCCGTTGCGTCTTCAATTTTAACCTTGGTGCCTTCGTGCAACACAAACAACTGCGAGCTGCCCGAAGAAGGAGCACTTAAAATATCTACCGTAGAACTCATTATAATGGCATGAGTAGCCTTTTTAGCATAATTCTTTTGACTTGCAGCCAATCCCCAGCAAACCAACCCAAGCAAAACACCCGAGGAAAGTAAGGTGAATCCAAATTTTCGAACGCCAGTGTTTTGTGCTACTTTATACATCCCAAACCCAATTAGGCCTAGTATTAAAAAGCCAATCACAATTTTTGCCCAGCTGTCGGCAGAAAATAAATTGTAAATGGATTTCCACCATCGGTAAAAAAACAGTTCAGGAATTACCTCAATTTTATCTACCGTTCTTGCATTGGCGATTTTCAAGTTGTAAGCAGCATCTTCTGCATTTGGATTTATTTTTAAAGCTTTTTCATAATGTAAAATAGCAGGGGCTATTTGGTTGGCTTTAAATAGACTATTCGCATAATTAAAATGTAAATCTTCTGAAACGTAATCTTGTTCTAGCAAACTTTCATAGCTTTTTATGGCTGTTTCAAAATCGCCTTCAGCATAAGCAGAATTCGCTTCGTTCATTTTTTGCAACGGTTGGCTTTGTGCACAAATAGCGGTGCTACATAAAAGAAAACCGATAAGGTATAGGATGGCGTTTTTCATGGTAGTATCTAGCTTTCTAAGTTCTGAATTAATCCTGTAGCTTTCTCGTAAAGAACAGACGGGTTAATGCTCGACTCAGGAGCAAAACGTGCCATTTCAGTTTCCTCTAAAATATCTTTTACGCTTTTTCCAATTTCATTGGAGTGCCCGTTCTGCTCTAGTAGGCTCACAATTTTTTCTTGAGACAAATCTGCAACATCTAAGCCAAACTTATCAGCGAAGTAACCAAATAGCGCCGTTGAAATTTCTTCGTAAAAGGAAGTATTCTCTTTCGCATCCAAGTGTTTTTTCGCTTGAGCCAATCGCTTTTTAGCAATTTTACTGGCTCTTGATTTACGCAAACCTTGTTGATCGCCAAGGATTGCTTTATTGCGTTTAGCAAGAAGTGTGAGCAACACACCAAAAAGAAGAATAGCTACTAGAATGAGATAAAAGAGTTTGGAGCCATAAAAGTAATCGTCCGCTTTTAGCAAGCTAAGGTTGTTTACGTGAATGAAACGAATGTCGGTTCCAATCATCTCAACGTCTTCCTTTCTTCTGCCGGCGTACACTACGTTTTCTTCTGCTTCGCCTTTCTCTACATGCAAGGAGATAGGTTTAGCCTCAATAGTGTTGTATTTTTCTGTGCTCAGGTCGAAGTAGGTGAATTTGTATGGTTTAATCTTGAATTCACCAGAATGTCTTGGAATAACCAAATAATTAAATGATTTGGAACCATTAGAGCCATTGTAGTTTGTTTGGAAATTATTTTTTGTGTCAGGATCGTACACTTCAAAATCTGCAGGAAAATCTAACTTCGGGGCATTGATTAACGGTAAGTTACCGGAACCACTAATGTCAATGGTAACGTTTACTGATTCGTTGGCCGTTAAACTATCCTTGTTAGCCTTCATTTTCATGCTAAACTTACCAACTGCTCCAGAAAAATCACTAGGTTTTCCTTTGGAAGGTAGCGCTTTAACTTTCAACTTTATCGGTTTACTCGCAGCAACAACCTCCTTTACATCGTAACCGCCTCCCCAAAACTGCTCCATGTAAGTTTTAGCTTTTCTAGGAATTTGCACCTTCGCCAAAATAGAAAGCGCATCAATGGATAAGTCACCGCTTCTTTGAGGGTAGAGCAGGGTTTGCTGTAATTCTACAATATCATACACCTGACCTTGATAATTTTCCCTCTTTTTTTGAATATTCCTGCCGTATAATGTCTGTAAGTCTTGCGTCCAAAATCCAGTAAACCGCGTTGGTTCTTCCAAATCCAATCCACTTAGGTTGAGTCGTGAATATAATTTATAGGTAACCGTTACTTTTTCACCGACGTAGGCTTCCCGTTTATCCACCGTAGCTTTTACAAATACATATTCCTTAAGCTGTTCTGCTTCCGTTTTCCGCTGTTGGTTTTTATTGCGTTGAGCTGCAGCTCCGTTGGGGTCGTTATCTACAACCTGAATTTTAACAGGCTCCGTTTTTTTGGTTTTCCCTCCCGATTCAATACTAGCTGCACCAATAGTATACGTCCCTTTTTTTTGTGCAACCAGCACGTAACTAATGGAGTTACTTTGGGTCACCGTGCCATTAATAACCTGCATGCTTTGCGATTGGTTCGGTCCACCAAGCACTCGAAACCCTTCAAAACTTGGCGAAGAGAAGTTTCCACCTTGCGCGTTAATGGTAAACGTCACCTGAAACCGCTGACCAACTTCCACCGTAGAACTACTCACTTTTACAGTAAATTCATTTGCCGCAGCGGAACAAACCATGCTCACAAGTAGTAAAATGTATGTTAAAAATGCTCTTTTCATTCGTTTTCTAAAATCGGTATTCAATTACCAATGTTTTATCTTTATCTAAAGGTTAAACCTGCATCAACCCAGCAATTTCCTCTCCACCCTCGTTCATCCTCAACTCTTCACCTTACATCTTTCCCCTTTAAACTTTTCACTTTCGTCCTTTCCCTAAATTTTGTCAGACTGAGCTCCGATAACTATCGGAGTCGAAGTCCAACTTTCCCCTTTAAACTTTTAACTTTCAACTTTCCCCTTTAAACTTTAAACTTTCCCCTTTAAACTTTAAACTTTCCTCTTTAAACTTTCCACTTTCCTTCTTACCAGTCCTTCTCAATATCAATCTTAACCCCTTTAATTTTTTTCTTCTTTAATTTCTCCTGCAATTCTTTCTCCTTCTGATTTAAAGCTTCTAAAATTCGTTCGGCATCTTCTCTTGAAACCTGTTGTTCTTGTTGCTGCTGTTTTTGTTTTTCCTGTTCTTCTTTCTTTTTCTCTTCCTCGCTTTTTTCGTCTTCTTCCTTATTGTCCTCCTCTTTTTTCTCTTCGTCCTTTTTTTCTTCGTCCTTGTTCTCTTGCTGATCTTTATTTTCTTGCTCTTCTTTGTTTTCGTCTTCTTTTTTATCCTCTTTTTTCTCTTGTTCTTGCTGCTGTTGCTGTTGCAGCATTTTTTGAGCATAGGCTAAGTTGTATCTGCTTTCTTCATTTTGAGGATTACTACGCAAAGAGCTTTTATATGCTTTTACACTTTCTTCTAACTTCTTTTCCTTCAGCAAGGCATTGCCTAAATTCTGATAAGCGTTGGACTTGATTTCCTCATCTTCGGTTTTGTTTGCCGCTTGGTTAAAGTAGCGCGCAGCATCTTCGTACTTTTCTTGCCGGTAAAGAGCGTTCCCAATGTTGTAAGAGGATTCCACCGGCTCAACATCTTTGGCCAAACTTTCTTGGTACTTTTTAGTGGCAGCCTCAAAAGAGTTGTTTTTAAAAAGATCGTTTCCTTCTCTAATTTCTTGATAAGCAGATTGAGCTTGAGAAACAAAACCCAAACCAAGTAAAAACGGCAGTAGAATTAACTTTTTCATGCTTCAAATAAGTTTATATTTTTAGCCAACTTTCCTTTTTTCTCTGTAATTACTAAGGAAACTAAGATGAGCAAAAAAGCAGCTCCAACAAAGAATTGAAATCGGTCTTCGTAATCCGTGTACACTTGATTCTCAAATTCCGATTTTTCCAAACCACTTAAATCGTCTAAAATGGCGCCAAATCCTGCGTTTGAATTCGTTGCCCTTACGTAAATCCCTCCTCCACTTGCGGCTATATCTTGTAACATGTTTTCGTTCAAACTACTCACTACCGTATTTCCTGCATTGTCTTGTCGGTAACCTATTTTTTGACCCCTTCTAAACAATGGTATCGGTGCTCCATTTGGACTTCCCATGCCAATGGTGTACACTTGAATTCCTTTCTCTTTTGCATTTTCAGAGGCTTCTATGGCGTCGTCCTCGTGGTTCTCTCCATCCGTCACAACAATTAATGCTTTGCTGCCGCCAGATTCATAATCAAACGACTCAATGGCCAAATCAATTGCTGCACCAATTGCAGTTCCTTGGGTTGGCACAATGTCTGTGTCAATGGTATTTAAAAATAATTTTGCTGCAGAATAATCCGTGGTAACGGGCAATTGCGTGTAAGCTTGTCCTGCAAAAACAATAATTCCAAGTCGATCGCTTTTTAATTCTTCTACCATTTGCAACATAGCTCTTTTTGCTCTTTCTAAGCGGTTAGGCGAGAGGTCTTCTGCCTTCATACTATTCGAAACATCCACAGCAACAATCAGGTCAATTCCTTCTCGTTTAACTTCTTCTACCTTCGTTCCAATTTGCGGATTTGCAATTCCAATCACCAATAACCCGAAACCAATTAGAAACAATACAAACTTTGCATTATACCTAAAGTTCGAATATTCCGGCATAAGTTGAACGAATAAGTCACTTTCTGCAAACTTTGCTCTAGACTTTTTACGCCACCTTTTAATTCCCACAAACAATAGTAGAAATATAGGGACTAAAAGCAAGCCCCACAAAATATAGCTATGTTCGAATCGAAACATTAATTAATGGTTTTAAAAATAGTGTTCGTGATCATAAATTGAAGCGCAAAAACAATTCCTGCAAGCAATGCGAAAGGAAAAAACTCTTCTTTCTTCTTACGGTATTCCGTCACTTCAATTTTTGACTTTTCCAATTGGTCAATCTCTTCATAAATAGCTGCAAGGCTTCTCGTATTTGTTGCTCTAAAATATTTACCTCCTGTCATTTGAGAAATTTCTTTCATGGTCTTTTCGTCAATTCGGACTTCTACATTTTGATAACTCGTTCCTCCAAATCCATTCTGATAGGGCATAGGAGCCATTCCATTAGTTCCCAATCCAATGGTATAGGTTCTTACCCCAAATTCTCTTGCAATTTCAGCTGCCGTTAACGGCGGAATGGTTCCCGTTGTGTTAAAACCATCGGTTAGTAAAATGACTACTTTACTTTTTGCATCGCTATCTTTAATTCGGTTTACAGCGGTTGCCAATCCCAATCCGATGGCTGTTCCATCTTCAATCATCCCATTTTGAACGTCTTTGAACAAGTTTTTGAGCACAGAATGGTCTGTCGTTAAGGGAGATTGGGTAAAACTCTCCCCACTAAAGGTAACCAAGCCAATCCTGTCGTTTGGTCGGTTAGAAATGAAATCCATTGCCACATTTTTAGAGGCTTCCAATCGGTTGGGTTTTAAATCCTCTGCCAACATAGAGCTCGAAATGTCCATGGTAATAATGATGTCAATTCCTTCTGTGGTCACATCTTGCCAACTTAAAGAAGATTGTGGTCGAGCCAAGCAAATAATTAATA
>Ga0307934_1002337_pt1 | contig 10102 bp, 5 predicted proteins | sample OrgLakmetageno90_FD_201838 | JGI IMG/M metagenome (GOLD analysis project Ga0307934, IMG submission 201838) | Saline water microbial communities from Organic Lake, Antarctica - #90 | ecosystem: Environmental > Aquatic > Non-marine Saline and Alkaline > Saline | place: Antarctica: Organic Lake... | reverse complement strand
GAGGCGCCAGGGCTCCCCTTGTTTACGCTGGAAGACTGCAAGGGAACGCGGCTTTCAGATGACATACCCGAAGGGATATTGGCTATTGCCAGGTTAATGCCTGCAATGGATTTCGAGATTGCACAAGCCTGTGCGGCATCCGAGGCTGCGGTGCAGGTAGCTGAAAGTTCCCCGCTGCTATTCATCCTTTTGGTGAACTATACCCGCAGGCAACAGCTCTCTGTTGAGAAGTTTGAGCATTTGATCGCTCTGAGGCGCACCGCCATTCTTGAGAGAATTGGGCTGCCAGCCAGTAAGTCTGTGGTTCGTTTGATCAACCGAATTGAACTGTCCCCGCTGCTTCCCTGGGAGCTTGACGATGTCGTCAGATCCTTGGCTCAGCCTGAATTTCGATCACTGCTCAGTCACCATCCGAGCCTGCATCTAAACCATTTGCGCTTCTTGCTCCGCCAAAGGCAGCCTCTTTGGCCAGGGATGCTGCACCTCGTTGATAAACATTCTTCTGCTTTGGACCTTACATGGTTATGCCGAATGATCCGGGACACGCTGAATATGGCAGCTGGTAATGAGCGAGTTCTGGCAGGAGTGAGTTCGCGACAGGCGCTGCAGGAACTTCACGATCGCCTGGTCGAACGTTTCAACAGGAGCAACGGCAGGAATTCTGCAGCTGAACGCGTTGCTGTTGCTGCCAAGCTGGCAAAGGAGCATGGCAACTACCCGGCGCCGCCTATCCCTGCCATTGAGGGCATAGAACCTCTAATGTCCTGGCTGGCACTATTGGAAGAAGGTGCCTCGATGCACCACTGCGTGGGCACTTACCATGTTTCCGTTGCCAATAATGAGGCATTTATTTACCGGATGACACATCCGGAACGCTTGACCATTTCACTGGAGTATCGGAATAACCGGTGGGTTGTTGGCGAAGTGCGGAGGTATTGCAACGCCAACCCTTCACCAGGAGCACTGGATGTTGTCCGGCGCTGGGTTGAGCGTTTCTGCTGAAGCGCAAGGTACGGAGTGCTAGTAAAAACGCGGGGTAAAAAATACAGCGGCAAGGGCTGATCAAGACATTGCAAACTTGCGTGCGCAATCTAAAACATCCACAACGGGTCCTCCGGCAACATACTGCGCATCTAACTCATAGGCCATCTGTTCCAGCGACATGTTGTCGTAGCCTGATGCCTGCAGCTGCTGGAGGTGTTGGTGTGCTTGGTTAAGCTTGGTTAAGCTTTATTTGCAACCTCGCCCAAGCTTTTACCTTGACTCGATCTTACAGGAAGTGCGTCAAGCGCATCGCCGAGATCTGCCACATTAAACCCGATGCTGAACTTATTATTCGGAAGATAACGATGGTGCACGCCGTACCTGTTGAACACCAACTCCATATCTTGCTCGACCTCGGCCTTTGCGACAATCTCACCGATAAGCACATGGCTGGTCCCGTCTTGGGGGTCTACGATATCGGAAGCCTCAATGCTGCGTACTTTGTAGAACGTGCTTAGTTTCCGCGAGCTTCTGATAACGCAGGCAATATCCCCCGCTATGATGTTATGCCAATCAGCATTTTTTTGGCTGTTCAACTGTTTATCGCAAATATCAAAGATTACTTTCTGGATATCGGGATATATTTTTTTATACTGGCGTTCATGAATGTTGCTAAATATAAACATATTCCTTCATCTCCTATTCTGCATAGCGCTTTTGTTTAGCATCAGCCCTGTGGCTAGAAAGTGGAATTATGGCAACGTAAGAGACCAAAATAGAAGCAAGTGCTTGGCTACAAGTCATAATCCACAAGGGTTTCAGGTGTTTAAATGGCAGAAAATATCGGAAAAATAGTTGGGCAATACTCTTATATTCACCTGTCTCTATGCGAGCAATTAAGTGAAGCCGATCAAGCCGCGATCCGGCAAGCCTCGGAGCTGGCCGGTTCTCCTGGAAGCTTACACTACAATGTCGTCAAACTTTCAGATGATCGGCGCAAACTCTCTCTTCTTGATTATCCGGATTTTTTTGCTGAAGCATTTCCTACACTCCGGCAGTATTGGACAATAGACATCGAGAGTCGGCAATACCGGTTTCGCACCTATGAAGGTTCGTATAATCCTCCGATCCTACACCGAAAAGAGCTTTTGATCTCGGACGACCATCCGGATGTTCATAAATTCAGGGAGTTAACAGCAGCCGCCGAAAGCATCGGCTTGTTTGATGACAATAATAGGATTGGGTTTTCCCGCGCATGGGATGCCTTGCTTGACGAAAAAGGTTATCGGCTTGTCGGACACGAGCTAATGCCGGTCGGCAACGTGGAGATAGTTCCGACCAGCGAAAACGAGGCAGTCGACAGTATTGCACGACACCTTACCGCCCTTACTCGCTACAGTTTGTCGGCACCAATGCAGACACTTGCACGTTTTGGTTACCTGGACGGAAGCAAGTGCATTTTTGACTATGGCTGCGGAAAAGGCGGAGATCTTCAGGCCCTTCAGGAAAATAATGTCGTCGCTTCCGGATGGGATCCTTATTACGCCCCGGAGGAAATGAAAAAGCCTTCTGACATTGTGAATCTCGGCTTCGTAATTAATGTCATCGAAAGCCTGGAAGAACGTATCGATGCGCTTCGTGGGGCATACGAGTTGGCCAACGAATTTCTCGTGGTCTCAGCTATGCTCGCCAACCCGGAGGCGGTGAGGGGCAGGCCCTACGGGGATGGGGTGCTGACTTCGCGGAATACCTTTCAAAAGTATTTTACTCAAGCAGAACTGATCCATTTCATCGCAGAAACATTGCATGAAGAGCCCCTGCCCGTGGGACCGGGCATTTTCTACGTCTTCAAGGACAAAGACGCCGAGCAGCGATTTGTTTATAGTCGATTTGCCAAAAAACGACCTCCGACAATCCGCATCAGTCGTGCTCCCATTGAGAGATCTGCCAGAGTTCGGATAAATCGAGTCCAGGAAAAATATGAAAGGCATCAAGCCCTTTTGGAGCCACTATGGCATTTATGGCTGCAGCTCGGTCGCAAACCTGAGCGCAGCGAGGTTAATCTTGAAGAAATTGGAGCGGCATTGGGGTCATTGCCAGCTGCCCTCCGCCTTATCCTGGCCTATAAAGGTGACGAGGCAACTGGGTTTTTAAAAGAGGCAGAACGCGCCCGAGTTGATGATCTCCGGGTTTACTTCGCAAATCTCCAATTCGAAAAGCGCAGGCCCTTCAAGCAAATGGAACAGCGCCAGAAAGCCGACATCAAGTACTTTTTTGGTAGCTTCAAGACTGCAGTCGAGGAGGGAGAGAGACTGCTCCTTGAGACCAGCAAAGCCGTAAACATCAATGCTGCTTGCCAGGTGGCAGCTGAACATGGACTAGGATGGCTCGATGAAAGCCATTCCCTGCAGCTGCATACCAGCCTGGTTGAACAGCTACCCGCCGTCTTACGCTGTTATGTCAGTTGTGGAACAATACTTTACGGTGATGTCTCCAGCGCCGACCTAATAAAGATACACATCCGGTCAGGCAAACTGACGCTTATGAAATTCGACAGATTTGACGAAAGCCCCCTCCCTCGTCTGATCGAACGCGTGAAAATTAATCTTCGAAGTCAGCGGCTGGATTTTTTTGATTACGGGGAAATTTACACATCGCCTTATCTTTTTATGAAATCACGCTTTATCAACGAAGAGCACCCTTTCTATGCAGAGCAGGCGGTTTTCGACGAGCAGCTTGAACAACTAAACCTGACGGACCTTAGTGGCTTTGGCCCCAACTCCGAAGAATTTGAGCAGCTGCTTGAGAAGCGTCGATATTGCATTCAGGGATTTCAACTGGAGCGCAGCCAAACGCTTCCCGATCTTGATGAACCCTGCGGGCAATTCCTCACCTATCGCGACCTGATTGAGTGCAGTGAGACACAAACAAAGACGGCACTGCCCAATCTCCCCAAACAGCCGGATAGCTACACAGCTCTGCTGGAATTATCGACTCAACTGTTGGACCCTATTATTGACTACTTCGGCATGATCAAACTTACCTATGGATTTTGTTCCCCTGAACTAGCTCGAAAAATCCCAGGGCGGATTGCTCCCAAACTCGATCAGCATGCTGCGCATGAGCAGAATCGATCAGGCAATCCCGTGTGCGAGCGAGGAGGAGCTGCGGTAGATTTCATAGTCGAGTTCGAGGATATGACCGGAGTAAGCCAGTGGATCGCAGAGAATCTACCATTCGATCGCATGTATATTTATGGCCCTAACAAGCCAATTCATCTCAGCTACAGTCCGTCCCCCAATCGCCAGGTTACCGTAATGTCGCCCACCCGTAGCGGCAACAAGCTGGTGCCAAAAACCATGAATTATGAAAAGTATCTCCAGATGCTGACGAGCAATTAAGGTAAACGCGCGAATATAGCAAAGCTAGCCGGCTGGAAAATCAACATCGACAGCATGTTTTTCCGCCGCGCTAATTTCTTAGCGCTCCAATCTTCGAGGCAAGCAGCTGCACAGCCTCATCTACCTGACTCTCGTCAGAGTATCTCCCCAGACTAAACCGAATACAGGAGGCGGCTCTCTCCTCCGACATTCCAATCGCCCGCAAAACATATGATGATTGAATCATTCCACTATTACAGGCGGATCCCGTAGAGGCACAGATTTTCGGCTGAAGAGAGACCAAAAGTGATTCTGCATCAAGTCCTACCAGCTCAATGTTCAGGTTGCCAGGGTGGCGATATTGCCCGTCACCAACAACCCGAAAATCGACACCTTCACTCGATAAACGCTCAAGAAAACGCTCACTCAGCGCACTAAGAGCCGACCTATGTTTCTGCCCCTCAGACTGGATCAAAGAGGCCGCCGCACCAAATCCAACGCATAGCGGAGTGGGAACGGTTCCAGAACGTAACCCCCACTGCTGCCCACCACCTTGAACTAAGGCCGGAAAATTATTCTGTATAGATGAATCGATAAACAGAGCACCTATGCCTTTCGGTCCATACAGCTTGTGTGCCGAAAGGCTAAGCAGATCGACCCCCCAGTCGACAACATCAACGTCCATTGCTTCCAGGGCCTGAGCCGCATCACAATGGAACAGTGCTCCAGCTTCGTGAGCTAGATCTGAAAGGCGTGAGATATCTTGGATGACGCCAATCTCATTGTTGACCGCCATAACGCTAACGAGCAGAACGTCATCGGATAACATCTCTTTGTATGCTTGTAGATCTACTTTCCCCGTCTCAAGAACCGGAACTTCTTCCACGACATAACCAAGCTTGCCACCAAAGAACGTTGCAGCCTCTTTGACGCACTTGTGCTCGATCGCACTTACAAGAACCCTTTTTCGGGCACTTTTATTGCCAAACATGACGCCTGACATGGCGTGATTGTTCGATTCGGTTGCACCTGAAGTGAATATGACTTCATCAGATAAGGCACCTATGGTGGAAGCTATCACCCCTCTAGCCGTCTCAACGGCATCGGAAGACTTCCACCCAAGAATGTGACTGGAGGAGTGCGGATTACCAAATGAATCGGTAAAATAAGGAAGCATTGCCTGCATTACCCGCTCATCAACCGGCGTAGTTGATTGATAATCCAAGTAAATTGACTCACCTACACGCATCTCAATCTCCTAGGTCAAAAATTAAACTGGATATTCCCTCCAGTCCAATATTGCATTGACCTTACCCCCGACGACCGTTATTGTCGAGACTGGAGCGACGATCCAGGGGAAAAAATGTTTAACAGTCCACTCTTCCAAATCGGATACCAACCGCAATTTTCAGGTCATGAGACCTTCCCGATGCGCTACGGATGGCTAAAAAAGGCCTACGATGTGGTAAAAGAATCTCAAGAAAGCGAAAACGACCACTCCGTCTTTAATGATGAGGGTGCCATCGCGAGATTTGGTGTGGGCAAGAATATGGTTGCCTCAATACGCCATTGGGCAACTCAGTGTGATGTCATAAAGCCTGGAAACAAAGGCAATCAAGCTGAAGTAAGTGAAATTGGAAAAAAAATATTTGATGACAATGGGTTAGACCCCTTCATGGAGTACCCCTCAACTCCCTGGCTTTTGCACTGGAAGCTCGCATCAAATAAGAAGCTAACCACTTGGTTCTGGGTTTTTAGCCACTTCCCAACGGAAAGCTTCGAAAGAGACAACATCGTTCAAGCCCTCGAAAAACTTGGCAATGAGCGAGGTTGGTCGCGGATGTCCAAATCCACCATTAAGCGTGATGTCGAGTGTTTTGTCCGTACCTATGCAGCCAAGCCTGCGGCAGGAAAGCAAACACACGAAGACACGATGGAGTCTCCTCTCACTGAGCTCAGCCTCCTTAAAGCCATTGGCAAAAAAGATGGATTCCGAGTTGTTCGCGGTCCCAAAGCGACACTAGGTGACGGAGTCTTCGCGTACGCTGTTATTAGTTTCTGGAACAATTTCTCCACCGCCAACACAATTTCTCTCGAAGCTCTCGCGCACCAACCCGGATCGCCCGGCAAAGTCTTTCAGCTGAACGAAGATGATTTAACAGATCGACTCACTCGCATTGATGTAGCGACGAATGGGAAATTAAAGTGGTCCGAGACCGCAGGCCTCAAGCAGCTTGTTCGATCCGAAGCAATGCAGGACCGCGATGCGCTTCAGCTGATTGATATTGACTACCAAGACCAATACGAAGGAAAGGTTGCGTAATGCCGCTATCAGACACTGTTTACGTCGAAAGGCGTTTCCAACGCTCAATTCGGATCGATACGGACTTACAAGATCCAGACGCACTGACGGGCTTCATTTGCCCTGAATCATCTGCAGCCGTTCTATCAACAATGGCAAACCACATTACCGAGAGTGGCCAAGGTGCATTTACGTGGACTGGACCGTACGGTAGCGGAAAATCTAGCCTTGTTATTGCCCTTAGCGCGCTAACAGCCAAGGGCAAGGCACAAAGAGAGCAGGCAAAAAGAGCCGTCGGTGATGACACCGCTCAAAAGGTCTGGAGCGCCTTACCTCCTGGCAAACAAGGATGGATTACCATCCCCGTAGTAGGCCAAAGAGCCTCAGCTCGCAAAGTCATTGGAGAGGCGCTGATCAAGAACGAGTTAGCCAATCTTGAACCTGATGAGGGCTGGAACGACTCTAATATTATCCAAATACTCCTCAATACGGCCAACAATATTCCAGGAAAAGCTGGTCTCATCTTGTTCATTGACGAGATGGGAAAGTTTCTTGAGGGGGCAGCACGTGATGGTTCAGACCTTTATCTCTTCCAGCAGCTAGCAGAGATCGCCTCTCGCTCTAATGGCAAGCTCGTAGTTATTGGCATTCTCCACCAGGCTTTTGAAGAATACGCTAATCGTCTTTCACGTGATGCCCGAGACGAATGGTCAAAGATTCAAGGGCGCTTTGTGGATCTGGCTGTTAACACGGCTGGGGAGGAGCAAATTGACTTGTTGGCTAGAGCTATTCACTCCAACCACAACTCGAACACTCCTGGTCTTGAGGCATCTGTTACTGCCAACACAATTAAATCCCACAAGCCTGGCGTTAGTGGGAATCTCTCAAACCTACTCGAAAAGACTTGGCCATTGCATCCGGTGGTTGCCGCCCTGCTCGGCCCCATTTCCCGTCGGCGTTTTGGACAAAACCAACGAAGCTTGTTCGGGTTTCTGAATTCTGCTGAGCCGAACGGCTTTCAGGACTTCATCAGAACATCAGATGGCAATGGAACTTACAGTCCTAGCCGTCTCTGGGATTATCTGAGAATAAACCTAGAGCCCTCTATCATCGCATCACCGGATGGCCATCGATGGTCCATGGCAGCTGAAGCTTTGGACCGCTGTGAAGCCAACGGAGCTAGCCCCGTTCATTTGCAGCTACTGAAAACAATTGCTGTGCTAGACCTCTTCCGAGAACGATCCGGGCTCTATCCAAGTCACGAACTTCTCTATACGACAATTCAAGCAACTAAAGATGAGATCGATTCCGCTCTTGAAGACCTGCGGCGCTGGTCCTTTGTTATCTATCGGAAGCACCTGACTTCATTTGCAATCTATGCCGGAAGCGATTTTGATATTGAGTCGGCAATTGAGCGGGCATTGCAGGAAGTCCAAGACGTAAATTTCGAAACCTTGCAACGTATGGCTGGAGTGCAGCCCGTTCTAGCCAAGCGACATTATTTTGAAACCGGAGCCCTGCGCTGGTTTGACGTTCAGCTTGGCTCATTAACAGCAGTAACTTCAAATGCCGACCAATTTACCCCCCATCAAGGCACAATTGGTCTATACCTCCTCGCGCTTCCGACCGAAGGGGAGAATGGGCAAACTGCCCGTTCACGCTGCAAAGAGGCTTCAAAAAAAGCGGCACAGAAAGATCGAAATGTCATTGTCGGGTACCCACTGCAAGCATGGATCATCATCGAACTTGCGAAGGAGCTGAAAGCCCTGGAGAAAGTGCGCGAGGAGCACACAGAAATTCAAGGTGATTTGGTTGCCCAGAGGGAAGTCAATAGCCGACTCTTTGCCTTACAAAATCAGCTTGAAGCAGAGCTTCAGCAGGCACTATTGAACGCTGTTTGGTTCGAAAAAGGGCAAGAGCTAACCCGCATGAACACAAGGGAGCTGAATAATAAGGCCTCAGACGTCGCAGCAGAATTATTTCCAGATAGCCCGCGGATTCAAAATGAGCTCCTGAACAGGACTAAACCCTCAAGTAGCGCTATCGCCGCACAAAATGCACTACTAAAAGCGATGGCAAACAACCTCGGCGAAGGACGTTTAGGTATCAATGGATACCCTGCGGAAGGTGGCTTATTCGCTTCGCTCTTGGAACACACAAAGCTGTACGGCCAACGAGAGGATACATTCGACTTCCTCAAACCAAATTGGGAAGACGATCCGGCATGCCTTTACCCGGCGTGGCAAAAGGCGTCCGAGTATCTGGAACATCACTCTCAGCGCTCCGTTGGTATTAGTGAGCTCTATGATCTCTGGGAAGAGGAACCCATCGGCTTAAAACGCGGCCTAATGCCGGTTCTGAGCGTAGCCTTTATCTTATCCCAACGCAGCGACCTCGCGTTTTACCGCGAAGGGATTTTCCAACCTCTGTTCACCGACCTAGATGTTGATTACTTGGCGAAAGATCCGGCATCTATCCAAGTTAGATGGATGGACCTTGGCAACCTCTCGAAAGCTCTTCTTTCTGGCCTAGCAGAAGTCGTGCGCGAGCTAGACAAACGAAATCCGTTGACGGAGTTGGCACCAATCGATGTCGCCCGAGGTTTGGTCGCAATCTTCGACCGCCTTCCAAATTGGACAAAACGCACACAAAAATTGTCAGCCACCGCGATGAAGGTCCGCGCCATCTTCAAACACGCCAGTGACCCAAACCAATTACTTTTCTCAGATCTACCAGCGGTCTACGAAACCAACGCAAATATTCAAAGTGATGACGTTGCATTTGCAGTCATTAAAGTGATCCGTGAAGCGATGACTGAGCTCGTTGATGCATATCCCAAGATGCTTAATGGCATGTCTAACGTTCTCCTAACAGAGCTGCAGGTTCCGAGCGATTCGCCACAGGCATTGGGCGAACTTAGAATTCGGGCAGAGAATATCAAGCAAATGTCAGGTGATTTCAGGCTTGATGCTTTCTCTAATCGCATTGAAACACTCGACGGCACCAAAGAGTCTATTGAGGGCGTTGGCAGTCTTGCCGCAAATAAACCACCGAGAGACTGGGTAGATGCAGATCTGAATGCAGCATTTATAGAGACAGCAGAGCTCGCACAAAAATTTATACGAACGGAGTCTTACGCTCGAGTACAAGGCAGAAAAGACAAACGACACACAATGGCCATTATCATATCCCAAGATGGACGGCCTAAACCGCTTGAAGCCGACTTTCAGATTACCGATGGCGACCGACCCAAAGTTGACGAACTCGTTTCTCGGTTAAAAGAATCGGTGCAATTGGATAACAAGAACAAGAAAGCAGTAATACTTGCAGCTCTTGCAGAGCTGAGCAGTGAGTATATGAACTTGGCAAATGACACTGAACAACTTAGCTTCTTGGAGGATAACGATGCCACAACCTGAAAAGCACGTGCTTGGCT
>Ga0307934_1002330_pt1 | contig 10143 bp, 6 predicted proteins | sample OrgLakmetageno90_FD_201838 | JGI IMG/M metagenome (GOLD analysis project Ga0307934, IMG submission 201838) | Saline water microbial communities from Organic Lake, Antarctica - #90 | ecosystem: Environmental > Aquatic > Non-marine Saline and Alkaline > Saline | place: Antarctica: Organic Lake... | reverse complement strand
AGTCTTTCGATAAATTTACCATCTCTTGGACTTCTTTTATCCGCAACTACGATTCTATAGAAAGGACGCTTTTTAGCTCCACCACGAGCCATACGAATTACTACCATTTATTTTCTCCAGTTTTGTATTTTAGTTTTCATAATATTAAAATCAATCAATAAGCATACACTTATCAAAAAATTCAAAAATTTAATAGCGATACTTTAAAGAATATTGAGGCAAAAGTCAATAGTTGACATATCATTAACTTGAGATATAATACTTATGTCGTCAAATTTAAACAAACAACTTGCTTACGACATTAAACAACAAGCTAAAGCGTTTCTACTTAACTTCTCTTATGAATTTTCCTAGAAGCCTTTTAGCTACACACTAAAGGGAACATCAAAATGTCAAAAAATTATTTATTTACCTCAGAATCAGTATCAGAAGGTCACCCAGATAAGCTTGCCGATCAAATTTCGGATGCAATCTTAGATGAAATCTTAAAACAAGATAAAAATGCTCGTGTTGCTTGCGAAACTCTTGTAAAAACTGGTATGGCTTTAGTCGCTGGCGAGATATCGACTTCTGCATGGATAGATATCGAAGAGCTTGTAAGAACAGTAATCACCGAGACAGGCTATGATAATGCCGACAAAGGTATCGATGGCAGGACTTGTTCGGTAATCAATGCCATAGGTAAGCAATCACACGATATAGCCCAAGGTGTCGATCGTGGCTCACTTGAAGACTTAGGTGCAGGCGACCAAGGCTTGATGTTTGGTTTTGCTACAAATGAAACTCCTACTCTTATGCCTAGTGCTATTTACTATGCTCATTTGCTTATGAGAAAGCAGGCAGAGCTTAGAAAAAACAACAAACTTAGCTGGTTACGCCCAGATGCAAAAGCACAAGTTACTCTAGCCTATGAAAACGACAAACCTAAGTTTATAGACACTATAGTACTTTCAACTCAGCATGACGAAACAGTCTCACAAAAAGATCTTCATGACGCTGTAATTGATGAAATAGTAAAAAGCTCAATCCCAAAAGAATTAATCACAAAAGACACTAAGTATCACATCAACCCTACAGGTGTATTTTTAGTTGGTGGTCCTCAAGGAGATTGTGGTCTAACAGGTAGAAAAATCATTGTAGATACTTACGGCGGTGCTGCACATCATGGTGGTGGTGCATTCTCTGGTAAGGATCCATCTAAAGTTGACCGCTCAGGGGCTTATATGGGTCGCTATATCGCCAAAAACATAGTCGCTGCAGAGTTAGCTGACAAATGTGAAGTCCAAGTAGCTTACGCTATCGGTGTCGCAAGCCCAGTATCACTTATGGTAAACACATTTGGCACAGGTAAGATATCTGATGACAAAATCGAAAAACTAGTATCTGAAGTTTTTGACCTAAGAGTTGGCAAGATTATAGAAAACTTAGATCTACTAAGACCTATCTATAGAAAAACTTCAAACTACGGACATTTCGGTCGTGAACTTCCAGAATTTACTTGGGAAAAAATCGATAAAGCAGAGATTCTAAGAAGTTTTATATAGAGGGCACCTCTAAAAATTAAAAGTAGGTGGGAAATGGAAGAAAATCTTATTTATCTTGAGATTGATTCTAAACCTCATCACTAGGGATATACGGCAACAAATTTATACCAAAACCTAGGACAGTAGCACTTCCGCTCATCAAGAATTTTCTATCAAACAACAATTCTGCCAGATTAGATTTTTCATAGGCTGATATTACAAAACTAGCCTTTTCATCAATTTCAGCTATATCTGTCGTAGCAATTCTGTCTTTATTTAAATGGTACAAGTCCATTTTTCCTAGTCCATGAAAAACTATATCTTTGATGCCAGCTGTATTTACAATAGCATATTCAGATAAGATATCTAAATTCTGCAAATACTCATGCTTAGACATCATAAAAAATATCAGTTTAGCTTTCTTTTTTAAAAATCCACCACTTATGCGAATATTTTTTTGATAAGCTAAATCACTATTCTGAGACTCATCAAGGGATATTGAAAACATTTTAAAAACTCTACAACGAAATATTGTATAAAAAAGAGCCTTACGAAATAGCTTACGAGCAATGCCTTGTTTACGATAACCTTTTATGACTTTTAAATCGCATAGATAAGCTATCTTTTTTGAATTTATGGTCTTAATAACCACACATATAGTAGCAACCAACTTGCCATCATCAAACATACACCAATAATGCATAACTCCCATTCTCTCATAATAAAGAAAATAGTCATCACTAGCATGGACTATATTAAACTTATCATCACCCAAAGGGTAGTCAACTTGACTTTTAAGCTCTGCAGCATGTACAGATAATTCAGACTTATTTCTGTTATTTACTTTTATTATTTTATACATCTAGTAATACCAAGCATTTCAAAAAACTGCGATCTTTATAGAACATATAATATAGAAAAATAACAAAATATAAATGTAGTATCTTTAAAATAAAAAAAACAATATTGACTATATTTATTTTAGAAAATTTTAATTTTTTGATATGCCAGTAATATCAATAGGTATTGGCAAATATCAAAAGGTTAAAGGAGGTGTGAAATACAAAGAGAGTATGTGTATATTTGTATTTGGATTGGCATTACCCTATAGTACTAGCTTTATAGCTTTTCTTAGATTCGATAAACTCAATTTTAAGATCTTTATATTTAGACCTTATTGCACTAATATCTGCCTTAGACATTACATTATCTGTTTTAGCTTTCAAGTACTCTTGCTTAGCACTATACATGCTTTTAATATTAGCCACTAATTTAGTATACTTTTCTTCTATACCAAAGTGCGTTGTTTTATTTTTTCTAAGCAGTGCTTCATCTAATTTAACTTTTGCTTTAGCAATTTCAACTAGATGACTAGGTGTTGTTTTAAGATCATAGCACCAGCCAATTTTAGCAAAACCAGCTATAAGCCATTTAGATGGATCAAAATCAAACCATCTAATACCATTTCTATAGTCACCACCAAAAGCATGGTGATAGTTATGGTAGCCTTCACCACCGGTAACTAAAGCTGTAATAAAGCTATCTCTTGCCGTATTTTTAGTAGAGTACGGTTGGCTACCTAAAATATGTGCTAAAGAATTGATACAAAAAGTAGCATGATGCACTAATATAACCCTAACAAGACCACCCAAAAGCATAAAGCTTAAAGCTCTCGATAAAGCAGCTGAAAGTGTACCTTCACTAGCAAGACCAAACACAAATCCCACCAACGCAGGTAAGCCAAGGCAAGTTAGTATAGCTAAAATCGTATAATGCTTGTGTTGGAACACTACAGCTTTATCTTTTAAAAGGTCATTAACACCACAAATTTCTTGAACTTCTGGGTTATTGTACTTAAACAACCAAGTAAAGTGAGAATACCAAAAGCCACGCGTAGCTGCATAAGGGTCTTTAATAGGGTGATCCACATCTTTGTGATGTTTTCTATGATCTGAAGCCCATTGCAAAATGCTGTTTTGAAGAGCGGCTGTACCAAATATAAGCAGTGTATAAGACACAAGTTTATTTGCTTTGTATGTTTTATGAGACCATAACCTATGATAACCCATAGTTATAGATACTCCCGTTATGATATAGAAAGCAAGTAGACACATATAGTCTGCCTTTGTAAAGCCTACTGTGTAAGCAAACCAAGGCACTACAACTAAAGCAACTACTGGTAGTATCAAAAGACCTATAATACTCTTCCAAACTATACTACCTTCTTTTTCGATAACTTGATCGATACTATCATTAATTTTATTAATTTTATTAATTTTATTCATTTAAGTCCTTTTCCCTTTTTCTGAATTCTTCGTATTTCGCAAATCATAGAAACTATAATCTACAATCTAGCAACTATTGTAGCATATTTAGCCCAAAATACCAGCTGATATTCATGCTGCTAAATCGCAGCTCTAGGCTTCACATTGATTTCTAGCCCACTATCTTTTGAGCCATTTGCATATCTATAAGCACCCGCTAAAGCTATCATAGCACCATTATCAGTGCAGTATTTCACTGGTGGAAATGATACTTTATACGATTTATTTTTTGCTAATTTACTTAATCTTTCGCGTAAATGTTTATTGGCACTTACTCCACCAGATACAACCAATCTTTTTATACTAGTTTGCTTCAAAGCCTTATCACACTTACTCACAAGTACATCCACAGCAGCATCTTGAAAAGCATAGCATAAATTTGCTTTATTTTGCTCAGACTTATCTTCTTCACTGTACCAAGTATTTAAAACAGCTGTTTTCAAACCACTGAAACTAAAATCTAAGTTAGGTTTATTCTTCATTGGTCGTGGCAATATATATCTATGAGTATCACAGGCTGTCTCAGCAAGCTTAGCCACCTCCACTCCACCAGGATAAGACATTCCTAATAGCTTAGCAGTCTTATCAAAAGCTTCACCAACAGCATCATCTATAGACTCACCTAGTAGCGTGTATTCACCAAAATTTCTCACTTCAAAAAGCTGCGTATGCCCACCAGATACTAAAAGTGCCACAAACGGATACTCTACATTGCTATCACTATCTAGAAGTGGAGATAAAAGATGACCTTCTAAATGATGGATTGCTAGCGTAGGTATATCATTTATCATGCCCAATGTTTTAGCAAATGTAGCTCCCACCATTAATGCACCTATCAACCCAGGCATTGCTGTATAGGCTATACAATCGACATCCATAAAATCGACATTAGCACCATTGAGAACTTTTTTAGTAAGAATATTCAACTTAGCTATATGCTCACGCGAAGCAAGCTCAGGAACTACACCACCATAGTTCTGATGAAGTTTAATCTGACTATACAAAGCATCCGCTAGCAATTCTTTTTTATCGTAATCATACAGAGCAACCCCAGTCTCATCACAAGAACTTTCTATACCTAAAACCAGCACTACTTCTTAGCCCCTCCACTAGTTTTAGTTATTTGGATAAATTTAGTGATGAAAGAGCCTATAACCAATCCCAATACAAATGCTATCGACATAAGTACACTCAAAGGTCGTGTGGTAGTACTAGCTATGTAATCAAAATTAACTTCGGTTGTATTTAATACCGATAGTATAACAATTAGCATAATTACTATACCAAAGAAAATAATAGGAAAAAGTTTTGCGATCATTTTAAAAAACCAAATAAATAATTAAACCATAATATATTGCTACATTATAGTTTAAAAATTAGTAGATTGAAATTTTATTTCAGAAAGAAATTTTCAGATAGTTTTATTAGAAATCTAAAGACTCAAGAGCATGTCTTAGTGATTCTTCGATATCTTCATTGATATCTTTTTCTTCAGTATCAACCTGTGATTCTTCAGAAGATGAGTCAACATTGAAAGATGAAGCGACATCAGCAAGAAGTAGATTATCATCCACACCAAGCTCTTCTCTCATCTTCTCGATCTTGTCAGTTTCTTTTCTAACAGCAAGACCCGTACCAGTAGGTATTAGTCGACCGATTAGAACATTTTCTTTAAGACCTCTCATTTTATCTACTTGAGAATGAATAGAAGCCTCTGTAAGTACTCTTGTTGTTTCTTGGAAAGAAGCAGCTGACAAGAACGATTCTGTAGACAATGAAGATCTAGTAATACCCATAAGCACTGGCTCAAAAGTAACAACTTGCTTTTCTTCACTGCGTAACTTGTCATTCTCTTCAAGTATTCTTACAAGCTCAATAGTTTCATTCTTAACAAATTTGCTATCACCTTCATTGACAATCAAAGCTTTTCTCATCATTTGTCTTACAATCGTTTCAATATGCTTATCGTTAATAACAACACCTTGCATACGGTATACAGATTGAGCCTCAAACATTATGTAATCAGCAAAAGTAGCCAAGCCTTTGTATTTGAGTAAATCGTGCGGATCTGTTGGTCCATCGGCTAAAACATCACCACGCAATACTTTTTCTCCATCAAAGACAACCAAATGTCTTGACTTAGGCATAAGAAGTTCATCAATCAAAAGACCATCTTTGTCTAAAAGCTCAATTCTCTGCTTCTCTTTAGTATCTCTATTGCCAAGTCTTACAGTACCATCACAAGGTGAAAGTATAGCAGCCTCTTTAGGACGACGAGCTTCAAACAACTCAGCAACCCTAGGAAGACCACCCGTAATATCTCTATTCTTAGAGCCTTCTAAAGGAATCTTCGCAACCACATCACCAATTTCAACTTTCGCATCATCAGCAACACTGATCACTGCTCCAATAGCTAAAGATATAGACTTGATAACTTCGCCTTTTGCATCAAGTATATTGATGATAGGTTTTAAGTTTTTAGCTGTAGTACGCTGAGAGATAGAAGTTATCTCGATAGTTAATTGACCAGTCAAATCATCATAAGTATGTCTAGAAGTAATACCATCAATGATATCTTCCATCATAACTTTACCTGCCACATCAGTAATAAGTGGCTGAGCATGAGGATCCCAGGTAGCAATTACATCACCAATATCTACAGCTTTGCCAGTCTTTAATGGTAGTGAAGCTCCCATAGGGATTTTGTGTTGCTCACGAATACGACCCATACTATCAGATACAATAATCTCACCAGCACGAGAAATTACAATTTCGTTACCGTCTTGGTTTGTAACAGTTCTGATGTTTTTATGCTTGATTTTACCAGCAGTTTTTACTTTGATGTCTGAAACAGTTATACCAAGTGATGCAGCACCACCCGTATGGAATGTTCTCATCGTAAGCTGTGTACCTGGCTCACCAATTGATTGAGCAGCTATTACACCTACAGATTCACCTACATTAACCTTTCTCTCACGAGCCAAGTCACGACCATAACACATCGCACATAAACCACGGCGAGTATTACAAGTAATTGGTGATCTAAGCTTAATCATGTCAATAGCATTATCATCAAGTAACTCTACAAGATTTTCATCAAGTAAAGTACCTGCCTCTAATAGCACAACACCTTTTTCAGTAACAACATCCGCCGCCAAAGTTCTACCTAAAGCACGCTCAACTAGAGGTACTTTTACTTCACCGTCTTCTACAATCGCTGAGTACATTAAGCCGTCATCAGTACCACAATCTTCTTCAATAATAACCAAATCTTGTGCCACATCAACTAATCTACGCGTTAGATAACCTGCGTTTGCAGTTTTAAGAGCTGTATCGGCAAGACCTTTACGAGCACCATGGGTAGATGTAAAGTATTGAAGTACTGATAGACCTTCTCTAAAGTTAGCTGTAATAGCTGTCTCGATCATTGTACCATCAGGCTTAGCCATCAAACCACGCATACCAGCTAACTGACGCATTTGGTTATAAGAACCCCTTGCCCCAGAATTAGCCATCATATACACAGAGTTAAATGATTCTATTTCCGTTTCTTTACCATTCACAGTTACTTTATCTTTAGATATAACATCCATCATTGATGCACCAACCTCATCAGAGACCTTACTCCAGATGTTGATGATATTGTTATATCTTTCATTTTCAGTAATCAATGAAGATTGGTACTGTTCGGTTATTTGCTTGATCTCTTCTTCTGCAGCATCAACTTTAGCTTCCTTATTATCAGGAATCGTCATATCGTTAATACCTACAGAGATACCAGAAATAGTTGAATACTTGAAACCAGCATACATAAGTTGATCAGCCAATATAACAGTAGCTTTACCACCTAAGATTCTAAACGCTTGATTGATTATGTTAGAAATTTCTTTCTTAGTCAAAACCTTGTTTATCAAAGAGAAAGATAAACCATCTGGCAATATATTTATAAGCAATGCACGACCAACAGTTGTATTAACAACACCTTTTTCATTGAAAGTGTTACCTTTAGTGTCAAACACCTGTCTATCTATTCTTAACTTTATTTTTGCATGAATATCTATAGTACCCGAGTTATACGCTCTACTTACTTCATCATAACTTGCAAATAGCTTGCCTTCTCCTCTAGCTCCATCTTTATCACGAGTGATATAGTACAATCCTAGCACGATATCCTGTGTAGGAGTAATGATAGGTTGGCCAGAAGCAGGTGAAAGAATGTTGTTTGTAGACATCATAAGCACACGAGATTCTAACTGTGATTCTACAGTCAAAGGTACATGTACTGCCATTTGGTCACCATCGAAATCGGCGTTAAATGCAGCACAAACTAGTGGGTGAAGCTGTATAGCTTTACCTTCAATAAGTCTAGGCTCAAATGCTTGGATACCAAGTCTATGAAGAGTAGGAGCACGGTTTAGAAGTACTGGATGCTCATTAATAACAACTTCCAGAATATCCCATACTACAGCTTCTTCAAGCTCTACCATTCTTTTTGCTTGCTTAATGGTAGTAGCATGCCCACCAAGTCTTAGCTTAGAGTATACAAATGGTTTAAATAGCTCTAAAGCCATTTTTTTAGGTAAACCGCACTCATGTAATCTAAGTGAAGGACCTACTGTAATTACAGAACGACCAGAATAATCAACTCGTTTTCCCAAAAGGTTTTGACGGAAACGACCTTGCTTACCTTTGATCATATCAGCTAAAGATTTAAGTGGGCGTTTGTTAGAACCTGTTACAGCTCTTCCGCGTCTACCGTTATCTAATAACGCATCTACAGACTCTTGTAGCATTCTTTTTTCGTTTCTAACAATGATGTCAGGAGCATTAAGATCCAAAAGTTTTTTAAGACGATTGTTTCTGTTTATAACTCTACGGTACAAATCATTAAGATCAGATGTAGCAAAACGACCACCTTCGATAGGCACAAGAGGTCTTAAATCTGGTGGCAGTACAGGTAACACTGTCATTACCATCCACTCTGGTTTATTACCAGATGCCAAGAAAGTTTCAAGAAGTCTAATTCTTTTGATTGCTTTTTCTCTTTTAGCTGTAGATTTGCTTTCTTCGTACTCTGCTTGTAGAGTTTCGATTTCAGCTTCTATTTCAGTTTCTGAAAGCAAAGAACGGATTGCTTCAGCACCCATTGCAGCTTCAAATTCATAGCCATAGCTTTCTAAAGCTTCTGCATACTCGTCATCAGTAAGAAGTTGTTTCTTCTCTAATGGGGTCATACCTGGATCAGTAACTATATAAGACTCAAAATATAGAACTTTCTCTACATTTTTAAGAGGCATATCTAAAAACAGACCAATTCTTGATGGTAAAGATTTTAAGTACCAAATATGTACAACAGGACAGACTAGATCAATGTGACCCATTCTCTCTCTACGCACTTTAGCTTGCTCAACTTCTACGCCACATCGTTCACAGACCACACCACGATGCTTTAGTCTTTTGTACTTACCACAAAGACACTCGTAATCCTTTACTGGACCAAAAATCTTAGCACAGAATAAACCGTCTCTTTCAGGCTTAAATGTTCTATAATTAATAGTTTCAGGTTTTTTAACCTCACCGTGCGACCATGATCTTACGACCTCAGGTGATGCTAATGATATTTTAATAATATCAAACTTTTTACTATTGTAATTTTGTTGTAGGATACCGTTATTCACAGATAAATTCTCCTATACCTTTTATTATTTAATAACAAAATAAGTAGCTCTAATAGATGCTTATTCTTCCTCTGACGAATGATCGAAGTCCATATCGATACCTAATGCTCTAACTTCATTTCTTAGAACATTAAACGATTCTGGAACATCTACACTCATAGTCAATTTACCATCTACGATATTCTTATACATCTTAGATCTACCTGCGATATCATCTGACTTAACAGTTAGCATTTCTCTTAGAGTATAAGCAGCACCATAAGCTTGTAATGCCCAAACTTCCATCTCACCAAATCTTTGACCACCAAACTGTGCTTTACCACCCAATGGTTGCTGGGTAACAAGACTATATGAACCTGTTGATCTAGCGTGCATTTTGTCATCGACTAAATGATCCAGTTTCAACATATACATATAACCAACAGTTATTGCTCTATCGAAAGCTTTACCTGTACGACCATCAAATAATTTCATCTGACCATCTGTAGCAAAACCACCAATTTTAAGAAGCTCTTTAATATCTTCTTCTTTAGCCCCATCAAATACAGGAGTTGCAATAGGTACACCATCAGTTAAGTTTTCAGCCATAGCGACAACTTCACTATCACTCAATGATTT
>Ga0307934_1002315_pt1 | contig 10199 bp, 10 predicted proteins | sample OrgLakmetageno90_FD_201838 | JGI IMG/M metagenome (GOLD analysis project Ga0307934, IMG submission 201838) | Saline water microbial communities from Organic Lake, Antarctica - #90 | ecosystem: Environmental > Aquatic > Non-marine Saline and Alkaline > Saline | place: Antarctica: Organic Lake... | reverse complement strand
GCTGCCGTTATACCGAAACGGCACGCCTACTGGTATCGGCAGCACTTGCACCAGTGCGGACACGCGGAGCGCGTCCCTCCAAAAAGCATCCACTTGGTCGGGACGCATCGCCGAGGCGTCCGTCGTGCAGGCGAACACGTCTGCCCCATACCCTTCGTTCTCTGAAATAGGGTAGCCTACCGGCGAGCGGCGGTTTCGGCCCATCGATTTACTCAGGACGGTGAGCCTGTCGAACCGCGAAACCGCACTACCTCGCTCTCAATTGCCTCAATCTCTGAAAGTTTTGAGGCCATGACGGAGCATGGCCCTCAATCACGCTTCTTCGAAGCGGCGCTCGAATAGGGAGTCGAGTTCACCGAGCATCTTTTTGGCGCCTTCGATGTCGCCTTCGGCTAGAACCTTTAATTTAGAGCCTTTTCCTGCAGCCAGCATCATGAGGCCCATGATGCTTTTTCCGTTGACTTGCTCACCGTCTTTTTCGACCCAAACTTCTCCAGAGTAAGTGTTTGCGATACGAACGATCATGGCTGCTGGACGGGCGTGTATGCCCATCTTGTTTTGCACGATGAGTTCTTTTTCTGAGGATTCGTTGCTGTCGGTTTGTGTCATATTAAGCGAGTCTTGCAAAATGGGCGTTCTCCACCCGATTTAACTGGCACAGTAAGTGTTTGAAAGAATTCTTCGTCAAGTTGGAAAATTATGCCTTGCGGCCGGTAGAGAATGGGTTGGTTGCGTGGGGCATTATCGAAAAAATAGATGCCACTCTTTAGGGCAGGTAGAAGAAAGATAAGCGAATCGACTGAGCTACCTAAAGTCTATGGATGCTTCCGAGTTCCATTCCGCACTAGCGGGAGGAATGAGTGAAACGAATCGGGGGCTAGTAATGCTTGTATCGCTTTGCACACTTTAACATAGGCAGGACGTAGGTCTGCCGGAGATGGTGCAGCAATGCCTGTGCCTCGAGTTTGGTTCATGTGAACTCATGCGGTAGCGGCAAACAACACAGGCAGGAATGCCTGTGCCACTTTTTAGACTGTTGAAAAACGTATTTGCCAAAAATGAATTAGCTTAGAATCTGTTGACTCTATGATGGATGGCAAAAAACAGGCAACCTGGGGTGGACGGTTTTCGGAAGGGCCTGCGGCGTTAATGCTGCGGATCGGGGAATCAGTGTCGTTTGACCAGCGGTTGGCTGAGTTTGATATTCTCGGCAGTAAAGCGCAGTCGGCGATGTTAGCGCATGTTGGAATTATTACGGAAGTGGAGCGGGATGCGATACATGCCGGGTTGGAAACTATTTTGGAAGCGGTTAAAGCGGGGACTTTTGTTTGGAAGACCGAGCTGGAAGATGTCCATATGAATATCGAGCAGGCTCTGACCGATGAGGTGCCGGCGGCGGCCAAGTTGCATACGGCACGGAGCCGGAATGACCAGGTGGCGACGGACATGCGGCTTTGGTTTAAAGATGCGTGTGTGCAGATTGAGGTATCTTTGAATGCTGTGATTCGTTCGCTGGTCGATCTTGCGGATGCCACGCAGACGGTGATTATTCCCGGTTATACGCACTTACAGCGGGCGCAACCAGTTTCGATGGCTCATCATTTATTAGCTTATGTAGAGATGTTTGCCCGGGATCGGACGCGGATCGCGGCGGTGGCGGAGCAGGCGAATGTGTGTCCACTCGGTTCGGGTGCGATTGCGGGGACAACTTTACCAATTGATCGGGAATTCGTTGCGAAGGAACTAGGTTTCGTCGATACGGAGGGCAATCCTCGGGTGACCCAGAATAGTATGGATGCGGTCAGTGACCGGGATCTGTTTATTGATTTCGCTTCGGCGGCCGCGACCTGTGGGGTGCACCTTTCACGGATGGCGGAAGACTTCATTTTATGGAGTAGTGCTGAATTTGGTTACGTCCGCTTGCCGGATGCGTTTACGACGGGTTCGAGCTTGATGCCGCAGAAGAAGAATCCGGATGCATTTGAATTGATCCGGGGAAAATCTGCCCGGTTGACGGGCAATTTGCAGATGTTGCTAACCATGGTGAAAGGCTTACCACTGACCTATAATCGGGATTTACAGGAAGATAAGCCGCCGGTTTTTGATTCCTTTGATCAGTTGAAGTTGATGCTCGATACGGTTGCTGCCTGCTTGCCTGGAGTGGAGGCGAATGCGAAGCGGTGTGCGGCTGCGGTGGCCGATCCTGCTCTACTCGCGACGGATGTGGTCGATTATTTGGTTGAGCAAGGAGTTCCCTTTCGCGAAGCGCACCACGTGGTGGGTGCACTCGTTGGCCTTTCGGAAGAGTTGGATACACCGCTGAATGAATTACCATATGGTAAAGTGCAGCCAATACATTCGAAGCTAGGCGAGGATTGGTCGAGTGTTTTTGATCTCAAGCGGGCTCTGGCTGCGCGGGAAAAAGCGGGTATGCCCGGGCCGAAGCAGGTGGCTGCACGGATTGCCTACTGGCGAAAAGATTTAGCTTAACCACAAAAGACACAAAAAGCACAAAAGACACAAAAGACACAAAAGACACAAAAGACACAAAAGACACAAAATGGATGACTGTGCTCTGAGATGTAGACTTCGTTGTGGCTAGCGGCCGTGCGGGAGAGTCTGCCTTAAAACTGAGTCCATCTCGATCCGTGCCTGCGGAAAGGTGTATTTAAGGGAGGGCGCTTATCCCACCTGGCATGAGCTGGTCGAATGCAAGCGCTTTAGTTAGGTTTAAGCGCAACCAAATCTCGGCGAAAAGACGCTGGGGACAGCGTCCCTCCCGTGCTTTTCATTAGATTACACGCTCAATAGCTCCGTTTTGAGATAGCCAAGCGGGAATTATCCTTTGGGCCTACTGAGCTTGGTATTGGCTGAGGCGTTGCTGCCAAGGACCTGCGAGTGGAGAACTGTTAATCTGTGTGACGTAGGCTTCGTAGGCTTCGGAGTCTCCGTTGAGATCGGCTTCTATTGCAAGGTGGTAAGCGGCTTCAGCGCGTATGGACTCGGCGAGCTCGGCGTTATTGGCGATCGCACCTAGCTTGGCGAGCCCGGTTTCTGCTTGGTCGGCATTGAACAGCGCGAAGGCGTGTCCGAGTAGTGCACGGCCTGTCAGGATCGAGTCGGAGAGGGCTTCGGATGCGATTTGGTAGAATTCGGCTGCTTTTTCGAATTCCTTAGCTTGGTAGGCTTCGTCTGCGATGGTCAGTGCGGCGAATCCTCCGATTGCTTTTGAGCTGTTTTCTTTGGCAAAACTTTCCAACGTGCCAGCTTCGTCGGCAGCGGCGAATTCAGCTTTGAGGGCATCTTCGGCATGGTCTTTATAGATACGTGCTCCATTGAAACCTATGAGCACGATTGCGAGGGCCAAGATGCAGCTGATGACAAAGCCCTTGTTCTCCATCCAATACATACTGACGCGATCCTCAAAGGAGAGTTCGGCGGAATCTTCAAGATCGATGATGTTGCGTTCATCAAGTTGTTGATCCTTTGGCAGGAGTGGATTGTCGGGAGTGTTTTTCTTTGGGCGGTTCATTGTTATAAATGGCTGATGGCTAGCTTTGGTAAAATTGAAGTTGGGGAAAATTTAGGAAAGTGGGAAGAAAAGAAAGGGAGTGGATTTATTTTAGAAGTTTCGGGACTCGTGATCTCAGGTAAGGCTTAATCGAAAATGACTGTCTTGTTATTGTAGACAAGTATACGGTTGTCGAGGTGAAGTCGGATGGCTTGTGCGAAAACGGATTTTTCGAGGTCTTTGCCTTTACGGATGAGGTCGGGAATGGCGTTGCGGTGATTTACGCGAGTGACGTCTTGGTAGATGATGGGGCCTTCGTCAAGATCGGGTGTTGCGTAGTGTGCGGTCGCACCGATGAGCTTAACGCCGCGCTGGTGTGCTTGGTGGTAGGGCTTGCCGCCCGCAAAGGCAGGTAGAAAAGAGTGGTGGATATTGATGACCGGGCAGGCAAGACGCGCAAGGTAGTCCTCAGAGAGGATTTGCATGTAGCGTGCCATCACGACGAGCTCGACGCCGTAGCTTTTAATGATGCGGATTTGTTCGGCTTCGGCGTCCGTCTTGGTCGTTTTGGTTACCGGAATATGATGAAATGGTAGCCCGTAGCTCAGAGTCGCCGCTTCGAGGTCTGGATGATTGGAAAGCACGCAGGCAAGTTCACCCGAGAGTTCGCTTGATTTGAAACGGAGAATTGTGTCGTGAAAGCAGTGATCAATCTTGGAAACAAGGAGGGCAACTTTTGGGCGTTGGGTGGAAAGCGCCATCTTCACTTCCATTCCTAGTTCGTTAGTCGCAAATTCTGAAAAGGCTTCGGCTTGGGCCGCTTGATCGCCTGCAATGGACCATTCGACACGCTGGAAAAAGATATTTGCTTCAAGGTCTTTATGCTGGTCGGCGTGGTGAATATCGCCGCCGCGCTCAAAGATCCACCCGGAGACACGCGCGACTAAACCCGGACGATCCGGGCCAAAGAGAAGTGCGATGAGTGTGGGTGCGTTCATATGCTTGAAATGTGTAAGGGTGTAGAGTGGAAAAGGGTGGGTCGCCTGCAATTCTAAAATGTGGGTGGAGTAGCAGAGTGCGGTGCCGCTCGGGAGCGCTGCGATCCCGGGATCGCGAATCTCTTGATTCGCTCAAAGCGTAAACGTAGGCTTAGTCATACCCGCAGTATTCCCATGGATGTTCGAGGAGTGCCGATAATTGCGCTTTGAGTCTTAGTTCGAGATCGTCTGGGTGAATGGAAATCCGCAACGACCTGTTTGTGCGGATTGCCTGTTTGGATTGTGCGCGGTTCCATTGTTTAAGAAAGGTGGCTCGCAAGGTGGTATCGGCTTCAAATCCAGCTAGGGGGAGTTTTTCGAAGTGGATCTTTTTTGAGTTTTGACGAACTGCTTGGGCGGTTTCCGGACGACACGGAGGTCGTTCCTCCATTTTAATTAAACCCCGAGTCACCTCGATCTGGCTGAAAGTGGTTTGGGCGAGGTCATTTTTGGAGATGAATCCAAGGGCCCATGCGGGAGGGACGTAAAGGTCGGGAGTGGGTAGATCATGTCTAGGGAACCATGCGCGGGAACGTTCGAGCAGTTCTAGAATGGCGGGTGAATTCAGATCAAGATGCTCGGCGACATTGCGCGAAATCAGTGCCGCGTGTAAGCGATGGTAGAGTTTGCGTGGCTGGGTGTGGTGGTGCCAGCCGTGGGCGGCGAGGGGATGCCCGCGGTCAGCGAGCATTTGTAGGCGCTTAATGTCGGCAGGTGTCCATGGCTTGCCCGGAACAACGAGTAAGGTCACGGGCGGGACCTCTTTGCGTTTTAAATATTCAAGAATCCGTTCGACGCGCTCCATCGTCTCGGGCATGAGGTCGTGGATGGAGACGATTGCTTGCATGGTTTTTGGGTAAGTCTGTGAATCTGCAGATTTGAAGCTTAGTGAGGTCGAGTGGAGCGTTTTGAACGGAAAGTTATTCGTCAGTAGCTTATCCGTTTAGTTTTTTACGTATCGAGTTAGGACCTTGGCCCATTGTTCCACGGTATCATTGTTCAGTGCTTCGGCGGCTTGGCGGCAGAGTTGGGCTTTGCGTTGCCATTCGGAAGCAGGGAGCTTCAGGAGTCGCTTGATGGCGTCGGTTAAAGTTTCTTCGGGTGCGAGGGTGAAGAGACCTTCTGCAAGTGTAGGCCAATCATGGATACCTGCGTTCGCGGAAACGAGTGCAGGGCGGCCCCGGGCCATGGCTTCGAGTGCGACTGAGCCGAAGGTTTCCAGCTTTGAGGGGAGTAGGAGGAGGCTGGAGGCATCGAGTAGCTCGACGAGTTGGGCACGGGTTTGCCAGCCGAGGAATTTTACATTCGGATGGCCGGTGGACTGGGCTTCGAGCGCTTTACGAAGTGGACCATCGCCTCCGATCGCGAATTCTATCTGTGGGAAGTTGGCGGCGGCTTCGATAATGAGATCAATGTTTTTTTCCGCGGCGAGTCTTCCTGCAAAACAAATTTGTTGGATGGTCAGAGATGGGGTGGTTATGGGAGTTTTGATGAACTCTGGTTGAAGCGGTGTGCCCATGACCTCGACGCTGGTGGCCCCTAGTTTTTTAACATCGTTTTCGAGCTTTGAATTATTGATGAGGACGGTGGCACTACGTTTGCAGAGAAAGCGGTTAGCGGTGCGCAGGTAACTATTAATAAATGTGCGGGTAAATGGATTCCAATAGATGCGGGCAAGTTGCTCGAAATCGGTGTGGAAGGCTGAAATAAACTGTGCGCCTGTGCGCCACGCATGGTAGAGGCCAAGCAGGCCGAAGGGGCCGGGTGTGATGGAGACGATGATATTGGGCCTTAGTTGGCGGCAGGCTTTGGCGATGCGGAAAACGTCGGGTGTGACGAGGCGCTGGGAGGGGTCGCCGGGCATCGGCAGCGAGAGGAGTGGGTGTCGTTCTTTGATCAGTGGTTGAAAAATCTCAAGTGCCTCCAGCTTGGGTGCAAGCTGGCCCGCCAGATCATGATAGTAGGCACCCGTGCCGTTGCGCTCGGGCATGGAGTCGGAAAAGAAGGCGACGCGGACGGGACGATTTGGATCAGATGAATTCTGTTCTGAATGAGTAGGCATACTAACTTAGGGTTGGATACGGGTCGGTGCAGCTAATATTTCTTCGTATGGTTGGCGTAGGCAATTCTCGATTTCTGAAGCGTCAATCGCCTGCTCTGTAGCACTGTGGATGTGGTTGCCTTGTTTGTGAGGACTTAATTTGTTAAGTCGTTCTTCGAGGGCAGGACCAGCCTTAATCTGGAGCTTTTCAAGCGCCGTGCGAAGCACCTTTTCAGGTTGGTTTTTTAGGTCGTTTTGGTCGATCAAAACAAAATTGGATACCTCGGGATCCGCAGCGAATTTAGCCAATGTCTTATAGTTGTTCTGAAAGAGTTTGAGGAATTGATTCGCGGTGTGTTCACCCGTGGGATCGCTGCCGAAGAGTGAGCGTGCGGGGGCGAGTGAACTGAGTTGCGAGCTAAGACCACGAATGGGGTCGCGGATGCAGAGAATGCTTTTTGCATCAGGGTAACGCTCTACGAGATAGGGCATCCATGAGGCGAAGGCGGCATTTTTGGAGAGGAGCCGAGTGCCTGCGGGTGCGCAGTAGAGATGTCTCTGGAGGCAGCGGTGGTAGTAGTTCAGGACTTGTTCTCGTTGTGCACTGAGTAGTTGTTCTAGGGTGCCGGTTTGTTTGAGGTATCTGTCCGTTGGAAATGCGATCGTAAAGATAAAGCAATTGGCGACGGGCAGCAGGCAAAGGTAGTCTTCTTCAGCAGCGCTGAGATCAATTGCATGAATCGAGTCCATGCTGTTTCCGGTGCATTTGCGAAGGATGGCATCGAGTAGGCGTTTGCCTGGTTTGCCGAGTGCTTGGTCTATGCGGCCGATGAAGCGGATGCATTTTCGCTCGCAGATCGATGGTGCAAGTGCGGCCTCCCATGTCGAGAAGTAGGTGAACTGAGCGGTGTCCGTAGCGAGGGTTTGATGGACGAAAGTTGTTCCGCTTCGAGGTATCCCAGAAATGAATACAGGATCCGCTATCTCTACTTTTCGATAGTTGCTGAAAAAGAGTTCATCCAGAAGTAGGCCGACCCAGTGGATGCACTGCACGAGGCAGAAAAGCGGAAAAAGGATGCATAGGAAGCACAGTCTTTGAAAGGAGATGGGAGCTATTTGCCGACTCGCGGGTGTGAACGCACGAAACCACATGGTGAGGTAGCGGAAAAAGCTTTTTAGGCAGAGCGCAATCATGGTGAAGCCATTTATTAATCGTCGAAAACCAATTTCTTGGAGAAGAAGTAGTTGAAGCAGAGCCCGAACAGACCACCGATCCAGACTGCAATCAAAGGTAAGGTAGCGGCTGCGGCGACTTCTCCGCCCATTCTTTGCCCTATGAGGAGCACGACTATAAAAACGGCATAGTTGAGTGCGCCACCTATAGAATGGACGCCAAAGTGTCTGACCAGTGAGTGCCAAAGCGCGCGGCCAGTTTCCAGATGATGGAATGTGAAGTAGCGGTTGAGCACATATCCGGCAGACATCGCAGCGGTATACGAAATGAGACGTCCGATATAGGGGTTCAAACCCAGCGCCATGAAGAGATAGAGACCCCCTGCGTCGATGACTGATATGCTGACCCCCACGGTGGCAAAGCGAAGAAAGATCGCTTTATCGCTTTTGGAGCGGCAGATCCTCTCAATCAGTTTGAGCATGCCGAAGGGTGCTCCGAATAGGACTACGCGGACAGAGTGCCTTTGGTGGTTGGCAATGCATCGCCGAGGCGCGGATCGATGGTCGTAGCGACATCGAGGGCCCGCGCGAAGCTCTTAAAAATGGCTTCGGCTATGTGGTGCGGCTCTTCGCCATATTCGAGGTTGATGTGCAGATTGCAGCAAGTGTCGTTGGCAAAAGCTTGGAAAAACTCTTTAACCAGACCGATGCTGAAGTCGCGCACCATGGGATCTTTGTAATCAACATGGTAGACGAAAGCCTGGCGATTGGAGAGATCGATCGCGACCCGTGCGAGCGCTTCATCCATGGGAAGAAGGAAAAATCCATAGCGGCGGATCCCGCGTTTTTCGCCGAGTGCTTTTTTGAGTGCTTGCCCAAGAACGATGCCGGTGTCTTCGACCGTGTGGTGATAATCAACTTCGATATCGCCCGTCGCTTTCAGCTTCAAATCGAAGAGTCCGTGGCGGGCAAAGAGCGTGAGCATGTGATCGAAAAAGGGGATGCCGGTTTCGATTTCAGCGATGCCAGTGCCATCGACGTTCAGCTCCATTTGGATCTGAGTCTCTTTGGTATTGCGGGTGATTTTTGCTATGCGTGGTTGAGCCATGATTTTGAAGCGTTGAGGAAAGCCTGCATTTCACTATCTGTTCCTATGCTGACGCGAATAAAAGCGCAAGTTAAAGGATGTTTCGGGAAATAGCGGACAAGGACGCGGGAAGCTTTGAGGTGTTCGAAGAGCGAAGCGGCGATTTCGGGGCCTGTCGAGCCGTCGGTGGTCTTTGGTTCGGTGAAGAGGAAGTTGGCGGCGGAGGGGTAGGTAAACCAGCCGAGTTTATCTAGTGCGCTTGCAGTTGTTTCGCGGGTAGCGATGACTTTTTTACATTGGGCCTCGAAGTATTCGGTGTCTTGAAAAGCAGCCAAGGCAGCTGCTTGCGCGATGCGGTCGAGATTGTAGGCGTCGCGGACACGGTCGAGGATACTGATGATTTGCGGCGCGGCGAGGGCGAAGCCTACACGCATACCTGCGAGGCTGTAGGACTTCGAAAAGGTGCGGACAACGATAAGATTCTCGTAGTTTTTGAGGAGCGGCATGGCGGTCTCTCCGCCGAAATCGACGTAGGCCTCATCGACGATGAGGAGGCCGTCGATTTGTTGAAGAATGGATTCAATCTCGCTGAGCGGGAAGGCGACGCCAGTGGGCGCGTTGGGCGAGGTGAGAAAAGTGGCGGCGGCATTCGTGGCAACGATTGCTGGGATATCCAGCTTTATCTCACGTGTAAACGGTATGTCTGTGAGCGTTTTGCCTGACATGCCAGTAACGACGTGATAGAGTGAGTAGCTGGGGACGGTGTGAGTGGCACCCGCGCCATCGACGAAGCAGCGGGTAATGAGGTCGAGAATGTTATCGGAGCCATTTCCGATAATGACGTTTTTGGCGGATAGGTCGTAGCGTTCCCCGATGGCGCTGCGTAGTTTGTGGCTGACAGGCTCCGGATATTTACGGAGGTAGTCGATCTCGGCGGTGACGGCCGATGCTACCTTCGGCGAGGACGGGTAGGGGTTCTCGTTCGTGTTCAATTTGACCCAGCCATCGCCCTGCGGTTGATCGCCGGGGACATAGGCATGGAGCACCTGGATGTGTGGCAGGGCGCGCTCGATAGCATGGAAAGTTTTGTTCATTGAATGACTATACTTAGAGTGTGGAATCCGTAAAGATGCACTCAAAAACTTTTAATGAATTGGATATGTTAATCGTTTTTAGGTAATTGTTGAATGCGTTTGTTAGCTTCTTCAAATTCGCGGGTCATATCCATGCGGCGAAAAAAGGTAGCGGTCTCTTCCAGAATATCCTGCTCGATATTCTCTTCCCGAAGGATTCGATTATATTCGCGGATAGCATTCGTTAATTGTCCCTCCTGGGCATAACTATAGGCAA
>Ga0307934_1002311_pt1 | contig 10226 bp, 9 predicted proteins | sample OrgLakmetageno90_FD_201838 | JGI IMG/M metagenome (GOLD analysis project Ga0307934, IMG submission 201838) | Saline water microbial communities from Organic Lake, Antarctica - #90 | ecosystem: Environmental > Aquatic > Non-marine Saline and Alkaline > Saline | place: Antarctica: Organic Lake... | reverse complement strand
CAAATAATCCAGTCCAACTAATAGATGCAAAACTATTGGTTTTTAAGGTATAGTCTTATGAAAATAGTATCATTATTTGCAGGAGCTGGTGGTTTAGATAGAGGATTTAAAGCTGCAGGCTTTGAAACTATTTGGGCTAATGAATACGATAAAGATATTTGGGAAACTTTTGAGAAAAACTTTCCTAAAACAACCTTAGATAGGCGTTCTATTCGAAATGTACCATCTAATGAAATCCCTAGTTGTGATGGGATCATCGGTGGCCCTCCTTGTCAAAGTTGGAGTGAGGCAGGAGCGTTAAAAGGCATAGAAGATAAGCGAGGACAGTTGTTTTTTGAATTTATTAGAGTCTTACGAGATAAAAAGCCAAAATTCTTTTTAGCTGAAAATGTCTCGGGAATGCTTGCGGGTAGGCACTCTGAAGCATTAGAAAATATCAAAACACTCCTTTCAGATAGTGGCTATGATTTGTCTTTTGCTCTTTTAAATGCTTTTGACTATGGCACTCCTCAAGATAGAAAAAGAGTATTTTTTATAGGTATAAGAAAAGATTTGGGTTTTAAATTTAAGTTTCCAGAACCATTGAAAAGCACAAGATTTTTGAGAGATATAATTGCAGATATTCAAGATAGTGCATTGCCCGCACAAGACAAGCAAAAAACAAATGCTGAAAAATGTTATCTACCTAATCATGAGTATATGACAGGTGGTTTTTCAAGTATTTATATGTCAAGAAATAGAGTTAGAAGTTGGAACGAACCATCTTTTACAATTCAAGCTGGTGGAAGGCACGCACCTATTCATCCGCAAGCACCTAAGATGCACTTTGTTGAGCAAAACAAACGAATTTTTGTGCAAGGTAAAGAAGATTTGTATAGAAGGTTAAGCATTAGAGAGTGTGCAAGAATACAGACTTTTCCAGATAATCATATTTTCTATTATAACAATCTTATGGCTGGCTATAAAATGGTTGGTAATGCTGTACCTTGTAATTTAGCTTATTGCCTAGCTAAAGCTATCAAGCAACAAATTGAAGAACATCAGTCTAGTGATAAACAAATAGATTTGGCAGGCTAAAACCCATGACCCAAACCCTAACCAAAGAACAAACCACTCAAATCGTGGCTAAGATAAAAACTTACTTCTCTACAGAGCTAAACCAAGAAATTGGTAGTTTTGAAGCAGAGTTTCTTATGGAATTTTTTGCAAAAGAGATTGGCCAGCATTTTTATAATAGTGGCTTAGCTGATGCACAGAAATTATTTACTCAACAGCTAGAAGAAGCGATCTATATGGTTGACGAGTTAGAGAAGCCGACCATTAAATAAACTAGGTAATACTATGAACAATCAAAACATCATCTCACCGACGAAAAACTGGGTAGAGAAAATTGTAGTAGGTATGAACCTATGCCCATTTGCAAAGCGTGAAATAGTAAAAAATAGAGTGCGATATACAGTTTCGGAAGTTACTGCACAAGATCAGTTGCTTATGGATTTAAAAGCAGAGCTAGAGCTACTTGGTGCAAATGCAGATATCGAGACTACGCTACTTATTCATCCAAATATTCTAAATGATTTTTATGATTATAATGACTTCTTAGAGCTGGCAGATAGTCTGCTTGTAGATATGGGGTTAGATGGTATTTATCAGATAGCGAGCTTTCACCCAAACTACCAATTTGGTGGTACAAATCTTGATGATGCTGAAAACTATACAAATCGTTCGCCATATCAGATGCTACATATTCTTCGAGAAGAGAGTCTTGAAAAAGCGGTAGCGAACTACCCAAATGCTGATGATATTCCCGAGCGAAATATAAATCTTATGAATGAGCTAGGGGCAGATAGGATGAAAGAATTATTAGATTCTTGTTTATAGATGTTTATCTAAGGCATTATCAATAGTTGATTTTTTTATATCAATATCTAAATCTCTTTTAGGATTATCACGATCATTTTGCCACTTATCATCTTTCCATATATGAGTTGTTTTGATACATTGTTTTGTAAAACCCTTGAGCTTAAAGTCTTTTTCTACTTCTCTACATCCACTTATAAAAATATCTACATAAGATTGAATGATAGGATGACTTTTTGTGGGTTTTTGAATGTCTTTTGCTTGTCTAGCATATACCCAATAAGTACCTTTCTTTAGTGCATAATTGCCTAGTTTGCTGATGTCTCGATGGCTTAACTTATAGCGACAATATTTCTTTTCACGCTGATCAGTATTTTCTATCTCTTTAGAATCTACCTTATAGTATACGGCATTAAATTTCTGATCTTTCTTTGGTACTATCACAAGATATGTAGCTTTTTTTACACTAGACCTTTTGCCCCATACACGCTCATAATTTTTGACTAGTATTGGATATATTTCTTTGGCTGCAGGGGTTGTTTTATGGCGAGATTTATTATTCATTAAGCTGCCATAACCAACTATATAGTTGTTTTTATCGCCATCTATAGTGGGATGACATTCAAAAGCTAAAGCAATATTTGCACAGCTCAAGAATATCAAAATCATAAATGTGTTATAAAAGTTCATTTCAATTATTGGTAAGTTAAGTTGCTAATAGTATCTAGCGTTTTCTATGAAAATTCAAATTTTTATAAAAAAGTTATGGTTATAGAGCACTTATAATGATTTTTCAGATATAAGGTCATGTAATTATTAGAAAAGTGTTTTCAAAAGTAAATTTGTAAAAAATCATAAAAATATAGTACAATTTTAAAAAAACAAAAGAGATTTTAAATTATGTCAGTATATGTATTCGGACACAAAAACCCAGATAGTGATTCAATTGTAGGTGCTATCTCTATATCGTACCTAAAAAACCAAGTTGAAAAAGAAGAGTATATCCCAGTAAGACTAGGCGAAATCTCTGATGAAACAAAATTTATATTAGATAAGTTCGATGGTAAGTTGCCAGCATTGAAAACTTCAGTTGCAGGCGAGAGAGTGTATATCGTTGATTCAACAGATAAAGCACATTTCCAAGATGACATTGATGATGCAACGGTTGTCGGTATCATAGATCATCACAAGCTTGGTGATCTGATGACTTCTACTCCACTTGAGTGCTGGATTAGACCTATTGGCTGCTCAAACACTATCGTAAAAGAAGTGTATGATGCTCTAGGTGTAGCTATTCCTAAAAATATCGCAGGTATGATGATGCTTGCTATCCTAAGCGACACAGTGATGTTTAAATCACCAACTTGCACAGAAGTAGATATCAAGGCAGTAAATGAGCTAGCAAAGATAGCTGGCGTAGAAAACCCACAAGAGCTAGCTATGGAGATGTTTATAGTTAAGTCTGCAACAGTAGGTGCTACAGCTAGACAGCTAAACACAAAAGACTATAAGCCATTTATGATGAATGGTCACAAAGTCGGTGTAAACCAGCTAGAGATGATAGATATATCTACTATCGACGATAGAAAAGATGAAATCTATGCGGACATGATTGCGATGAAAGAAGAAGAAGGTCTTCATACAATGCTAGTTCTTTTAACTGATGTTATGAAAGAGGGTTCTCAACTTCTTTGCGTCAGTGATGATGCAAGCAAAATTGAAGCAGCATTTGGTAAGAAATTAGAAAATAACCAAATGTGGCTAGACGGTGTTCTAAGTCGTAAGAAGCAAGTTATACCTTTCGTACAGCCTAAATTTTAGGTTTCTAATACCTTTTGTCTTACTCGAAAATAATTGTAACGATAATTCCCTTTCAAGTGTTGACATAGGTTTATACACATCTTTTCTAGTTACATGATCGTAGGGGCAGATTCTATATCTGCCTGCTTGATATTGTAGAAATATGTTCGAAATATGTTCTACCTCTACAAAAAATGTGGTCACTCTGTGGCTTACTTCGACTCCGTGACCACGGAGTCGAAGCCTCGATTTTCTTGGGTTTGTGTTAAACATCTCGACAAGCTCAATGAGCTTTTGCCATCAAATCAACAGTCTCAACAAGACAGCACAATGTGCTGTCACTACTAAAAATATATTTTAAAGTAGATCTTATGGTAGGGGCAAACCTATGTGTTTGCCCTTTCTTGGATAATTTAGATTTGTATAAAGGTTGACACACAGGTCAACCCCTACAAAGAATCTCGACAGGAATAAAGAGACCCCCAATCGAGCTGAGGGTTTCTATCACTTAATTCTATTTATAAAACTTTCTCCAGCTCATATATCCATAGATAGCATTTACTAAAGCGACTACCTTGGTTATAGCTACTGGTATGATTGCTATTGTGATAGCGTTGTCTATTACACCGTCTAGCCAAATCGTGATAGTCAGAACATCTACAATCAGCCATAGCACCCAAAGCTCTCGATATAACAGCACAGTCAATATAAATGCCACGATAGTTGCAACTTCAGCGATAGAGTCAGCAAACAAGCCGATATTTTGTCCAAAGTACAAGTGCAATACAAAATAACCGTAGACTGCAGATATCACTAGTATTGCGAGTATCATAATCCCAAACTGGATCAATGACATCTTTTTGACTTTTATCTCGTGTTTGTCAGTGTTGTTTTCTGGCTTTCTCCAGTTGTACCAACCATAGATTTGCACAGGAGCTAGAAATAGCACGGCTAAAATCAACTGCCCAAAAACGCTGTATTTATAAGATATAAAAGCATACATAATAGCACTGATAAATCCGAATACATAAGTAAGAACCTTGCCTTTTGCTGCAAGTATCAAGCTTATGATATTAAGCAAAGAGAATATAAGTATCAAAGCACCGCTTTCGCTAAGAATGCCTGCGATAGTTGTAAATATAAGGCAAAAGCACAGCCAAGATATTTCTTTTTTATTCCAGCCGTCAAAGGTACTTTTTATAAGAGTTGTTTTAGGTGTCATTAGCTTAATATAATTTTTTTAAGGTTGTTGCTTTGTTGGAGCTATTACAATCTCTCGGATGCAAACATTTTGAGGTTGATTGTAAGCGTATACGATAGCATTAGCAACATCGTTTGCACTCAAAACACCACCCATCTCTTTTTTCCAATCATTATAACCATCTTTTATATCTGTAGATGTCGTATGGCTTAGTAATTCTGTCTCAGCTGCCCCTGGTGCAATAGTTATTACACGCACATTTTTATCAGCAACTTCTTCACGGACATTTTCACTGATAGCATGAACAGCAAATTTAGTACCACAATACGCAGCATGACTTGGGAATGTCTTACGACCTGCGATAGAGCTTATATTGATGATAGTACCACAATTGTGTTTAATCATATCGTCTAGCACAATGTGCATACCATTTAGTAAGCCTTGGACATTCACATCAAGCATTTGCTTAAATTCTTTAGGGTTTTGTGTTCTTATATCACCAAGAAGCATTATACCTGCATTGTTTATTAGGCAATCCACCACACCAAAACGATCTTCTGCTTTGTGAATAGCTTTTTTAAATGAATCAAAATCTGTAACATCAACCTTTTCACATAGAGTATTTGGTAAATTTAGTTCTCTTAGTTTCTCTACTCTACGAGCTAGCAATAAAAGTGGATGACCTAAAGCACTTAGTTGAATGGCTGTAGCCTTACCAAAGCCTGAGCTTGCACCTGTGATTACTATAAGTTTTTTCATTTTGAAACCTAGAATACTGTTTTGTAAGTTAATGATATAACTATTTTATGAGCTATCCAACGATTATTATCGTATGTGATAAATATATCTGTTTGTATTGGAATTGGTATAAATCATCGTGAGATACTGAAACAAGTTCAGCATGACAGTTTTATGGCGGTTTGACTATTGTAGGGATAGCACAGCGTACTGACTGTTTTTTTAGAAATCCATAAGTATGGAGTTCATAAGAGTTTATTGTATTGATAACTCAAAATTAATAAGTAAAAATTATACCTTGAAAAGTAGGAAATAACCCTTAGATATATAGTATAAGGAAACACTTACGCAATTTGTTTTAATATCTTGGCTGTAGGGACGGTACAGTGTACTGTCCATTTTATGGCTTTTAGGGGTTATTCTTATCTAGTGGTTTCTTGGTTGCCCACGGCTTAGATAAATGGGTTGGCACAAGGTATAGGTTTAAGGGCAAGGAGACCCCCAATCAAGTTGAGGGTTGCGAGATATCTCTTATAAAAAAATATTTAACAGGAGAAAATGATGGATATAAATAAATTCACAACAAAACTCCAAGAAGCGATAGCCGAAGCACAGTCTTATGCGTTTCAGCAAAAAGCTACAGAGTTTACTTCAGCTCATTTACTTAAAGCATTACTTGAGCAAAATGACAGTGTGATAACCACGATCTTAAATGTATGTGGTGCAGATACGCAAGCTTTTACAAAGGCTATAAAAAACCAAGTAGATAGCGTAGCAGTATTAGGCGGAGCAGGTAATCCTCAAGTAGGAGCATCGCGGGAACTAGTAGCTATACTACATAAAATGCAAGAGATCGCGGATAAAAACAAAGATCAATTTATAGCTAGTGAGATATTTCTGCTAGCTTCATTAGAAGACTATGGGCTAAAGGGCTTGTATGGCAACTTTGGACTTACAAAAGACAAAATTACAAAAGCGGTAGCGGATTACCGAGGGGGAGACAAAGTGAGTAGTCAAAATCAAGAAGAGATGCAAGGTGCATTGGCGAAATATACAGTTGATTTAACTGAGCTGGCGAGAAAGGGCAAGATTGACCCTATTATAGGAAGAGACAGCGAGATTCGTAGAACTATACAAGTACTGCAACGACGCACAAAAAACAATCCTGTACTCATAGGTGAGCCAGGTGTGGGTAAGACAGCTATAGTAGAAGGGCTTGCTCAACGCATAGTAAATGATGAAGTGCCAGAGGGTGTAAAAGGCAAAAAAGTATTATCATTAGATATGGGTGCTTTGCTCGCAGGTGCAAAGTTTAGGGGTGATTTTGAAGAGCGATTAAAAGCTGTGCTAAAAGAGCTATCTAAGCAAGATGGTAATGTGATTTTATTTATAGATGAAATACATACTATGGTAGGTGCTGGTAAGTCAGAAGGCTCGATGGACGCTGGTAATATGCTCAAGCCAGCTTTGGCTCGTGGTGAGCTAAAGTGTGTGGGTGCAACGACCTTAGACGAGTATCGCCAACATGTAGAAAAAGATCCTGCATTAGAAAGAAGATTCCAAAAAGTGCTTGTAGAAGAGCCTACAGTTGAAGACACTATCGCAATTTTGCGTGGTTTAAAAGAAAGGTATGAGCTACATCACAAGGTCAACATCACAGATTCTGCGATAGTTGCAGCTGCTACATTATCACACAGATATGTGACAGATAGACAGTTACCAGATAAAGCTATAGATCTGATGGATGAAGCCGCAAGTCAAATCCGTATGGAAATAGACTCAAAACCAGAAGTCATGGAAACTCTTTACAGAAGAGTTATTCAACTTAAAATGCAACGCGAACAACTCAAAAAAGAAAAAGATGATGCTACGAAAAAGCGTCTTAAAATCCTTGAAACTGAAATAAAAGGCTTAGACTTTGAGTACAAGGGTTTAGAGGAAATTTGGAAATCTGAAAAGCTCAAAATGCAAGGCACAAGCAAGGTCAAAGAAAAGCTAGAAAAAGCAAAGTTTGAGCTAGAAAAGTACCAGCGAGCTGGCGATTTGAATAAAATGTCAGAACTGCAGTATGGCAAAATACCGGAGCTTGAAGCACAGATTAGGCAGATAGAAGCTACAGCGTCTGATCCAAGTGAGAATCAGCTTGTAAGAACTTCTGTGACAGAAAATGAAATTGCAGATGTGGTTTCAAAAGCTACAGGTATTCCCGTATCTAAAATGATGGAAGGCGAGAAAGATAAGCTCTTACAGATGGAAGACTTTTTGCATAAAAGAGTAATAGGGCAAAACCAAGCAATAACAGCAGTATCAAATGCAGTTAGAAGATCGAGATCGGGATTGTCTGACCCTAGTAGACCTATTGGCTCATTTATGTTTTTAGGCCCAACAGGTGTCGGTAAGACAGAGCTTACAAAAGCATTGGCAGAATTTCTCTTTGATGACCAAGATGCGATGCTTAGAGTAGATATGTCTGAGTTTATGGAGAAGCATTCTGTGGCTAGACTTATAGGAGCTCCTCCGGGGTATGTAGGCTATGAGCAAGGTGGTTATCTAACAGAACATGTGCGTAGAAAACCTTACTCTGTGATACTTCTTGATGAAGTCGAAAAGGCACACCCAGATGTGTTTAATGTCCTACTACAAGTATTGGATGATGGTCGTTTGACAGATGGACAAGGTCGTACTGTTGATTTTAAAAATACTGTGATAGTTATGACTTCAAATCTTGGCTCTAGCAAGATTCAAGAGATGCAAAATGAAGATTATGAAACTGTAAAATCAGCAGTTATGGAGATGGTATTAAGCCACTTTAGACCCGAGTTTATCAACCGAGTTGATGATGTAGTAGTGTTTGAATCGTTAGATAAAGAGATGATAGCATCTATCGCAAGGATTCAGATCAAGCGACTAGAGAAACGATTAGCAGATTTACATATAGGCTTAAAAGTCACAGATGATGCTATGGCTAAATTAGCTGATACTGGCTTTGACCCAGTATTTGGAGCAAGACCTCTTAAACGAGCAATTCAAAGTAGCCTAGAAAATCCACTAGCCTGCATATTGCACCAGCCTTGAAATATCGACTCAAACAGGTCCGTTTCAGTTAATTTGCTTAAAACAATATTAAGAACCATTATTTTTTGATAAAAAATGGTGAAATGCTGATTTTTGGATATAACTCCCCCTTACCCCCATAATATTTCTGTGCCTGGGAGAAGCACTACAACAATTATGTTGTACAAAGTTTACTAAAAGCTTTAATCACAATATCTTTATATGGATGGTTTTTTGCAAAATCAATAAATATTTTACGAGTATTCTGCCTAATATAAGCTGCTATCTTAATTATCTTTAATCGTACCGTATTGCAATACATACGAGGTGTGTTAGGCATATGTAACAACTCTTTTAAACGATTTAAATATGTGTAAGATATAGCTGATAAAAACAATCTTAATTGGTTAGTCGCAAAAGATGAACTACTCATCCTATCGCCAAACATATCAAGCTGAACTTCCTTAATCCTATTTTCCATATCTCCTCGCTTGCAGTATATGTCCATATATAACTCAGAGTCCTTACCTTCAATATTTGTAACTATATATCGTGTATTGCTACCAATAGCATTATGCTCACATTTAGCTATTACTTTTCTATTACACTTCCAAGTACTTGCAGCATAATCAAAACTTGTAAATTCTTTTTGCGATGCCTGTGTTTTTTCAAACTCACTTTTAACAAGTTCCTGTAATGATGCAGTCTTCTTATTCAAAACACTATTGCCTGGAAGACCAACAATATAGTCAACTGAATTTCTTTCACACCAATTCAAAATTTTATGTCTGCATAAGCCACTATCGGCACGGAAAGTGATCTTGGTATCTGGCCATGACTTTCTTATATGCTTTACAAGCAATGAAAGTACTGCCCAAACATGTTTCGCTCCATCTATATTGCTTGGTCGAAGATAGGTTGCAAGTATATGACTATCACATGTTACTATAAGTGGTAAATAACAATAGTCTCCATAATAACCATGATAACTCCTACTTTCTTGATTGCCATATAAAGTAAAATCAGTAGGGTCAAAATCCAAAACTATAGAGTCTGGAGCTTGCTTGTATGAGTTGATAAAAGTATTCACAAGAACACTTTGATTTTTGATATTGTTTGTTGCAGATACATCTCTTTCAAGCCGTGATATTGTAGAGCTACTTGCTAATGCATGATCCTTGCCTATAAGTGTTTGATATAATTTATCATCTCTTAAAATATCGTGATCATTTAAGTCTTCATAGCCAGAAATTATCGAATATACTCTTTGCTTGATTATATCTTTGAGCTTATGTGTTATTTTGTCTTGGTCTCTTGTATCTAATAAATTATTGGCTATTTGATCAATAAGGTTAAGTTCTTTATCAATCTTATCTACAAGCAAAAGTCCTCCATCAGTACTTACTTCTTCACCTTCAAATGAAATTTCCACTTCTTTGTTATTTAGTCGACCTACGGGCATTCTTTTCATAAAAAATTAAAGTTACAAAATGTATTAATGTATATATGGTGTCAAAACATTGATTTATAAGGAATAAATGAACTTTTTTGAAATTTTGATGCAATATGCAGG
>Ga0307934_1002309_pt1 | contig 10229 bp, 10 predicted proteins | sample OrgLakmetageno90_FD_201838 | JGI IMG/M metagenome (GOLD analysis project Ga0307934, IMG submission 201838) | Saline water microbial communities from Organic Lake, Antarctica - #90 | ecosystem: Environmental > Aquatic > Non-marine Saline and Alkaline > Saline | place: Antarctica: Organic Lake... | reverse complement strand
GTCGTGCGCTCTTTGATGATTTGCTGAATTTCCGCATCCATTTGTGATGGATCCATCAGGGCTTTAGGATGAATACCAATCATATTATTAATAATGAATTCCAGGCGCGCCAAACCCACACCGCGATGTGGTAACTGGGCAAAACTAAATGCCCGATCAGGATTACCGACATTCATCATGATTTTTAGCGGTAATTCCGGCATTTCCTCTAAAGATTCAATGCGGTGTTCAAATTCAAGAATACCGTTATAAATCTCACCAACATCGCCCTGGGCGCAAGAAACGGTAACTTCAACGCCTTCTTTGACTTTATCAGTGGCATCACCACAGCCGACAACGGCCGGAATACCCAGTTCACGGGCGATAATCGCCGCATGACAGGTACGGCCACCACGATTGGTGATAATCGCAGATGCACGTTTCATAATCGGTTCCCAGTCGGGATCGGTCATATCCGTTAGCAATACATCACCCGCTTGGAATTTATCCATCTCATCCAAACTGTTTAGTACACGAACCTTACCCTGGCCAATTTTGCGGCCAATCGCCCGACCGGTAACCAGAATCTCACTTTGCTGTTTGAGGATAAATTGTTCTGTAACATTCTTATCCTGACTTTGTACTGTTTCCGGGCGCGCCTGAACGATATAAATACGGCCATCATTACCATCTTTCGCCCATTCAACGTCCATTGGCCGTTGATAATGCTTCTCGATAGTCACCACCATTTTTGACAAAGCTTCGATTTCTGCGTCACTGAGACAGAAATGTAGCCGGTCATCTTCATCTACATCAATGGTTTTGACCGGGGATTTACTGTCGCCGGAATACACCATTTTCAAAGCTTTTTGACCCAAAGTACGGCGCAAAACCGATGGCCGGCCAGCTTCCAAGGTGTTTTTGTGTACGTAGAATTCATCGGGATTAACCGCGCCCTGCACCACCATTTCACCTAAACCATAGCTGCCAGTAACAAACACGACATCGCGAAAGCCACTTTCGGTATCCAGGGAGAAAGCCACACCGGCGCTTGCGATATCGGAGCGCACCATTTTTTGAATACCGGCTGATAAGGCGACTTCGCTGTGATCAAAGCCCTGATGCTCACGATAAGAAATAGCACGATCATTAAATAATGACGCAAACACTTCACGGATAGCTTTTTTGATATTGGCCAGGCCGGCGACATTCAGGAAGGTTTCCTGCTGACCGGCAAATGAGGCATCTGGTAAATCTTCTGCCGTCGCCGAGGATCGGACTGCCCAGCTGGTTTCAGTGCCATATTCTTTTTCTAAAGCCTGATAGGCTTCGTCAATTGCCGCTTCCATTGCTGGGGGGAACGGGATGCTCATAATCCATTCACGGATTTGCTGACCAGTTTTTTGTAGCGCGGGCACATCTTCAATATCCAGTTCGCGCAGTAAATCGTTAATTTTTCCCTGCAAGCCATCATGTAGCAAGAATTCACGGTAGGCATCGGCAGTGGTAGCAAAACCGCCGGGTACTGATACGCCCAGCGGCGCAAGATTCTGCAACATTTCGCCTAGCGAGGCATTCTTGCCACCTACTCTGTTGACATCCTCCATACACAACTTTTCAAGGGAAATAACGTATTCGGTCATGACTACTACCTTCTTTTTTTAAATTTATTAAATGTGATTGTCGACTCGCGTATGCGCTCACGGGCAAGCCCCAGTGAGCGCACTACCCGACTGGAGATTTCTTCAATGGAAGTGTTAGTGGTATCAAAAACCGGAATATCCGCCTTTTCAAACATTGACATTGCCTTGTTCAACTCTGACTGACAAATTTCCAAAGAAGAATAGCTACTGTCTGGCCGGCGTTGCCGTCGAATACGACTCAACGGGACCGGCTTGATGGTCAAGCCCGCCAGCTTTTGCTTATCAACCAACAAATAATCTGGTAACTCTTCAGCAACAAGATCTTCCACCGTCAACGGGTAGTTTGCCACTTTAAGTGAAAAGTTCATTGCCAGATATAAACTTGTCGGCGTTTTGCCGCAACGCGACACCCCGACTAAAATAACATCAGCTTCTTCGTATTGATCCGGGCGAACACCATCATCGTGAGTCAATGCATAATCAATTGCGTCCAGTCGCCGCTGATAAGTGGTATCGCTGATAGAAATCCGTGATATACCTTGTTTCTGCGACGCTTGCATGCCCAGAAAATTTTCCATCGAACCGATAAAACTGTGAAATAAACTAATCACATAACCGTCACAACTTTCTATTATAAATTGTGCGCCGTCGTGAACCAAGGTGCTAAAGACCAAAGGCTGAAATTCGGACTGGGCACTCAGTGCGTTGATTTGCGCCCGCGCATCTTCAGCCTTTTCGGTGGTATCGACAAAAGCCAGGGTAATTGTTTCGAATTCAATATTCGGAAACTGTGCCAACAGACACTTCCCATAAGATTCCGCGGTTAAACCAGTTCGATCAGATACGAAAAAGACGTTCCTAACTTCGTTGTTATTATTTTCTGCTATGTCAGTCATCTGGTAATCATGTGCTGAAATGCCCCCGTTGATCAACAAAAAATTTGGTAACTCGTATAGCTTGTCATCAACCTTGTGGTGCAGGTTAAGTTGAAAGTAACAAATTATCAGTACAATTTTCTCGCCAATTTATGTATTCATCGGCTGCACAACATAGGTGGCCTATCAATATGCAGGCGCTGTTTTTACAGCAGAAGCTGACGATTTCAGACAAGTTACTGTCCGGCAAAAAATTTCACTACGATAATTTAATGCTGGCTGTTTATGCCAAAAAAAAGCCCCACCGCTTACGCAATAGGGCTTTTCTAACAATTAAATAATAATTTAGTTCAGCAGCGCTTTCAACGACTCCAGCTCTTCAAGCATCTCAGCAATCATACGTTTTTTATCTTTGCTATCAGTGTGTGACACATCCGTTTTGGGTTCCGTTTCCAGCTGCTGACGGGCACCACCAATGGTGAAGCCCTGTTCATACAAGAGGCCACGAATTTCACGGATCAGCACCACATCATGCCGTTGATAATAACGGCGATTACCGCGGCGTTTTACCGGTTTTAATTGCGAAAATTCCTGCTCCCAATAACGCAACACGTGCGGTTTGACACCACACAGTTCGCTGACTTCACCGATGGTGAAATAGCGTTTGCCGGGGATCGCCGGCAACTCATTGTTATTACTTGCTTCTAGCATAACTGTCCACCCTCGCTTTCAGTTTTTGCCCAGGACGGAAGGTCACGACCCGACGCGCGGTGATCGGGATTTCTTCACCGGTTTTAGGGTTGCGGCCAGGCCGCTCATTCTTATCACGCAACTCGAAATTACCAAATCCTGATAATTTCACCTGATCGCCTTGCTCTAAAGCAGTGCGAATTTCTTCAAAAAACATTTCCACCAATTCTTTGGCTTCACGTTTGTTAAATCCAAGCTCTTCGTATAGTTGCTCGGTCATATCGGCTTTGGTCAGTGCCATTGTTACCTCTTATTCTTATTGTGTTGACCCGACATCAGGCTCTGATCACCGCGCCCAGCGACGATTGCAGATTGTCTCTTATCTGCGTCATTAACGCATCGACTTCATCGTCGGTCAGGGTTCTTTCGCCATGCTGAATGCGAAAAGCAATGGCCAGACTCTTCTTGCCTTGCTCGACACCGTCTCCAGTATAGACGTCAAATAGTTGAAATGCTTTAAGAATATCAGAGTCGATAGACTTCAAGCAATGCTGTATTTGTCCGGCAGTAATTGTATCCTCAACCACCAGAGCTAAATCACGGCGGATCGCCGGATATCGTGATACCCCTGAAAATTCAGGAACTTGCGCAGCCAACACGGCAGAAAGCTGCATTTCAAAGACAAACACTTTGCCATTGATATCCAACGGCTTATTTAGCTTGGGGTGCAATGCCCCCAGCCAACCAATTGCCTGGCCATTTTTAATAATTCTGGCACTTTGCCCCGGATGTAACGCCGGATGCGCTTCAGCAACAAAACTCACTTCACCACCGCCCAGCAATAATAAGGCTTCGACATCGGCTTTGGCATCGTAAAAGTCAACTTTACGGGATTTGTCAGCCCATTGTTCGGCAGCTATATCACCATAAATCAAACCACCGACACGAAGTTGTTGTTCAATCGCTGATTTTTCGCCGTTAAATACCCGGCCGACTTCAAATAAACGCACCCGATCCTGCTGGCGATTTAAATTATAGCTTAATGCTTGTAACAATCCCGGCCATAAAGATTGCCGCATGACCGATAAATCAGCAGAAATCGGATTGGCCAGTGCAATCGGCGCCAATTCACTCGCAGCAAAATGCTGATGTAAAGTCGGATCGACAAAACTATAAGTGATGGCTTCAAAGTAGCCACGATCCACCAATAAATTCTGTAAACGTTCAGTTTGCAGCTGATGTTCAGAAATACTGGTGCTTAGCACGCTCGCCTGTGGCCGGGTTTGGGGTAGTTGATCGTAGCCGTATAAACGGCCCAGTTCTTCAATCAAATCCACTTCAATGGCCAAATCAAACCGGAAACTCGGTACAACCACCTGCCAGCCATTTTCAATCGGCGTAACTTGCAGGCCTAAACGGCTGAGTTTTTCAGCAACATCAGCAGCCGGTAAACTGATACCCAAGACCCGTTTGATGCGGTCTGCGCGCAAAATGATCTCGGCTGGTATGGGTAAATCGCCATGACTGCTTTGCTCAATCACCGGTCCGGCTTGACCACCGGCAATATCAATAATTAACTGACTGGCCCGTTGGATTGCCTGCTTGGCTAACTCAGGATCAACCCCACGCTCAAACCGGTGTGAAGAGTCGGTATGCAGGCCATAGCCCCTCGCCTGACCGGCAATCGCATCTGGTGCGAAGAAAGCTGACTCCAGGAATATATCAACGGTCTCATCGCTGACAGCGCTGTCTTGTCCACCCATAATACCGGCCAGAGCCAAAGGGCCGTTTGCATCAGCAATTACCAAACTGCTGGCTTGCAGTTCAATGGTCTGACCATCCAGTAACGTCAGCGATTCATCTTGTTTTGCGAAACGTACCTCAATACCACCGCTGATTTTTGCCACATCAAAGGCATGCATCGGCTGGCCCAATTCCAACAACACATAATTGGTAATATCGACAATAGCACCCAGGCTACGCAAACCACTGCGGCGCAGTTTTTCCTGCAACCATAACTGTGAGGCGGCTTGAGGGTTAATGCCTTTAATCACTCTGCCCAAATAACGGGGACAGGCTTTTACTGCCGAGACTTTAACCGGTAGTGTTACCTCATTTATTGCAGCAACGTCAGGCATCTCAGGAGCGGTTACATCTGTCTGGCTGATTACACCGACTTCGCGGGCAATACCGGCGACGCCAAGACAATCACTGCGATTGGGGGTTAAATCGACTTCGATACTATTATCATTTAAATCCAGATAATCACGGATATCCTGGCCGACCGGTGCATCGACTGCTAATTCCAGTAAGCCTTCTGAGCTTTCGGCAAGGCCTAATTCTTTGGCAGAACACAACATGCCAAAAGACGGTTCACCGCGCAGTTTGGCTTGTTTAATTTTAAAATTACCCGGCAATACCGCGCCGATTATGGCAACTGGTATTTTCAGCCCTTCACGAACATTGGCGGCGCCACAAACAATTTGCAGCAATTCATCGGAGGCAACATCCACCTCACACACCCGTAATTTATCGGCGTCAGGATGTGCTTTTACAGATTTGACCTGCCCTACCAGCACGCCCTGAAAATCACCGGCAACCGGCGTCACTGCATCCACCTCCAAGCCCGCCTGGGTTAATTTGGCGACCAGCGTTTCGGTATCAAAATTGGGGTTAACCCATTCGCGTAACCACTTTTCACTAAATTTCATTGGCAGCCATCCACTTATTTAAACTGGCGCAGAAAACGCAGGTCATTTTCAAAAAACAATCGCAAATCATTGACGCCATAACGCAGCATCGCTAAGCGTTCGACGCCCATACCAAAGGCCAGACCCAGATATTTTTCGCTGTCGATATTGACGTGTTCAAACACTTTGGGGTGCACCATGCCGCAACCCAGCACTTCCAGCCAGCCGGTATGACTACATACCCGACAGCCCTTGCCGTCACACATGACACATTCAATATCGGCTTCAGCTGACGGCTCGGTAAACGGAAAATACGACGGCCGGAAGCGGACATTCAGCGGCTTTTCAAAAAATGCCTGTAAGAAGTCCGCGAGAATGCCTTTCAAATCGGTAAAACTGACATTTTCGTCGACCATCAGACCTTCTACCTGATGAAACATCGGTGTGTGGGTTAAATCTGAATCACAGCGATATACCCTTCCCGGCGCAATAACCCGCAGCGGCGGTGCTTCGTTTTCCATCACCCGGATTTGTACTGGTGAAGTATGGGTACGCAGCAATAAATCGGCATCAAAATAAAAGGTATCGTGCATTGCGCGGGCCGGATGCGTTTCCGGAATATTCAGTGCGGTAAAATTATGATCGCCGTCTTCAATTTCCGGCCCTTCAGCGACCTGAAAACCAATTTGCCGAAAATATCTTTCAATCCGCTGCAACGTTCGGGTCACCGGATGCAAACCACCGACTTCACCATGACGTCCGGGCAAACTGACATCAATCGTTTCAGCGGCCAATGCCACATTGAGCGCTGCTTCGCTGAGTACTTTATGACGACCTTCAATCAGTGCCGCCACATCTTGCTTGGCAATATTAACTTCTTTACCAATCAACGGTCGCTCATCAGCACTGACATTGCCCAGTGCTTTTAAATAGGCGGTTATTTCGCCCTTTTTACCCAGATAAGCGACTCGCAAATCGTCTAGTTGTCGGACGTTGTCAGCTTCGGCAATGGCTTGTCGGGCGCGGTCAACGATTATTTGCAAAGCCTGTAACTGTGATGCCAGTTCAGCCATAATGCCTCCACCTGAGGATCAATCAGAAACAAAAAAGGGCCGACAAACGGCCCTTTTTAGCGTACTTATCATATGATTCGCTACGCGCGAATCAAGATTACTGTGCTAATGCCGCTTTAGCCTTCTCAGCGATAGTGGCAAAAGCCGCGCTATCGTGAACGGCAATATCAGCCAGTACTTTACGATCGATTTCAATCGCTGCTTTTTTCAGACCATTAATCAGACGGCTGTATGACAGTCCACATTCGCGGGCGGCAGCATTGATACGGGCAATCCACAAAGTGCGGAATACACGTTTTTTCTGACGACGATCACGGTAAGCATATTGACCGGCTTTAGTAACGGCTTGCACCGCAACCCGATAAACATTTTTACGACGGCCGTAATAACCTTTGGCCTGGGCAATGACTTTTTTATGGCGTGCATGTGCGGTAACACCGCGTTTTACTCTTGGCATCGGAAATCTCCTCGGTTACAGGTTAGGCAACATCTTGCGGACTGACATATGGTCTGCTTTACAGACTGTCAGCGTTGAGCGCAGTTGACGCTTCCGCTTAGTGCTTTTCTTGGTGAGGATATGGCTAGTAAACGCTTGCGCACGTTTAAATTTGCCGCTGCCGGTGCGTTTGAAACGCTTCGCTGCACCGCTATGGTTTTTCAATTTGGGCATTTGGAACTCCGCATTGTTAATTAAAGTTTATTTTTTATTGCTGGGCGCTAAAACCATAATCATTTGCCGGCCTTCTTTCTTAGGACGCTGCTCGATGGTTGACAGGTCTTGTAAATCTTCAGCGACTCTTTCAAGTAACTTCAGACCTAAATCCTGATGGGCCATCTCACGTCCACGAAAGCGCAGACTGACTTTGGTTTTGTTGCCTTCTTCTAAGAAACGGGTCAGGTTGCGTAGTTTTACCTGGTAGTCTCCTTCTTCCGTCCCTGGTCGGAATTTTATTTCCTTAACTTGTATTTGTTTTTGCTTTTTCTTAGCAATGGCCTTTTGTTTATTGGCCTCAAATACAAATTTGCCGTAATCCATTATGCGACAAACTGGTGGCTCCGCCTGTGGGGCGATCTCCACCAAATCCAATTCGGCTGCTTCGGCCAGCTCCAGAGCTTTTGCTAATGGCAAAATACCCAGTTGCTCGCCGTCGGCACCGGTAACACGTACTTCTCTGGCTGTAATTTCTTGGTTCAGCCGTTTTTGATCTGTAGCGATGTTTTTAATCCTCTAAAATAATTCGACCGCGGCCAGCAACGTCCTTATTAAGCAATGAAACGAAGCTATCAAGCGACATTCCGCCTAAATCTTCGCCCTTGCGGGTACGTACTGCCACGGCATTGTCTTGTGCTTCGCGTTCGCCGACTACAATTAAATACGGGACACGACGCAATGTGTGCTCGCGTATTTTAAAGCCAATCTTCTCATTTCTCAAGTCTGTATCAGCTCTAAATCCCTGATTTTGCAATTGTCGGGCAATTTGTTGCGCGTAATCTGATTGTTTATCAGTGATTCCCATGACAATGACTTGACGTGGTGACAACCAAGTTGGGAAGGCGCCAGCATACTCTTCAATCAAAATCCCGATAAAACGTTCGAGCGATCCGAGAATCGCCCGATGCAACATCACCGGTACTTGTTTGCTACCGTCATCAGCGACATAAGTGGCATCGAGCCGGCCCGGCATGGAGAAATCGACCTGAATGGTGCCGCACTGCCAGACCCGCCCCAGACAATCTTTCAGCGAGAATTCAATCTTCGGTCCGTAAAACGCACCCTCGCCCGGCTGCAAATCCCAATCCAGGCCCTTGGTATTTAATGCCTGTTCCAGTGCATGTTCGGCTTTATCCCAAACCGCATCATTGCCCACCCGATTTTCCGGACGGGTCGATAATTTAACGATTACCTCGTTAAAGCCGAAGTCTTTATAAACCTCAAACAGTAAGTCGATAAAAGTCGACACTTCCGACTGAATTTGATCTTCAGTACAGAAGATATGCGCATCGTCCTGGGTGAAATTGCGCAAACGCATCAGACCATGCAAGGTGCCAGACGGCTCGTTACGATGGCAAGAACCGAATTCCGCCATTCGCAACGGTAAGTCGCGGTAGCTTTTCAGACCCTGATTATAAATCTGGATATGACAGGGGCAGTTCATCGGTTTCACCGCGTAGTCACGGTTCTCTGAATGGGTGGTAAAAATCATGTCACCGAATTTGTCCCAGTGACCTGATTTCTCCCAGAGGCTACGATCGACAACTTGCGGGGTTTTGACTTCCTGATAGCCGTTATCACGCATGACATTACGGATATGATTTTCGACTTCACGGAAAATGCGCCAGCCATTGTCATGCCAGAAAATCATACCGGCAGCTTCATCCTGCATATGAAATAGGTCTAAGCTCTTAGCCAGCTTGCGATGGTCACGCTTTTCAGCTTCTTCCAGACGATGTAAATACGCTTTCAGAGCTTTTTTATCAGACCATGCCGTACCGTATATGCGTTGCAGCATTTCATTTTCAGATTTACCACGCCAATATGCACCGGCCAGCTTCATTAATTTGAAGGCTTTTAATTTGCCGGTATTCGGTACATGCGGGCCGCGACACAAATCCATAAACTCGCCCTGGCGATACAGCGACAGAATTTCATCTTTGGGAATATCTTCAATGATTTTGGCTTTGTACTCTTCGCCCATTTCGCGAAAGATGGCAATCGCGGCATCACGAGGCACTTCTTCACGAACCACTTCCAGATCTTGTTTAACCAGCTCTTCCATCCGCTGCTCGATCTTATCCAGATCTTCAAGGGTAAAGCTTTTTGGGTATGAGAAGTCGTAGTAAAAGCCATCGTCAATGACCGGACCAATAGTGACTTGGGCATCCGGATAAAGTTGTTTAACCGCTTGAGCCATCAGATGTGATGTCGAATGGCGGATAATGTCGAGGCCTTCTTCATCACGCTCGGTGATAATGGCGACGTTGGCGTCATTGTCAACTATATGATTGGTATCTACCAGCATGCCATTGATTTTGCCGGCTAATGCGGCACGGGCAAGACCAGCACCAATATCATTAGCAATATCAAAAATACTGACCGGGTGATCAAATTGACGTTGGCTGCCATCGGGAAGTGTGATTGCAATCATCAGTAATCCTTGGTTGAGGCCGATACGAGAGGCCTTAAAAACCAAAAAAGCGCCGAAGCGCTTTGAAATTTGGTAGGCACGAGTGGATTCGAACCACCGACCCCCACCATGTCAAGGTGGTGCTCTAACCAAC
>Ga0307934_1002307_pt1 | contig 10235 bp, 18 predicted proteins | sample OrgLakmetageno90_FD_201838 | JGI IMG/M metagenome (GOLD analysis project Ga0307934, IMG submission 201838) | Saline water microbial communities from Organic Lake, Antarctica - #90 | ecosystem: Environmental > Aquatic > Non-marine Saline and Alkaline > Saline | place: Antarctica: Organic Lake... | reverse complement strand
CGCAAACATCAGGAGAGGCCAACGAGCGCAGTTTGCGCCAGAGTAACTCCAGCCCCGTCACCCGGTGCCAGTCCTGGCGAAAACCCGTAGCCGATACGATCCAAACCGCAATCGTGCCCGTAGAAGCAACACTCTTGCCGCTTTTTTTGGCGCTCGATCCGCTAGCTAACAGTCCAACAGATCGAGCGCCCCGGCTCACAGTCCGGCAGGCCGCGCGTATTACGCTAGTTAGGCAAAAAAAGGATGCGACCCGACGGCCTACCCCTAGTCCGCCGGGCCGGGGGCCGGAAACAAAAAACCGGCCCCTTTGGTTAACCCCAAAATTGTTAGGAAAATTGATAAGTGTGCTCATCGCGCACCTCCCGTTTCAGATTTTGCCGACGTCGCGATAGTCGCCGCCTTACCCAGCGGCGTCGAATCGCAAAGGATCACAGCCAGCCCAGCAGGCATCCGGATCTCCACCACCTGCCCCTCATCGATGGTTGCCCGCAATATCGAGCGACCATCCACAGTCGGAGTGCTCACCCCGTGTGCAGCAAACTGCACCGCCCCACACTTGCCCTTAGTCGCAGGCAGCTCACGCTGCCCACGCACCGCCGCCCGGTAGCCCGGCGAGCACCGAGCCAGGAACTCATCTTTTTCTTGTGTTTTTACGGCAGGGATCATAATGTGAGCCACACCATAACAGACCCCAAAAAAGCCGTCTAATCACCAGTCCCACCAGTCCAGTCGGTCATAAAAAACATCAAAAAGCCCCGCTCAGACAACCAGTCTGGCGGGGCTTTGTATTTTAAAAGTCCGCATTCGCCAGCTCGCTGTGAGTCACCTTGGACGTTCTCAGTCTTGTGGATAATTTGGACAGATAGAGAGTTATCGTCATCCTTATGATCAGGGCAGTTCGGACAGTAGATCGCTGTCACTCGATTTTCCGTGTGGAGAGCGTCGAACATCGAACCAGTCCAGCCGCAGCGATGACATCGGCAGGACTGAGAACCAGACGGACTATTCAATTCATTTCGTTCCTCATTCATGATTCAGTTCCACGTTCTGAGAAAGTTTCTTTGCCGCTTTGCGCTCTCGTTTGAGCCTCGCCGCTTCCAGCTTTTCCAGATCGCTTTTAGTTTTTGGCCGCGCTGGATCGTTGCGGACAGACACCGCTGACCTTTTTCGACGTCTAGGCATTTTGTATCCATAATCATAATCCATAGGGGTCACACCGAAAGCGGCAGCGAGCATCATGGATCCTGCCGTACGATCCCGAACCACACCCACAGAACCAGTCAGATCGTGCGAACGCGAGCTATCGTCGCGGTTGTTTGAGTCATTGATTGTATTAGTCATAATTGTGTTAGTTCAGGATTCAGGCGGACGGCTCGCGTCCACGTCTTCGATGTTATTGTAGATTGAAAAATCCAAGCGCCCCTTTGCATGGCGTGAATGGAAGCGGACGGGCGTACTTTAGCACAAAGCCGTAATCACCCATAAACCAATTGGAGTCGGAACTATCCACGCAATCAACTATTTCGGCCACACCGACAACGCCGCCCCGTTGCAACTCGGACAGTTTCGGCAGGTTGTTGACCCCGCAATATTGGATGGCGAAAAATTCAGCATCATCGTATTCATCGCGGGTGCAGCCCTTCCCAGCGTGAACTAAAAAGCGACCTCGAAAGTTTGTCTTCCAGCTACGATTCTCTATGTCTTTGCCAGCATTGACAATGAGCCATGCCCAAGGCTGTCTGATCGAGAGCGCGGGCAGTTTCGGCAAGTCCAACACAGAACCAGCCGGAGCAGGACAATCCAGCTCGCGCTCGGTTATTTGAGGCATTTCATCCTCTAGTAGATTCATTTGTTTTTCCATCGTTTTAGTCCTTTCGTTCGCTGGATCGCCTGTCCTCAGTGTTCTGGGAAGCAATCAACTGCCGTATCGCAAGCGCAGCCTCGTCCGAAATATTGAGCTTCCCCGACTCACGCCTCGAAATCGACGTGCGCGGAACTCCGAGTAAGGAGGCAAGCCCCGCCTGTGTTAGGCGGAGCTTTTCGCGAGCTTGTTTATATTCGGCGGCGGTCATTTAGATGGCTAGGTTTACATAGATTCTGGATGTGCTCCCAGTAAGGAATCCTTGATCGTCCTCGTGATCGCAATCAAAGGCAATCCACTCGTCGCCGTCGCAAAGTTCGCCCCCAGCGTCAGCTACGTGATCGCGGAGTTCTGCATACTCGAAATTAATTGGCTCGTAAGCATCGAGATGCTGATCGTCCTCATCTGCTCTGACAATGTCAGAGATTTCAGAGAGCATCCCCCCGTTGCCGTTAGCGCCTAGTGTGGCGGTAAATGTGTAGTAGCCGCGCCGAGCTGCAAGCAGGTCGCGGATGGACTCCGAGTTAAGGGGATTGATTTTCAGAGTGCGGTTGTTGCTGATTTTGATCGTTTTCATTTTCGTGTATCTCTTTTTTTTGGTTTATGGTCTCGGCTCCTTGCCTTAACTTGACTCAAACAATGTGCAGTATTGCACTTAATGCAAACTTTATTTGTGCATTTTTGCACTTTTATTTATTAGGAGGTTTGGCAAGGTTCGGCTCCCAGAACCATGCGGATCGGGGAATGATTTCGCTAAGGCTCATCAATCCCCGTCCTTATCGTTGTTTTTTAGTATTCGATCTCAAGTGAGATTTTTTCACCGGCTTGAGTGGTTTGGATTTCGATGATGTTTTTCATGATTTTATTTCTCCTTTATTTATTTTTTAAAGGCGGGCATCTCAGCCCCACAGTCCGGGCAAACTTTGCCCCGGCTCAGGTGCGTAGTGCCGCAATTAGGGCAGCTCAGATCCGGACCCGCAAACGCTACGATGAGCGCAAACGCAGTGATTACGATACTCAGGCCTCCTAGTATGATGATAATTCCCAGAATGATTTCCTTTTTATTTAGTGGTTAGGTTGTCGTCGGATTCGCCAGGATTGACGGCTCCGAATTGTCAGGTGTTTTGACCCGACAAAAATAAATTAAACTTTTTGCTTGCACAGTCAAGACATTTGGCTAAACATTTGGCGAATCATGCAAAACACCAGCACCAACATTAAATCTTTTGCCGAGTGGCGATCCGGATTCGCCCTGCGCGGCACCTCGATCAATAAGTGGGCAACGCAGTCGGGTTTTCGGCCTCACACCGCTTACGACGCCCTAAAAGGCGCGCGCGGTGGTCCCAAAGCACAGGCCGTGCTCAAAGCGGCAGACAAATACCTCGCACAATAATAGCCTCCACTATACCCCATGCCAAAAATATCACAGCCCCACCAGATAGAGCTAGCCCTCACCGAGTTAGGGTTCCCAGGTCGCGACACCGTGACCGCCGGGGAGATCGCAGCAAAATTAGGATGTGACCTAAAACACATCCATAACCTCATCGATGAGGGGCACATCGTCGCGGCCAACATAGCCCGACGCCAGCGCGGAGCCTATCGCATCCCCGTCTCCGCCTACTACGCCTGGCTCACGACCTGCCTGACATCCATGCCTGCCGAAAATCCAGTCCTAAATCTAGAGACCGGAAAACTCATCACCCTCTTCCGGCAACTCGCCGCCCGCCTAGAGCTACGCGGCGAGCATCCAATAACCCTGCTCAAAAATAAAAAATAAACAACAAAACCGCCTAACCCCATGACCGTCACACTCCTCATCACCATCACACTCACCATCCTAGCCGCCGTGCTAGTCGCCACACTCACGCTAGCCTCCATGCTACTCGCCGAGGAGGCAAACGACCGCCGCGACCGCCGCGACCGCGCCCACCGCCTAACCCAAGGCGGCAGCCTCTCCTAGATCCGTCCGATCCATCTGATCAAAATCAAACCCACAAAAAAAATTACCATGAAAATCGAACTCCAAATCAACAACTCCCGCCCCTGGCAGATCAACACGCCACCACCCCGCGACCGCCTCTTCGAAATCATGCACCAAGGCACCCGCCTAATCTGCGGCTACGACGAGCGCCGAGAGTGCTGGGGATTCGGCACCGACACCCGCCTGGAGCGTGAGGACATCACCCACTGGCGCGAGCTCAGCACCGAGCAACACGCCCACATTTGGGACACACTCATCGCCAATCCATTCAATAGCAATTTCGACCAAAAGTAAATACCTCGCCACCAACCACTAAAACCATGAACACACCCACACCAAAACACAACCTCACCATCGAGATGAGCCGCATCCTGGACCTCACCCTACAGGAGCTACAGATGCGCGAGGAGATCGACCACACTCACGTCGACGACCTTAAAGGGCACCTCGACGAGCTGCCCCCGATCACAGTGTTTCAAGACGGGGAGTTTGATCGCTATTTCATTGGCGACGGCTGGCACCGATTCCTGGCGCATAAACTGAGCAATAAAAAGCAGATCAAAGCCGACATCCGCCCAGGCGGCAAAGACGCCGCCCTACGCCACTCCCTAGGAGCCAACGCCGAACACGACGCCCTCCGCCGCACAAATCGCGACAAGCGCAAGGCCGTAAAAATCGCCCTAAAATCGCATAGTGCGATTTTTGGCACCGATAAAATCAAGAATGTAGCCGTCGCGGAACTCTGCAAAGTCGCCGAATCATTCGTCCGCAAAGTCCGCAAAGAGCTAGAGATAAAAGCCGACAACCAGCCAACCGAAAGCGGATCAACCGGGGGCGAGCCTCCCGCACAAACCGACTTTTTCGCTGAGCTAAACGCCTCTTACAAAACCATTGCAGACGGGTTTAACCAGGTATTAAACCACACCTATTTCATCCGCCCCGACGTTACCAAGGCCGAAAAACTCGCAGCCGTAGCCGACATCCAGCGCGACCTAGCCAACCGCTCCCAGTCCATCAAAGATCTCAAGGCCAGGCTCGAAGCTCAGGAGGATGCCTCCGGAAAATAATCATCCTGCCTAAAAAATCATGACACAACTCGCCTCCACCTCCACCCTGCACACCGCCGCGCTCGACATCGTCTCACAATCAGGCGGGATCGAAGCACTCTTGAATCTGCGCAAACAGGTCGACCGCGACAACGTGCTGCGTAAGGTCGAGGCCATGCTCCACATCGAGCACATGCTCGACGATAGCGCACCCCGCAAAACCGCGATTGCCCAAACCGCCATCCGCTACAGCGGTCAGCGCGGATTCTCCACCGCCAAACTCGCCAGCGACTATCGCCTCTGGGCAAGAGGCGGACAAAAGCCCGGCAGCGACGGCAAACCCACCGGCCATACCTACGCCGCCCGCTCTTGGAAAATTTTCCTGCCCAACTATACCAACGGCGATAAATCAGCCGCCCTCAAAAACCACGAATTCACCCGCTACATCCGCACGCTATTCGCCGAGACCTCCCGCGCCGATGCCACTGGCAACGCCCTGCACGAGCGCCTGCTCGACAACTGGTTTGGCGGTCACGCCATCCCCGGCTACGGCACCATCCAGAAATGGTGCGCCGCCCAAGGCCGCCCCGTCCCCACTGGCCACCTAGCCCGTGCCCGCGCCGAGAACTTCCCCGGCGGCTGGAGCGCGAATAACCTCCGGCGCATGCTCCCCAGTATGCCCACCCGCATCTACCTCCAGCGCGGCGAGCATGCCGCCCACTCACACTGGGGCGATCAGCTCCTACGCGATCGCTCAAAACTCATGCCCTTCCAGATGCTCACGTTCGATGATGTTCGTTTCGATCTTAAAGTGATCCAGCCAATGCCAGGCAAAGCCGCGCAAGTCGTCTATCCCGAGGCAATTTTTACGCTCGACGTAGCCACTGGCCTGATCCTAGCCAAGGCGGTCGTCGGCACCTACACCCGCGATGCCGACTCAGACGGCGGCAAAAAAGGCACCAAGCGCGCCTTCCAGCACGCCGATATGCGCTGGCTCATGGCCAAAGTGATCGAGCAATACGGCCTCCCAAAAGATTGGAAAACGCGCGTCCTCCTCGAGAATGCCTCCGCCTCAATGAGCACCGCCGACATTCACACATTCGAACAGTTGACCGGAATCGAGTTTGAAAAAACCGGCTTAATCCGCCAAAAGCTCACGCAATCAGGATTCGTCGAGCAGGGCGGCATGCCCTGGCAAAAAGGCTGGATCGAGGCTCTATTTCGCCTCGTCCATACCCGCATCAATCACCTACCGGGCACAGTCGGCGCCCGCTACGACCTCACCGATGGCCGAATGACCCAGACCGAGCGCTACACGCTCAACACCATCGCCGAGGCTCACCGCAAAGGCATCCCGCTCGACGAGCTAAACCTCCCGCTCCTCACCATCGATCAATTTCACGGCCTGCTCGACGAGTATGTCCAGCGTCTCAACTGGCGCATCAACCACAACCTCCAAGGGTTCGCCCGCGTCCATGAGCTAGAGATCGAGCCAGGCCGCTACATTAGGCACGACGATCCACTCGCCGCCCAGCTAATGACAGTCGGCACCAAGCTCGACTCTCGTATGGAGAGCCCCGCCGAGCGGTTTAGCCGCCTCATGACAGGCCACGAGATGCAGCCCGCTCACCCCCGCCAGCTCCTGCCACTCAGCCTCGACAAAAAACCCGTCACCGTCGCCGCCGAGCGCGTGGCCTACAAGCCCAACGGCGAGGACACCATCTATTTCCGCGATCAAAAAACCGCCCAAGCCCTCGCAAAATGGAACGGCCAGAAAAAAGCCCTCATCGGATTCCTCGCCACCGATCGCAGCGCCATCCACCTGTTTACCAACGATGACAACCTCGAATACATCGGCAGCCCCGCCCGAGTAGGCCGCGTCGACATCACCGACGAGCACGCCATTCTGAAGCGCAGCGGCGAGGTGCATCGCGGCCGCGAAAATGTCCGCCAATACGCCGCCGACCTCATGGCCGATCAAGACGCCACTCACAGCGACATGCGCCAACACAATGCCGACCGCCTAGGCTCAGCCATAGCCACCGCCGAAACCTCAGCCGCCAAAGCCCAGTCCGACCGCACCCGCCTCAATAAAATCAGCGACGAAGAAGCCGACGAATACTTCGTGGCGTGTCCGCTCGCGGACGCCCCCGCACCCCAAGACGCCGACCCCGAAGAATCACCATTTTAACCCACGGCAACCCGCCTAAAATCAACGCAAAAAAACAAACAAACATGACACCCCAACAACCAAATCAACCAAGCCTCTCCATCCCCGGAGACGTCGTCAACAAGGCCACCGCCGAACTGCCCGACAAACAGCGCAGCGCCATCCGCTGGCTCCACTCCCACGCCCTCGATCAGGGCTGGACCGTAGCCGACGCCGCCAAACAAATCCACAAAGCCGAGAACACCCTTTACCAGGTATTCACCGGCCGCCACGGCGCGGGCAAAGAGTCCATCGTCACCGAGATCGAAAAACTACGTAAATCCGTAGCCTCCCGCGCCGGGACGAATGCACTCTCCTATATCGAGACCGCCCTCACTAAACGCATCTGGACAGTCTGCGACAGTTGCCTCATCTACCAGCGCATCGCCTTCATATTTGGCGATTCCCAAATAGGCAAAACCACCGCCCTCGAAGAGTATCAGCGCACCCACAACCACGGCTCCACGATCATGATCCGTATGCCCGCCGGAGGCAAAATGGGCGACTTCCTCCGCGCCCTGGCAAAAGAGCTACGAATCTCAAACCGCCTCAACACCGCCGACCTAAAAATGCGCATCAAAGAATCCTTTGACGACCGCATGATCCTCATCATCGACGAGGCCCACCAGACCATGCGCCAAAGCCGAAACAGCCGCACCTACTCAACCGAGGTCTACGAGTATCTCCGCGAGATCCACGACGAGCGTAAATGCGGCCTAGTCATCGCCGCCACAAATGTCTTCCGCGACGAGATCCACCACGGCCAACACTCCGGAGTCCTAGAGCAACTAAGCCGACGTAAGCTAGTCGCCCTCCAACTCCCCAACACCCCCACCGCAGCCGACCTCCAAACCTTCGCCGCCGCCTACGGCCTCGACAAGCCCGAAGGCGAAGCCGCCGAACTGCAAAAAACAGTCGTCACCGAGCAAGCCCTCGGCGTCTGGCTAATGCTCCTACGCATGACCGCCGGTCGCTGCCACAAACAAGAGATCGAGATGACCTGGGACCAGGTCATCCGCTCCCGCGACCTATTAGCAAAATTAGAAGGATAAGACCATGGATACCACCGCAAAAATCACCTGGATAAACGTCCAAGACGAAATGGCCGACGCCGACGCCGAAGTCCTTATGGCCATCGACGACGACAGCGTCGAGACAGGCTACCACGACGGCGAAGAATGGAAGTATTGCCCCGGCTGCCCTGTCCAAGACCTCACGGTTCTATACTGGGCAGAATACCCAAACCCACCCACCAGCAACAAACAATAATTAGATCACGAAAAATCATGAACACCACCGAACAACCCACCGCCCCCGCAGGCTACCGTCAAAATGCCCACGGCCACCTAATCCCCATCGATCAAATCAAAGAGATCGACCTCGCCCGTGACGAACTCGTCAACGAGATCGTCACCCAAGCAAAAGCAATCTCCGGAACCCTCCGCAAATTCCGCGACCAGGCACTCGACGACAGCCACGCATTCGTCCAGCTCTCAGCCGAAAAATACGGATCATCCATCGGCGGCAAAAAAGGCAACCTTAGCCTCCACAGCTTCGATGGCCGCTACCGCCTAGACCGAGCCATCGCCGACAGCATCACCTTCGACGAGCGTCTTCAAACCGCCAAATCCCTGATTGATCAATGCCTCAATGAATGGAGCCAGACCGCCGATCCAAAGATCAAGACAGTCATCCAAAGCGCATTCGAGACCGACGCCAAAGGTAACGTCGCCACTCACAAAGTCCTCGAACTACGCCGCATCAAGATCTCCGACCCCGCCTGGGAAAAAGCCATGGAAGCCATCGCCGACGCCATAAACATCACCGGCAGCAAAACCTACATCCGCCTCTACGAGCGCGACGAGCACGGACGCTACAACCAAATCCCCCTCGACCCAAACAAACTATGAACGAAGACACCCAAGCCAAATGCCGCGAAGCAATCATCTACATGCTGCAACGTATCCAGCGCGAGCCTCGACTCGCCTGGTATATGATCTCCACAGAAGCCCACGCCCGCATGCTCGAAGCCATAAGCGAAATAGATAGCATCACACTCGCCGACGCCGAAGAGAAATACTACCCAAAAGAGTCCGAGGATCCCTACGAAGCAGGGCGCGAAAAGGCCATCAACGATGCCGCAGAATGCGGTGATTTAGATCACCAACTGGGAGCAGCTATCATTGACGAACGAGACCCCATCGTGGTCGATATTCGAGAGTCTGATGCTATCCAGGATGTATTCTTCAGCCTAAACGCTGCGCTCTCTGAAAATTACGCAGGGCGAGTCGAGTTCATGCCTAATAAATTCCAAGGTTATCACCGCATCACACTGATCCCATCATGAACGCCAAAACCGCAGCCTCCCTCCGTGGTCGATACCACGCCATCATCGCCGAGCTATGCCGCCAGTTCGAACTGTCAAAAACCAGCGAGACCAGGCATCAGCTAACCGAATGGATCCTAGGCTATTCAAAGAGCTCCAGCCAATTCACAGCCAAGGAGTATTGCCTCATTATCGATCAAGTCGTCGAATGGATCAAAGGCGATGTCGAGCCACACCCGCTCAGCAAAACCGAGCAAGCCCGCCTCTCACACGACGAGCGCCAAAAGCAACTCGTCCACGCCATCAGCCAACTAGCGCCCGAGCAGTATATCCAAGCCGTCTGCAACGACCGCCACAGCCAGCGCCCCTGGCGCGACCTCACGGCGTTTCAACTCACACGCCTAAGATACACAATAGCATCCCGAGCAGCAGCAGCCCATAAAAAGGGCAAACCACTCGCATAGCCATGGACGACCAGCTCTCACTATTCCAAACTGCCAAAGACGACCCCGAAGTGGATCGCCTCATTCGCATCCTGGACAAACGAGGCTGGCTCACAGCCGCGCAGCTCTCCCAAGCCACCGGGCACCCAGACCGCAAGATCCGCAGCATCGCCAGCGCCACGCCCAAGATTTTGAGCTACCCAGGCAGCCCCGGTTACAGACTCACCCACCAAGCCAGCCGAGAAGAGATCGACGCCGCAGTCACCCTAAAAACCCAAGGGCAAGCCATGATTGCCCGCTACGTAGCCCTACTCAACGAGCATCGCTACGGCCAAGGCACTTTCCGAGACCCCGCAAGCAGCTCCTACG
>Ga0307934_1002296_pt1 | contig 10267 bp, 10 predicted proteins | sample OrgLakmetageno90_FD_201838 | JGI IMG/M metagenome (GOLD analysis project Ga0307934, IMG submission 201838) | Saline water microbial communities from Organic Lake, Antarctica - #90 | ecosystem: Environmental > Aquatic > Non-marine Saline and Alkaline > Saline | place: Antarctica: Organic Lake... | reverse complement strand
ATCGTCGGCAAGCTCAGGCTGTCTGATGAAAGGAACCTCCGCACCTAATGACTGAGAAAACTCTGCAATTTCGTGGGAATCCGTTGAAACTATGACTTTAGAGAAAAGTGCAGTTGCTAGGAGGTTTCTAATCGGGTGTGCGATTAGCGGCTGCCCAAGAAAGTCCTTGCAGTTCTTTCCACTAATTCTCTTACTGCCGGACCTTGCCGGAATGATAGCTATTTTTTGCAAAGACACCCCTAAGGTAAAGTTGAATCAGCCTATGGCAATTAGTTTGAAAATGAAGAGGGTTAAGAATGTCAAGTCGTAAAGTGGGAGTGAGTTGGTGACCGAACAGGCGAATTTTTGGAAAGGGGAATTCGGAGATGATTAGATCGGGAAAAACAATTCTTCATCCCTGATGGCATCGAGCCTCTTTTTATTCGGCCAAATACTGAGCAAGTGCCCCAAGATGCCGGCCAGTTTTTTGGAGCTAGAGCCAAACATCGGAATGAACTTTCGAGCGTTGTCACTGCTTAGCTCGGACTGCGATTTTTATGGAGTTGAGGTCAACCAGTCGGCCTTCGACCAGCTCATACAGGCTGGAGCGCGAGGTGAAAACTCTTCTATTGAGTCATTCGACACTGACGAAAGATTTGACTTCGTTTTCACAAAAACGGTCCTAATTCATCTGAACCCAGAATCCCTTGACGAGACCTATAAGAAGATGGCCGAGGCCTCTTCTCAGTAAGTGTTAATTTGTGAGTACTTCAGTCCTTCTCCGGTGGCGATTGAATACAGAGGTCACGGAGAGAAGCTCTTCAAGCGTGATTTTGGTGGAGAGTTTTTGGCAAGTAGTGAAGATTTTCGTCAAATTTCAGATGGATTTGCTTCCTCCCGTTCGACTTTCCCCAAAGACAATTTGACTTGGTCACTCTTTGAGAGAGTTGTGGACAGTGTGAAGATTCCGTCCCGACTAAGTTGAGCCGGGAGACAGTCGTTTACGGTCTAAGACAAAAGAGAATATTTAAAGCACGCCTATGAGTGGGTGGTATTCGGTGAGCATCAAAACTACAAATCTCTTAAGTATGAACTTAAGCAACAGCAGATTCGATGCTTATGTATTAGTTCGTCAGCACCGCATATTCAAAGTAAGTAAACACGGACCTAGCTTTTTTTACATAGGGGTTGGAGTGTAATTGTTTACCCCAAAAGCCGTTGGGGACGAAGTCCTGGGGCATATTGTCCATTCGATAGGATAAAATCCCTAGAATGAACCCTCAAGGCCTGAAACCCTCTCACCTTCTGACAAAAATCTACTTAGTACGATAGGGGAGAAAATTGAAGCCGAGATCAGCACCTCAATATCAATGTCAATGTCAGAAAAGAAAAAGCCTCATTGTTTTTGAGTCCGATGACCCTTCTTGGCTCTCCTTGAACTTAGCAATCGCAAAGTACGTTCGGTCGACTGAAGGAGACTTCGACGTTTTGGATGTTAGGGACATCGATTTTCTTGGCTTCTCTAAGAGAAGATGGGCGGCAGGCGAGTCGAGAAAAGACGTACTCTTCGATCGTCTTCAACTAACTTCCCATAATCGAGTCCTAATTCCAGAAAGTATTCGGCGCCCCCAAGATCGCCCAACTCCTTCTTGGCTAAATCAGTCTTCCGAATCAGCGCTGTTCTCTTACTTGAAGACGCCAAACCCCAGGAAAAGCGCATTTCTTTATAGGAAGATTAAAAGAAGACTTGAAGTTGATGCTTTGTCAATTCATGACTATTGTTTGGATCAATTTTCGATAAAACACTACTGCAAAGTTTATGTCCGAAATGGTAGGTTTCCCCTTCAGGCAGCAGTTGTTGAGGCAGCTAAGCAGTTCAAAATTTCGGTTGTTTTCTGGGAGCGGGGGGTGAGTGCTGACACTATGTACGTAGGAGGTAATGCCCCGCAAGACTGGCGCTCCGTAAAGGATTTTCATGAGTCCTTCACCCCCTCTAGCGCGCAATTATTGACTGCCAAGGAATGGCTGACGCGAAGAACCCATCTCGTCGCAGGCAGTGATCGGTTTTCAACGAATCTGTTCTCCAAGCGATTTGACGCATCTAAAAGTTCTCTGGGGGAGGGAGGGCCAAGGCAAAGTTCACAACTATCTTTTTTCACTAGCTCCCAGGATGAGTTCTGGGCCCTTGGAAGTCTTTGGCCGAAGCCTGACTGGGAAAACCAGTATTCGGCGTTTAATAAAGTATTAAAGACCGCGGGAAAGGCCCGCGCCCTTTACCCTGTTGTCCGAATGCACCCAAATACGATCAGAAAGTCACCTTTGTACGTGTTATCAGAGGTTAGGTCTGTTTCCAAACTCAAGGCCGTTCACCCTGATTTGAGGATTGTCTGGCCCCACCAGTCCGAGAACTCTTACGATCTTGCATCTGCGTCTCAATGGGTACTGGTCTGGAATTCAACTATGGGTATGGAGGCCATGTTTCTTGGGTGCAATGTTCGTCATCTTGCTGAAAGCCCATTTCCTCTTGCGAGCAAATCTAATCTTCTTACTCCTCAGGGGCTCCATTCATTTTGGGAGATCGAAAGTGGTCTTGGTCAGAAACGTAAAATTAACCATGAAATTGCGGTTCAATCCGTTGCGGCTCGTTTAGCTAGAAATCTCATCTCAATCGAGGCAATTCCAGTCCCTTTGAAGCGTGGCAAACTTAGATCTCTCCTGATGGCAAATAGCTTTTTGTCTATTGCCTTGCTTGTGAATTACCACCTGTGGCGGCAATTCGCAAACGTTACCTTTCGAATAGCTGGGCGATTAGTTCGATAATTCCAGTTTGCCCGATGCTCGCTATTCACCCAAGAATTAAAGCGTTGGGCCGACAGCGGCTAAGTAAGCATGGGACTACACACCCAATACCAAATGGTCCTTGATGCCTCATGGGTTCAATCCAGCCCAAACTGCCCTTGACTCTAAGACTCTGGATACCTTTGCTCAGGATCCCATTTGGGCGGAAATTCAAATCTTAGAGTGGAAGCAAATTTTCTTTTTTTGATGCCCTTTGTGCCAGTTTCTTAACTAAGTCGGTCTTCCTAGATTAATGTAACCCACGAGAGAGGTCGCCTGGCCCAGTCCCGTGACCCTTAAATACGGACCAGCCTTGATGGGAATCGTCGATTAGCTTTAGTGAGTGCAAAGGTGAGCCCGATCCTTGAGGGCCAGAAAACCCAAGGGCGAATTTGGTCCAGTTGTGCTGTTTAGATACCCCGGAGGCAGCAAGTCAGATAGTCAGCTAGTTCAGCATCGGTTCTAATAGTCAGCAACACCTTGCCGGCATAACTTCTGGCCCCAGTCGGCTTGGTCTGATACTAAGTCGACAAAGCTGGGTTTAGTTCTTTGGCATAATCTCAAGCAGCGGTGTCGCGCTTCCGAACGGTAATGTTCACGCTCATAGACTGTCCGCAGTAGCCTATGCCAGTCCAGATGAACTTCTCGGCATAGGCATTGGCCTCCACCGCTTGCTCCACTTGAGATCTCTGAAGAGTCGTTAGGCCAGTAGCACTGGAACTAAAACTTGCAAGTTTTCTTCGTGGTCGCCCTCCCACGACATAAGAGAAGCTGAAATTCTCACTAAAACATATTCCTGACCTTCAAAGGACTTACCGTAACATCTCTTTTCTCAAAATGCATTTTCGGGCATGCGAAAGCTAAAGTCTTAGTGACGCTAACGTTTTTTTGGAACCAGGGTGCCTTAAGAATCGAATCTAGGCCAGAAAGTTAAGTGCTTTAGAAAAGTCTGACCGAGATTAAGCGACGGAATCTTGGATCAGCGATATGAAAAATATATTGAAAATGAAGCCTGTTTCGCCGAATAAGATTTTCACCCCCATGACGCCAGATGTCCTTTGATCAAAGTTATAGCTGCCACGTGAGCTTTCCCCACAGACTGAAAAGAGTTATTTGCGTTATGGCTTCCAAGAATTGTTTTTTCAGGGTCGAAGCGCTTTGGGTCAACCAGGGGTTCTTTTGTAAAGACATCGAGAGCGGCGCCAGCAAGGTTTCCAGCAGCCAGGGCTTCTAAAAGATGATCCTCGTTCACGACCTCACCTCTTGAGACGTTTACGAGGACAGCGGTGTTTTTCATTAGAGCGAACTCTTCCCGAGAAATCATTCCGCGCGAGGACTCAGTGAGAGAGGTCGACACAATCACTACATCTGAGGTTTTCAACAGAACGCTGATTGGCTTAGAGTTGGCCGACTTCGGATCGTGGTGCAAGACGTTGGCACCTAAAAGTTCAAATTTCTGCGCAATTTGCTTGCCGATGGACCCATAGCCAAGAATTCCAACCGTCGAGCCGGAAATATCTTGGCCCATCAATTTTGGCCAAGATCCGGAGCGAACCTCCCCGTCAACAAAAACTATTTTGCGTAAGAGCCCTATGGTCATACCCAATGCGTACTCGGCTACTCCGTTTGACAGCACCCCCGGCGTATTTTTAGTCGTTAGCGATAGTTCCGCCGCGGCTTCAAGGTCAATGGAATCTAATCCGGCACCCCATTTGACAAGTATCTTCAAGCGCGGCTGGGCTTTTTTTATCACGCTCCTTGTGATGACGTCGTCTCCACAAATCCAAGCATCAAAGTCCCCGACTAGTGCCAAGCACTCGCGTTCGTTGAAATACTGCTGAGGGTTTGCAAACTGCACTTCAAACTCCGGGAACTCATTACCAAACTTAACTTTGTCCTGCATCATTTTTGTTGTTATGAGTAGCTTCCTCAAGTCCGCAATTCCAATTTCTCTGGGAAGACATGAGGGAACAAGGCTTGAGCGTATTTCAAATCTTGCTCGACTTTTATGGCTAAACCCGAGAACCTTGAAACTGGAAAATACTTGATACGGCCGCAATAAGTAGAACAACGTTCTGGCTCTTCGTTGTTAAGAAACGTTTCCCTCCTCCAAGCGGTTATTGGCCAGGTGATTTGAAAGACAGGGGTTAGGTCTTGACTGTTTGACTTCGCGTCAAACGAGAAGTTAACAGGATTCGTTTCAAGCACGTGCTCGAGGTCACCTTCAACCCCCGACAGTATTGTGTCGGCATCATCAGCGCGAACCTGCTTCACAAATTCTCTAATCTCTCCTGAGTCGAGCAATGGTGTAACTGAGTGCACCTGAATAACGAAGTCGCACTCGTGTCTCTCCAGAAATTCCGAAACAAACTGTTCGCTGGTGGCTTTATCAGATCCCAGCTCGAAAGGTCTCAGGTGGAAATTTACAGACAAGTTTGTCGCTACTTCCCGGAATGCCAAGTCTTCAGAGTTGACCCATATTTCATCAAATGCGCCAGAGTCGATACAACGCTCGACAGCCCAATGGATTAAGGTTCTCCCCCCAATTTCTTCAAGGTTTTTTTTGGGTAACCTCTTGCTCCCCATCCTTGCGGGGATCATTGCAATAATTTTCAATCAGGCCCCTTTCTAGAACCTTTTGACAAGAGCTTATCGATGAGTACTTTAATTTCTGGGTGACAGTCAAAAAAAGTCGCACCAAAAAAAGATGTCCCTAGTTCGGCCAAATGCGCTCCATCTCCAGGGTCACCTGAATTCTGCTCTGTCTCAATATTTTGAGACCAAGAGCCTCCGGCTTCCTGAACGATTAATCTCGCAGCTGCATCGTCCCAGAGCTTCGACTCTCTCGAAAAGGAGGCGACAAGCGCTCCTTCCGCTATAATGCAACCCTGGAGTGCCTGCGATCCAAAGTTCCTCAAGCTACCGGCATTCAACAGGGTCTGAAGAAGTAATGAGCTAGTTTCGCTATTTGATAAAGCCCAGCGAATGAAGCCGGTTGAGGCTCCCACTAGCCTCGTATTCTTTGTCTCACAACTTAAGTCGTAGGCGGACCCTTTCAGGCATTTTCTGGCACCGGCTCCAACCGCAGCTGAGTACGTTGTCGCCGAGACAAGGTTATGAACTGCTCCTACCTGCGAAATTCCGTCTTGTATTAGGGCCACAGAGGATCCAAAACAAGGAAGACCGTTTACGAAATTGTTTGTGCCGTCTAGGGGATCTACAACCCAAAACACGTCACCTACGGGTTCTTGGTTGCTTTCCTCGGAAAGTATCGGCACATCGAGAATGAGGGCCAGTTCATTCTTCAATCTCCTCTCTAAATCAAGGTCCAAGTGCGACACAAAATCGTTTTTCGACTTTTCGAAAACTCCAGTCACATTGTCAAAATTCATGTTGTCCCCCAAGCCGTCGAACAGTCGGTGCAGGTCTCTCTGAATCGTACACAGCTCCTTTCCTCTAATCAATTCCCTGGACCCTTGTAGACAACTCCAGACCACCATCAACCCAGACTTCAAGCCGGTCCCCCATGGAGAAATCCACGCATGTAGTTATGCCGCCCGTCGCGACCCAGTCGCGCGGTGAGGGGGAGAAGCCGTGCTGAAAAGCGGTTTCGAGAAAATTTTCGTAAGTAGCCAGAGGGCTGACAACCAGCCTTTTGAGATCCGCAGTCACTGCATCCTTGTCAGAAATAATCAGTTCAATATTTTTGTAGTTAAAGTCATCCAGCAAGGAGAGAGGTTTGGGGGCACCCACATACATGGCACCGGCACCGCATCGGTTTCTTACCAAAAACTCAGTCGTGACGGGTTGCACTTTAGGATTTGGTAAAAAAGGGAATTCCAGGGTAAGGCACCACTCATAGCCCTCGGCTTCTCGGCTTTGGCGTATGGAAATTTCCAGCTCCACACAGTCCTGCACCAATGGCTCTGGGACAGTGCCAGAGGAAATAATTTGTCTGGACAGCAATGGCCCAAATATCAGTTCCGTAGTCTTCAGCTCTTGTCTTGATTGCCAGGTAGTTCCGCCCAATTTCCAAGCAGCAATTTCCTCTCCGGAGTGGATTACTTCATGCCGAATTTCCATGAAAGCCAGGTCTAAATTACTTTTCCTTTCAGAAGAATTTTGCAAATTTGTGCTCCTCGGTTCTTCGCCGTCTTCTAGAGTCACTCGCCTATGTCACCTACATGGCTGACTTCGTAGACGTCTGTCCCTACAATTAGGTCCACCACCGCTGTTAGCCAAATGCTGTGGACATTCTCGACCACGTTGAACGCATGTGAGGGCACGTGCATCGAAATGTCAGACAGTCCTTGGAGTTTGTTGTCTTGTTCTCGTCCCGAGAAACCCACAATCGGCAGACCCTTCTTCTTGGCGAATTCCGCAGCTTTGATTATCGATGATGACTCACCGCTAACAGAGATTAGAACCATAGCATCGTGTTCGTCACCATAGAACTCGGATGCCCGCGCCATCCAGTTCTCGTATCCAAAGTCGTTTGAGAAGGCCGTAATCAGAGAAGGGTCGTGAAAAGTCACAGCCCTTATTCCTGCCTGCTTAGTAAAATCCGTTGCAGCGTGAGCGGCTAAGGACGCGCTCGCCCCATTGCCGAATAACAGTATTTTCCCGCCCATATTAATTTTGTCCTTGAAGAGTTCTGCGATCGCATTAATGCCCCCAAGTGCCCCCGGCCCGTTTATTAGGCTGCTGTAATTAGAAAGATAGTTTGCGAGATCCATTGCCCAATAGTACTTGCACCAATTGGCTCTCAGCGGCATAGACGCGGTAATGACTGAGAGTGCGATGGGGAGGCGTACTCTTCCCGGCCCGATTTCCGTCTTAATCTAAATCGGCCTGTTCGAATTACATACTCAGGAACGAAGAGAAACTCCTTGCCCAATTCTAAGCTGTCTAGGTAAGTACCCTCATCGAACAGAAGGCGCCCGGACCAACGTTGTCAATCTAGGAATGGCTTATGGTACCGTTCTGACGTAATGTGGGGCCCTAGACCGCAAGCGACCACGAGGCATTGACATAGCCAAGTACACAGGATTTGAAGCAGAAATTGCCGGAGGGAAAATGCTTAACGTAGCAATAATTGGTATGGGTAAAGTCGGTCGCATAAGGCTCTCCTGCTTACAAGCCATCCCTGGCCTGAATGTTTCAGGTTTCCTTGATGTGAGTGATGTTAGTATTTCGAACGAGTTGGGCTTAATAAAATTCGCCACGGTGGGTGAAATCCTTGCGGATCCATCAATTCATGCGGTGATGGTAGCAACCTCAAATGAGTACCTAGCCACTTACGCTTCTATGGCGCTCAGGGCCGGCAAGCATGTTTTTTGCGAAAAGCCACCCGGGAGAAATTTAGAGGAGTTCAATAAAATTCAAGAGGCTCACAAGGAGAATCCCACGTTGACCTTGATGTTCGGATTCAACCACCGCCACAAAGAGAGTATCAGAAAGATGTTCGCCATTAATGACAGCGGGCAATTGGGCGACTTGGCTTGGATCAGATGCCGTTACGGGAAAGAGCTTGATGAGGGGTTTTTTTCATCTTGGAGGGCGGACCCAAAAATAGCCGGAGGAGGGATTCTCTTAGACCAGGGAATCCATGGATTAGATTTAATTCTTCGACTCATGCCAAAAAGTGATGAAACTCAGGGGATTATTTCCTCCACGCTGGGCTTAGAGACAGGCCTTGAAACTAATGCATTCGTGCAGCTTAGAGACACAAAGTCCAATGTGGGGGCGTCTTTGCATTCAACCGCCACCCAGTGGCGCTACACGTTTTCTCTAGAGCTCTCTTTCGATAGAGGCGCAATTGTACTTAACGGACTCAGAACCCCATCGGGGCGATATGGTGACGAGATCTTGACCGTTCACAGAATTGACGACTTAAATCACCGTTCCTCAGAGCATTTCAATTATCAAGATGATGACTCCTGGCTAACCGAATGCCTGCATTTCGTAGAATCGATTAGGGCCGGCTGTCAGCCTGATAATGGCTCCGTGGAAGATGCAAGGAAGCTAATGTTAGCGTTGGAAGAAGTATACGCGTCCGACAAAACCTGGACGAGACCCGCTCTCAAATCGCCCGTGGAGGACACCTGAGTATTTTCCAATAAGAAGTAGGTTTCTTCGATTTGTCAACCTTGTTTTAGTCAACGCGAGCTTCGCATTTGCCAAGATAGCAAATGTTGTAGTCTGAATCACATTGTTGCTAAACCGCACTTTGGGGAATAGGCTCCCACCCATGAAAACTGAGGCAAGTTCGACATAATGAGAACCATGATGATGACGGTACAAAGACATCGACAATCGCTGCTTGCTGCTTCCATTTCTGTCAGACTTGTTCTTGTCGGTTTCATTGGTTTGGCTCTGAGGTTATTTTTGCCTTCTCGAGTGGCCGAGAATCGAGGCGAGCCTACGTTGCTGCTAGGAAATGGTCCTAGCCTCGCGCAAGACCTCAACAAATTAGAGTTAAAAAATTATGAATCCGTCGCGGCAGTGAACTTTTTTGCCGCGACTGAGTGGTTCGACGTAGTGAAGCCTTCCTACTATTTCGTTCAAGATACCTATTGGTTCGATGAGAACAATCTCAGAGAAAAGGCCTCACTTACCTTTGACGCAATTAGAAAAAAGCTCTCCTGGGAAATGGACTTTTTTTATCCAGCTGAATTTAGCCGTTCCACGGTAATCTCTGAGCTTAGTGAAATCCCCGGACTCAACTTGCGGCCGCTAAGGCATCACAGCTGGCCTCCCTTTGCTTCCCTGGTTAGTGCGGTGGACTTATTGCCTCAGTTCTCTAGCAGCAACCGCAAAATAGTACACAGGCTGTGGGACATGAAGCTTGCCAGTGTTCCACCAGTCGGGGTTGTGAGTAATGCTTTATTCGAGCTCATTCTTAGCGGTAGTAAGAAGATCGACATTCTGGGACTAGACATGTCTATGGTGCTCGACCTACGGGTCGACTCAGATGGTTCGACTCAATTTCTACCTAAGCACTTTTACGGCACTGCCGTAACTCCCGAGACTCCACTGGCAAGGACAAACACCATGTCGAATTCATACATTAAAATTGCAAAAAAATTCGAAAGTTTCTACCTCCTAGAGGGTTACGCGAGGCATCGAGGATGTGTTGTGCGCAACCTGTCCTCCTTTACTCTGTTGGACGCTTTTAGAAACAACTAAAGCTTCCAAAGGTTTTCGAAAAGGCACTAAGGCGCTCAAGCAGGATAGCCCGACGGAATTCCATAGGTGAAAAGAACGGTGGTGACGAAGAATGGTCTGAGTCATTCCTCAAGGCCCATTAGCTTGACAGCTTTGTCGAAGTCGGGCACTAGTGTCTGCAGGTCCGCGAAGGACCCAGATGCGATTATCCTCCCTTGATCTAGGTAAATAACCTTGTCAGCCGTCTTGACCGTCGAGAGCCTGTGAGCAACCATCACAATCG
>Ga0307934_1002295_pt1 | contig 10271 bp, 9 predicted proteins | sample OrgLakmetageno90_FD_201838 | JGI IMG/M metagenome (GOLD analysis project Ga0307934, IMG submission 201838) | Saline water microbial communities from Organic Lake, Antarctica - #90 | ecosystem: Environmental > Aquatic > Non-marine Saline and Alkaline > Saline | place: Antarctica: Organic Lake... | reverse complement strand
TGCAAACTTACTAATAAAAATTATCCCGAGAGTAATTTTTTAAATCTTTTTTTACAAAAATTTAAACCCTCCCAAAACAACAACTTCTCAGTAAACTATCCCTACTTTTTTCGGGACGGCAAAGGTAGAGAACTTTAGTAATATGAAAATACCTTTTGAGTGATTTTTTTTAAACTTTTTTACATTAAAACCTAGCCTTCCAAAAATGAGAGCTTTACGGATTGCCGATAGCTACAGGAAGTATTTGGCCATTGTAATACTTATGACCTTTCAGAGAAAAGTCTATAATATATGTAGCCATTTCGGAAGCCGAAACCGGAGCTGCATAACCCGGAAAGGCAGACTCCAACATTTCTGTTTGAACTGCACCAAGCGCTAAAGCATTAACAGCTATACCATATTCCTTGAATTCTTCTGCTAAACATTCTGTTAAAACGGACAATGCTCCCTTAGAGGAACTATACGCAGACAAACCTGGATACTTGCTACTACCTTGAAAACCTCCCATACTAGTAACGTTTATGATGTGCGCACCACGATTCATATTAGCAACAACCGCTTGACTTAACTTAACTGCTGTTATCACATTTGCATCAAACTGGTCTCTGAATTCCGTTACACTTGTTTCTACAAATGGTTTGTTTAACAGCTGACCTGCATTGTTAATCAAGATGTCTACCTTACCCACCACTTCTACCCAATTATCCACGACTTCTGCAACATTGCCTTCCATCAAATCAATAACTACCGGAGTAATCAATTTACTTTCTGCAGCTAAATCGCTTAATCGCCCAGCAGTTCTAGCCAAAGCTAACACATTATGACCTGCCTTAGATGCTTGAAGTGACAATTCCTTACCTATTCCCCTACTTGCTCCACTAACAATAATATTCATCTTTTATTTTTTTAGACATTTCAGTTAAAACGAACTAATTTTACAACATAAGTGTTTTCCGAATGTTTCCGTCAAACTTAGGAAAAGAGTTTCCATTATATACATAGACTATGTTCACTACCGGTAGATTGATTTTTGTTGTTTTCTTTTTAACAGTGTTTATAGCGGGATTGGTTTACGCTTACCGGAAGGACATTGCAAAGAGCCCATGGTATTTTAAAGGTTCGTACAAAATAATCTTTAGCTTAATTGGGATTTACTTGTTGTACTTTATAACCGTGCGATTTATACTATAAATCTAGTTCACGGAAAACGTCCAAAAACTCAGTTGTGATCATCGCTGTAGCACCCCACATTACTTTTCCTTTTAATTCATACCCGTTTACGCGTAATTGTTGTTTCCCAGCACTTATTTGATGCTCTGCCAGTTTTTGGTTCAACAAATCCTTCACGGGAAGCTCAATAATTTGACTTACCTCTCGTGGATCCGGAATAAAATTTGGACGTTTTTTTTGAAACGAGACATATGGTTGAACCAAGAAGTTACTTGGAGGAATGTATATTTCGGAAAGCATCCCTATAACCTCCAAATTTTCTAGTTTAATATTAACCTCTTCCTGCGCTTCTCGAATTGCTGTCTGCATTAAAGATACATCTTCCAGTTCCGCTTTCCCTCCAGGAAAACTAATTTGCCTGCTGTGCACACCCTGGTACTCCGGCCTCTCAATATAACTTAGGTGTAACTGTCCAGAATGCATGTACAAATGCAGTAAAACAGCACTCTTTCGTGGCAATCGCTTTTGAAAATCTATTCCATTGACTGGCTTTCGATGCTCCATCACCTTCGCGTGTGACAAGTGACCAGGCAAGTTTTGAGTTAACCTTTGCTTTAATTTCAAAATGCTACTATCCTTCATACCAACACACTATTGTTTTGGAAGTATTAGTTCTTCTTCCTTCAGGTTAAAGTAAAAAACATCTTCTCCTTTAAATACCCTCATCATTTCATCGTTCACGACTTGTACCATTTCATATTCTAATGGAAGTATAATTTCTTCTCTGTGATTCACTATTCCTACTTTTGCTTGCTTGGCAATAAAAATAGAGTCCGAAACCCTTTCTAAGGATTTGTATTTAGGCTGCATAAGCCACTTTGCACTTGGGTCAATTAAACCAAAGGCGGTGTCGTTCTTTACAATCGCCTTTCCATTGTAAAAGGGTTCTGCCGAGTTGTAGACATATTTTATTTTCAATTGCAGCTCACCGTTAGCATACCCCCACTTCTCCTTTTTCTTAACTGGAAAGAGTTCTTTCAAGTTAAAGTCTTTCAAATTTTCAAAAATAGATGGGGACACTTCCTTGCCTTTCGTATTCAAGACCCCAAACTTTCCATTCCGCTGAAACTTTGCATACCCACCCTCAAATTTACCCCAAACAGAAGCAGGCAAACTGTATGTATACATGATAGGTATAGTAACTTTACCGCTTTTGTTCGCGTATCCGTACTTATTCCCTTTCTGTACAAGTGCTAATTCCCCTGAAAAATCATCAATTCTATCGTATTTAAATTCCAAAATTGTGTCTCCATTCAAATTGATTATCCCGAACAAACTATCTCCCTTGGCTATCATCAAAGAGTCGATAGGCTCTGTTAATTTTTGGTAAGAAAAAGGAATAATTTGCTGCAGTGAAATATCTAATATTGCCATTTTACCCTCTTTAGCTACTACAGCAAAACCTTCAACGAAATTGGTAGAATAAGAAAAATCAAAAGCGGTTAACTCTTTGCCCGAATCACTAATAAAACCGTACCCCGATTCTTTTGCTGCTAGAGCAATCTCGTATTGAAAAGACTCAATGAACTCATAATTCATTGATACTACCAAACCATTCACCCTATTAATCACTCCAAAAAGCAGACCTTTTCCGACTATTGCAAGTCCGTTGTGAAAAGAATACGCTTCGTCGAACTCAAATGGGATTACCGTTTCGCCTAGCTTATCAATATACCCAACCTTATCGCCCAAGCCTGCTAAGGCTAAGCCTTCTGAAAAGGATTCTACAAAGGTATATTTTGCAGGAATCTTTATCGTACCGGAAGTATTCATAAAGCCCCAAAAGCCATTCTTTTTGAAAGGTAAAAAAAGCTCGTTTGCCAGAGTGAAATCTTGCTTAAGTTCCTCTTTAAAGGGATAGTCTGGAAAACGTTGCATGAAATCTTGAATTATTTCAGCGCTGTAGTTGGCAGTAAATAATTTGTAAATGCTTCGCCATGCTTTCCCCACATTCTGATTGGTTGGGTTGAGCAATATAAACTTCATAAATTCCTCAATATTTCGCTTTTCTATAGACTTAGTATAAACGGAGTCCTCGGCTGCCGGCGTGTTGGGGTGATTTGGAAACTGCTTTACAAAATTGCGATACGCCATTAAATCGTTTTTATCTACCAGTTCTTGAAACAGAAGAGTTTGATACCTATATAATGCTTCCGACTCTAAGTGTGAATCCGGGTAACTCGTTCTAAAAGCTAGAAAAGCTTTGGAGGTACCTACTACTTGGGTTGAATCGTAAACTAAACTATCTCGTAATTGCTCTGCTCTATTTTTATAATCTGAATCAAAGTGAGCCAGCATGTAGTCTTCAAACCCTTTGACGGTATTAACTTTTACTGCCTGACGAAATGATTTTGCGTCTATTGTATCTTTCCAAGCCACAATCTTCAAAGAATCGACCCCAAATTCAGCTATTTTCATTTTATCCTTTTCGTCTAAGGAAGAAAAATTAGAAACTGCCAGCGTAATGTACATGTGAGCAGAATCAAGGTTGTGGAATGGATTGTCGTTCCGCCCATAAATGACACTTAGCCCGTAAGAAGCAGCAGTTTTATTTTTTTCCCATTTTTTTTCAAAAAGTACTTTGGCTTTAAAATAATTATAGACTGAAAGTGCTTCAAATGCCCGTTTTATTTTGCCGGCATGCAGCGTGTTGCTTAACGCTAATAACAGCATGAAAAAGAGGTAAATTCGAAGGTATTTGATCATGCGTCAAAATTATTAATATTAAAGATTTAACTTTAACCTATCGGCAAAAGCTTTTCGCAATATATGTTAACAACCAACAGGCTATCTTATATCGCTTTATTAATTCTCTTAAATGCTTGCTCAGGTTCAGCTAAAAAGAAGGTTCAAAAAGTACCTGTTGAAGTTATTTTCGACATAGCAGAAATCAAAGAACACGGAGAACTTCGAGCCTTAGTAGATTATAGCACTACTAGTTACTTCCTTTATAGAGGCAAGCCAATGGGGTTTGAATATGAGTTGCTCACTAAGTTCTGCGAAGCACAAGAACTTGAACTTAGCATTATCCCGATTACAGATTTAAGTTCTGTAATGGATTCGTTGAACAACTTCAAAGGCGACTTAATTGCTGCAAACTTGACAAAACGAAGCGGAGGTTAGAGCATGCAGCTTTTACCAAAGCACTTATTCGCACAAAACAAGTTTTAGTGCAACGGAATTCTAAAAAAGAGAATTACTTTATTTCCCATTTGGATGAATTAGAAGGAAAGGAAGTTTTTGTTCCGAAAGGTTCTTCTTTTTACGAAAGATTAGTGAGCCTCTCCGACGAGATTGGCGGTGAAATACATGCGCAAGAAACAAAGCAAGACGTAACTGTTGAAGAGCTAATTGGAAAGGTAGCGAATGGGGAAATTGACTACACAGTTGCCGATGAACACGTTGCAAAAATCAACAAAGCATATTTTAAAAATATCCATATCAAAAACGCCATTAGCTTAGAGCAGCAGTTGGGATGGGCAGTTAGAAAATCGTCTCCTCAATTATTAAGCGCAATCAATTTATGGTTAGAAAAGTTTAAGAAAACGACAGATTATCGCGTTATCTATTTAAAATATTACGGCAACACCACGCTCTACAAATCCAGAATGAACTCTGACTTTTTTACTTCTAAAAGCGGGACCATCAGTCCTTATGATGAATTAATAAAGGAGTACGCGAACGCCATTAATTGGGATTGGAGACTTCTGACCTCTTTAATCTATCAAGAATCAGGGTTTGATCCAAACAGTTCCTCGTGGACTGGAGCTCAAGGATTAATGCAACTAATGCCAAATACCGCTTCTGAATATGGATTAGATTCCACAGGAAACCCACAAGACGATATAGAGGCAGGCGTGAAATATTTAGGCTGGTTAGATGAGCAGTTTGAAGAAAAAGTTCCGGATTCTACCGAACGAATCAAATTTGTATTAGCTTCCTACAACGTTGGCTTGGGTCACATTTTTGATGCCATGCGTCTCGCTGAAAAGCACGAATTAGATTCTAAGGTGTGGAAGGATAATGTTGCGGAAATGATTCTTAAAAAGTCGAATCCTGAATATTACAGAGACGAAGTAGTTTACTATGGCTATTGCCGAGGTTCGGAAACTTATAAGTACGTCACTGAAATTTACAGCAGATTTGAGCACTATAAAAATGTAACCTCAGATTTGAGTCTCTAGCGGACCTCCTGCTTTCGTTTACTTCAAGAATAAAGTTATTCAATACCTTAATTACCTCCTTTTCTGCACCTACTTTTGTACCCATGAAAACGGATAGTGAGTTTGTAGTTTTTGAATTATCTAATGGCTTAAAGGTGGTACACAAACAAGTGGACAGACCTGTAGCACATTGCGGATTAATGATTAACGCAGGCACTAGAGACGAGTTAGAGGACGAACAAGGTTTAGCTCATTTTATTGAACATGCCATCTTTAAAGGAACTAAAAAGAGAAGGTCGTTTCACATTTTAAATCGATTGGATAGTGTTGGTGGAGAAATTGATGCCTACACTACTAAAGAAACTACCTGTTTTTACGGAACATTTCTCACGGAGTATTACGAAAGGGCAATTGAACTGATTAGTGACATAACGCTCAACAGCACTTTTCCGGAAGCAGAATTGGAAAAGGAAAAAGAAGTGGTGCTCGACGAAATCAACGTTTACCTCGATACTCCCTCAGATCAAATTTACGATGACTTTGAGAGTCAGGTTTTTAAGAATCACCCTTTAGGAAATGCAATTCTAGGCAACATTGAAAGTGTGAGAAGCTTTAAAAAATCGCATTTGGAAGGTTACATTCATCGATTGTACACTGCCGAGAATATGGTTTTTTCAAGTGTCGGAAATATTAGTGCAAGCAAATTAAAGAAGAAGTTAGAGAAACACTTTGGTAGCTTAAGAAGCGGCATCGCTATTCAAAACAGGCAGCCCTTTGAAAAACTTCCTAGAAATATTGTGAAAGCTCCAAAAGAAACGTTTCAAACCCATTGCATTTTAGGCAAAGCAGCCTACCACAGCGATAAAAAGAAACGTTTATCTCTTATTTTGCTCAATAATATTTTAGGTGGACCAGCCATGAATTCTATTTTAAATTTGAAGGTCAGAGAAAAGTATGGTTATACCTATAATATAGAATCAAATTATTCCGTGTATACCGATAGTGGGCTTTTTAGCATTTATTTAGCTTCTGACCCTAAGCACATGGACCGTTGCATTACTGCCGTTCAGCGAGAACTGAGAAGCCTTCAGCAAAATAAGATTTCTGAAAACAAACTTTCATTGGCCAAACAGCAACTAAAAGGTCAATTGGCTATTTCGAGAGAAAGTAATAATAACATTATGCTATCCTACGCTAAGAGTTTGCTCATTCGAAATAAAATCGACTCGATAGAAACGATCCACCAAAATGTAGATTTATTAAGTGCCGAAGACTTACTTGGCGCGGCCAACGAACATTTAAATGAACTAGAGTTAGATTATTTGTTTTTTGAAGGAAAAGCTAGTTAGCAGACTGCATCATTCTTACCACTTCCTTATCAATTGGGTAAGTCACATCGCTTTCTTGAAGTTCACTAATTTTTTTCCATAGAAAAACGTGCTCATCTCCATCTTCAATATCCAAGGAGCTTTGGTTTTGTTGAATAGAATCCGCTTGCTTACTGCTAACCTTATAGTAGATACTTATCAACTGATCTTCTTCTGCAAAAGCAGAAACTTGGAAGAAGTCTGTTGTATAAAAGTGCTTCAAGTCATGTATCTCTATTCCCAACTCTTCTTGAAATTCGCGCTTTAAGCAATCCGCAATCCCCTCCCCTAATTCGTGGCCTCCGCCTGGGAATTTAGTGAAGTGCTTTCCAAATCTGTGCTCTTGAGAAAGAAGTACTTCTTCCTTGCCATTTAAGAGCAAACCGTACACTCTTATATTATATCCTTTTATATTCATAAACACACACTAAATTAAACACTACTATCGTTGACGGAAGACCCAAATTAGGAATACATTTTACTATTTTTGACGCCGTGCTAAGAAAACCCCTATATAGCTTACTTGTTTTACTCTTTTTTCACTTTTCAGCGTTAGCCCAAAACAATGCAGTTATAAAAGGAATAGTTACCACAAAACGAGGGAAACTTATTGAAGGAGTTAATCTTACCACAAGTAATAACCGAGTTGGAGTGGTTACGGATTCTTCCGGAACATATTCCATTCAAATTCCCGCAAGTAAGGATATTATCTTAAGTATCACCCACATTAGTTTTGAGGCCCAGCAATGGAAAGTAAATTTAGATAGCGGAGAAACTAGAGAATTTGACATTCGACTGAAGGCATCAAACTACGCCATACCTGAGGTGGAAGTTAAAGGAGAAAAAGACCGAGACAATACCATGGAAAGTATTGATCCAAAAAATATCAAATATATTCCATCTCCTAATGGAAGCGTTGAAGCAATTGTAAAAACGCTTATGGGAGTCTCTTCAAATAATGAACTAACTTCTCAATATAATGTGCGAGGTGGAAGTTTTGACGAAAATTTAGTTTACGTTAACGATATTGAAATCTACCGACCATTTCTAACTCGCAGCGGAAACCAAGAGGGTTTGAGTTTTATTAATGCCGATTTAATTAGGAATATTGATTTCTCAGCAGGTGGCTTTGAAGCGCGATATGGTGATAAAATGTCTTCTGTTTTGGCAGTAGAATATAAAGAACCAACAGAGTTTGCAGGTTCTGTTTCTGGAAGTTTACAAGGAGGCTCCATACACATTGAAGGTTCACCCGGAGATCACCGTTTTACGCATATCACTGGAATTCGTTATCAAAGTAACGCTTACGTGCTAGGTAGTTTAGACACAGACGGTGACTATCGTCCGAATTTTGCCGATGTTCAAACCTACTTAACCTACGACCTTAGTGAGAAGTGGGAAATAGGATTTCTAGGGAATTACGCTCGGAATCAATACAATTTTATCCCAGAAACGAGGGAGACTTCCTTTGGAACCATTCAAGAAGCATTAAAACTTACTATATTCTTTGAGGGGCAAGAGGTTACTGATTTTGAAACGTACTTTGGAGCTATTACCAACACCTTCCGACCTAATAAAAAGCTAGAATTAAAGCTTATTACTTCCGCCTTTAGATCCATCGAATCGGAGACCTTCGATATATTGGGCCAGTACCGAATTGACGAATTAGAGCGTGACTTAAGTAGCGATGATTTTGGTGATGTAGCATTTAACAGAGGTGTTGGTTCTTATTTAAATCATGCAAGAAATTATTTAGATGCTTCCGTTTTAAATGCACAACACCGTGGTAAATTATTGAGAGACAATGGCTCTTATGAATGGGGAATGAAGTTTCAACACGAAAGAATTGAAGATGAATTAAAAGAATGGGACTTGATTGATTCAGCAGGTTATTCGCTTCCAAGTGTGAAAACAACTCCGGGGGTTGCTCCAAACGGACAAGGAAGTTTAGAATTATTCGAGTCGTACAGAGCTACTAATACATTAGTTTCAAACAGACTTATGGGTTATGTGCAGCGTAACTTGAGGTTTGTAGATAAAAACGAAGGCCAATATACCTTGACTGCAGGAATACGAGCGAACCACTGGGATTTGAATGGGGAAACCGTATTTAGTCCAAGGGTTAATATCTCTTGGGAGCCCGAATGGGACAGAGATTTCTTATTTCGATTTAGCACAGGATACTATCACCAACCGGCCTTTTACAGAGAATTAAGAAATTTTGAAGGCGAGTTAAATAAAGACATCAAAGCGCAACAATCGATTCACTTTGTGCTCGGAGCAGATTACAACTTTACCGCTTGGGGAAGACCGTTCAAATTTGTTGGCGAGGCATATTACAAGCAAATGGACAACATAATTCCGTACGAAATAGACAATGTAAGAATTCGATATTATGCTGAAAATAGCGCCAATGCATACGCGGTTGGAACTGATTTTAAAATTAATGGGGAATTTGTCAAAGGGGTTGATTCTTGGTTAAACATTGGTTTCTTGAACATTAAAGAGGACATACAAAATGATAGTTATACCACCTATTTCAACACGGATGGTGAAGAGATTAAACCTGGTTTTACTGCAAACAATGATACTGCAGGCTTTCAGGTAACGAGACCAGGTCACATTCCAAGACCTACGGATCAACGATTTAATTTGAGTTTATTTTTCCAAGATTACCTACCAAAGAATCCAACTTATAAAATGCACTTGACTTTTCACTATGGTTCTGGCTTGCCTTTTGGTCCGCCATCAAACGAAAGGTTTAAGGATACGTTAAGAATTCCTGCCTACTTAAGAGTGGATATGGGGTTCTCCAAACAACTGCTGAGCGAAGACACAAAATTGCGTGAAGGAAGTCCATTCAAACATTTCAAGTCCATTTGGATCAGTCTAGAAGTATTCAACTTATTACAAAAGAACAATACTTTGTCTTATTTGTGGGTAACCGATGTTAGCAACAGACAATATGCGGTTCCCAACTTCTTAACCTCAAGGCAATTGAACTTGAGACTGCAAATGAAGTTTTGACGAAAAGGAATTGTTTATTTGTCAAGGGGTTCATTAGATTGTCAGACTGAGTGTTCCAGTTTATTTGGTACGTATCGAAGTCTAGACAATCTTCGACCAATGGAGCCGTAATAGTTTCTAAGGAATCGATTTCTACGTTAACATACAACCATTTGTGCAGAATAATTCGCCACACTTCGATACTAATTTTAGGGCACTTCGATACTAATTGGGCTTCGCCAAATTCACTCAGCGATCTAAAATTCACTCAGCATGACAAATTATTGATCGAGTATTTGGTTTTTTTATAAGTAGTCCTGCACCTAGACTATCCTACAACCCCAACACCTCAACTCCTTGCTCAAAAACCACGTCAACTGGTATTCCAAGAGCTGATAATCTTTCTAAATCAGACTTTAGATCAGCTTTAATTACCGTTTCTTCAGCAACTAATTTTGCTACGCCATCATAATCTCCATCACCTTGTAGTTTTAGAATTTTAGCT
>Ga0307934_1002294_pt1 | contig 10272 bp, 9 predicted proteins | sample OrgLakmetageno90_FD_201838 | JGI IMG/M metagenome (GOLD analysis project Ga0307934, IMG submission 201838) | Saline water microbial communities from Organic Lake, Antarctica - #90 | ecosystem: Environmental > Aquatic > Non-marine Saline and Alkaline > Saline | place: Antarctica: Organic Lake... | reverse complement strand
CCGTCGGCATTCACGTCGTAGCCGAACATTTGGGCGCCGCCTTTGGTCCCAAATTTTGCTTCATGGAGCTTCCATGGGCTTTTTCCATCCCAGTCAGCTGGTTGCTCGCGCCAACCTCTAATTTCGAGGATGTCGGTGAGGCCGTCGCCGTTGATATCGCCGTGGCCGATGCCGTGGGAAAAACGCTGATAGCTTTTCTTATCCTTGGGGCTGATCGCGTTCCACTTCCAGAGTTCCGTGGGATTCTTTAGATCGATTGTGGCGTAGCCGATCGTGCCATTGCTCATGCACAGGAGATCCTTTTGGCCATCCCCATCGATATCGGCGAGCATTGGAGATTCGTTATCGGTTACGGCGAGAGCGGTGTGGCGAATCCACATTTGCTCCGGCTTGCCAGGATTCTCATACCAATAGGTTTCTTTTCCGGGGAAGCCGATGACGAGATAGTCCGCAAGGCCGTCGCTGTTGAAGTCGCCAGAGTAGGATAGGAAATTGTCAGAGTAGGCGTTCGTCCTGCTTAGTCCGCCGGCAAATCCGGGGACTTCCTCACCGTCTTGCTCGAAGTTTTTTGTATCAGGGTAAATCTGGTGGGATGAGTTGAAATCCGGCCCAGCGAACCAGTAAGGTCCTGATAAAATATCCATATTTCCATCGCCATCCACATCCGCTGTGCAGGCTCCTTCAGCCCAAAAGTAACGTGAGAGTTGGTGCTTTTCCCATTTATCAGTGAGCGGTGGTGGCGTCGTGGAGATGATCGCGGTGGTGGCCGCTGCAGCAGCAATAAGAGGAAGTATGAGAGGTTTCATAAAAGGACCTACGGCAATTAGAGCGTGAATCTCGGTGATTGGCGGAGAAACTTCAGTGGGTTCTCATAAACAATTTTTTCGATTTGCTCTGCACTATATTTCCGGCGGCGCATTTCGATGGCGCATTTCGGGACGGCCATGGGATCGGAGACTCCCCAGTCGCAGGCGGAGTTCATCCAGATTTGTTCGGTGCCGTAGGTTTCGAGGATATCGATCGCGCGGTTCGGAGTGCATTTGCTCTCCGGGTAGAGCGTCATTCCCGCCCAGAAGCCGGCATCCATGACTTCCTTAACGGTGTGCTCCTCAACGTGGTCGATGATGACTTTGGAGCGGTCCAGTTTTGAAAACGAGGAGAGCGAATCGATGATCAGCTTGGTGCCTTTCAGTTTGTCCTCTAGGTGAGGCGTGTGAATCAGGATGGGAAGATCGTGGTCGAGGGCGATTTGAACGTGTTCTTCGAAAATTTTGAGTTCGCTTCGGGTGTTTTTGTTGAGGCCGATTTCGCCGATACCGAGGACGTTTTCCCGAGTGATAAATTCCGGGATCAGGGACATCACCTCACGTGCAAAGCCCGTATCATCAGCTTCCTTGGGGTTGATGCAGAGCCAGCAGAAATGTTTGATTCCAAAGCGCGCTGCGCGCTTTGGTTCGTATTCAGTGAGTTGCCGAAAATAGTCGTAAAACCCATCAGCTGAGGAGCGGTCGAAGCCTGCCCAGAAGGCGGGCTCACAAAGTGCTTCACAGCCAGCGATGGCGAGTTTTTCGTAGTCATCCGTGGTGCGGCTGACCATGTGTGCGTGAGGTTCGATGTAGCGCATGGGAAGAAAGGTAAGAGCTGAGAGGTTACTGCAAAAGGCTGTGGAAAGAAGATCATGCCAGTACGCCGGTTTTGCAAGGTTTCTCCCTTGAAGAGGAGGCGGGCGTTTGACGAAATAAAAATCGCGGTGCTCGGAATTACGAGCACCGCGAAATATTATAAGGGTTCTAAGCTTCGGTTGGCTTATTCTTTAGTGGCGACATCCCAGCGGAGGATGCGGCCCCATTTGTTCCACTCGGTGGTGACAACGTTGCCATCTTTATCGAAGGTGACGCCGTGCGGGGAGGTGGTGATGCCTTCGCGCCAGTCTTCGGGTTTGACGTTGTTGGTGTTGAATTGCTTGGGGTTATCGCTTGGCCCGAGGACTTTTACGACCTTGCCTTCTTTATCGAGGATGCTGACGCCGCTGGCGAGTTGGGCGACGACGACGTGATCGCCATGGAAATCGACAGCGCAGGGGCGGGGGATCTCCTCGGCAAATACACTGAGGAACTCGCCTTCGAGATCGAGGTGGATGAGGCGGCGGTTTTCGCGATCGCAGATGAGCACGCGGGCGGGCTCGTAGCGGTGATCGAAGGCGAATTTATGAGCGGTTTTAAAATTCCATGGTTCGCCTTTGCCTGCCGTGGTCCTCTTGAACTTACCGTCTTTATCGAAAATGAAGATGCGATCGGAACGGTAGCCGTCGACGATCCAGATATCTCCGTTCGGTGCGACATCAGCGTGGGTGAGGGCGAATTGCTTGCCGACCTCTTCAGGCATAGCGGAGAGAGGGATGTTGAGTAGAACTTCGCCGTCGATCCCGAGTTTGAGGAAGGCGGTTTCGGTATCCTTGAGACAAGCTGCGTAGATGATGTCTTTGCCGTCTTCTTGGACGATGGTGAAGCCGTGATGGTTATTGCGTGCGTTAGGAAGATTACGGAGGTATTTGCCTTCTGGGGAGTAAATCTGGATACCGCTTTTTTCGCCGCCGATAATGGAGACGTAAAATAAGCCTTCAGAATCCACATCGATTTCCCCGTGTGAGTCCCCGACGTATTCGAGTCCTTCGGGAGTTTTTAGCCAGTCTTTCTGGTGATGGAATTCGTGTGCTGTGGCGGCGGTGAGCATGGCGGCGAGGAGTAGTAGTGATTTCATGAAATTCTAAGTTCTAAATGTTAAACTCTAATGAAGATGTGGGACGTGGAGAGGTTTAGTTAAAAGTGAGGCGGGTGGCAAGGGTTGTGGGTGTTTGGGTTGCCGCGATTTCTAAATTGAGGGAATGGTTTTGAGGTTCTTGTCCCTCCATCTCCGCTGCCCTTCGGTTGCGGTTCCTTTCAGGCGCACTTGGGGCAGGTGCCGAAAAATTCAAGTTCATGATACAGCCCTTGGTAGCCGGTTTTTTCACGAATTTCGTTTTCAAGCTCGTGCACAGGGCAGGGAGCTTGGATGGCTTCAATTTTTCCGCAAACTGTGCAGATCAGGTAATCGCTGTGTTTGCCAGGTTTCAGCAGTGTGAAATAGGCGGCGCGCTCGTGTAGGCCGAGGCGGCGTATGATTCCTTTCTCGGTGAGCCGCTGAAGCAGTCGATAGACGGTGGCTTTGTCGCAGAGATCGGCGAGGCGGTCGGAGCTGGCAAGCTCGGCGAGCGTCATTGGCCGGGTGTTTTCGGCCAATGTAGTGAGTAGTTCCTCCAGCGCGTTGGTGCGGCGCAGGCCGAGATTGCGGCAGCGGTCGATGGCTTCTCTGACAGTTTCTTTTGGCATCTTTAGAAAAGCTTGGTTTGGGTGTCCTCAGGTTTCGAAGGTGGAATTGGGGCGCCGATTTTTTCGTAGGCAGCCGGCATAGCGGTGCGGCCGCGGGGCGTGCGCTGGATGAAGCCCTGCATGATGAGGAAGGGCTCGTGCACTTCCTCGAGGGTCGCGGCGTCTTCGCCGACGGCAACGGCAAGTGAGTTGAGACCAACGGGGCCACCGCCAAATTTATAGATCATGGCTTCAAGCAGGCGCTTGTCCATTTCGTCAAGTCCGTCAGCATCAATCTCAATCATGGCGAGGGCGGCGGCGGCGTTTTGTTGGTCGATGACTCCACTGCTGCGAACTTGTGCGTAATCACGGACCCAGCGCAGGAGGGCGTTGGCAACACGTGGGGTGCCACGTGAACGAGCGGCGATCTCGAGGGCACCTTCGCGGTGAATTTCGACATCGAGTAACCCGGCAGAGCGCTCGATAATATCAGCGAGTTCTTCGCGATTGTAGTAATCGAGGCGGTTGATGAGGCCGAAGCGTGAGCGCAGCGGTGCGGTCAACATGCCGGAGCGGGTGGTGGCGCCGACGAGGGTGAAGCGGGGGAGGTTGATTTGGATCGAGCGGGCGGAAGGGCCGGAATCAATGATGATATCGAGGCGATAATCTTCCATCGCGGGGTAGAGGTATTCCTCGATCGCGGGGTGGAGACGATGGATCTCATCGATGAAAAGAATATCGCCTTTTTGGATGTTGGTGAGAATGCCGGCGAGGTCCCCGGCTTTTTCAATCTGGGGCCCGGAGGTGGTGTGCATTTGCGTTCCTGCCGCGTTGGCGATGAGATTCGCCAAGGTGGTTTTTCCCAAGCCGGGAGGGCCGGAGAGGAGAACATGGTCGAGGACGTCGCCACGTTGTTTGGCCGCCTCCAGCATCAGCAGCACACGTTCTTTGACTTTATCCTGACCGATGAATTCGGAAAATGCAGGAGGCCTCAGTGAGACGTCGAAAGGCGTTTCGGGTGCTTCGGTGGTTTGCTGGTAGAAGTTTTCGGGCATGCGCAGGTGGCTTGTATTACCGCAAAGTCGCTAATACGCAAAGGCTGGGGTTGCGGAAGTTTTTGTGAGGTTACTCCGAGGATATCATTCTTCCGGCTCATTGCGCATGAAATCGGCAACCTGCTTGAAGAAGGAATCGAGAAAAGAGCGTGCGAATGCTGGGACTTGAGTCTCATCCATGGCCGCGGACATGAGCTCGAGCCAACGATCCCGCTCGGCGACACCGATTTTGAAATGAGCGTGGCGCATGCGCAGGCGAGGGTGGCCGCGTTTTTCCATGTAGTCGTTGGACGCGCCGAGCCGGAAGAGCATGAAATCGGCAAGACGTTCTTCCGATCCTTCCCAATCGTCGTCGGGATACATCGGGCCGATGAGGTCATCGGTGCGGACGCGGCGGTAGAAGGCCGCGACCATGGAGCGGATGCCGGCCTCGCCAATGGAATTGATGACGTCTTGTTCAGTGGGAGTCATGGGAGTCATGGGAAGAGTGAAGAGTGAAGAGTGAAGAGTGAAGATCGCCGTTACATCCCGGCCTCGGCGAGGCGTTCGGTCATTTCGTGTTTCATGAGTTGGTCGGTGAGTTCGGCGAGGTCGCCGCCCATGATGGCATCAAGGCCGTGCGAAGTGTAGCCAATGCGGTGGTCGGTGCAGCGGCTTTGAGGGAAGTTGTAGGTGCGGATTTTTTCGGAGCGGTCGCCGGAGCCGATGAGTGAGCGGCGGTTTTCGGAATACTCTGCTTGTTGTTCCTGGAGTTTCTTTTCGTAGAGGCGCGTGCGCATGATCTGCATGGCCATCTCTTTGTTCTTTGTCTGGGAGCGGCCGTGCTCGCAGCGGACGTAGAGGCCCGTGGGAAGGTGGAAGATCTGAACGGCAGAATCGGTGGTGTTGACGTGTTGGCCACCTGCTCCGCCGGAGCGGCAGACCTCGATGCGGAGATCTGTCAGTTTAAGTTCCACATCGACGTCTTCGGCTTCTGGAAGGACGGCGACGGTGATGGTGGAGGTGTGGATGCGGCCTTGGGTCTCGGTGGCGGGAACGCGCTGCACGCGGTGCACGCCGGATTCGTATTTCAGGTGGCGGAACACTTCGTCGCCGGTGACTTTGAGAATGATTTCTTTAAACCCACCGACTTCTGAAGGGGAGCTTTCGAGGTGCTCGGTTTTCCAGCCTTTGGAGTCTGCGTAGCGTTGGTAGAGGCGATAAATTTCTCCAGCGAAGAGGGAAGCTTCGTCGCCACCTGCTCCGGCGCGTATTTCGATGAGGGCGTCGCGGTCTTCGTTTGGGTCTGCGGGGAGGAGCGCGTATTGCATGTCCTCACGCAGTTTTTCCAAGGATTTCTCAAGCTCCGGAATTTCCTCGGCGGCCATTTCAGAGAGCTCTTTGTCATCGGATCTGGCGAGTTCCTGGTTTTCCTCCAGCTGGGTTTCAGTAGATTGAAGGGTGTCCCAGAGCTCAAGGGTTTGCTGGAGCTTGCGGTGCTCGCGAAGGATTTCACGAGCGCGCTTCTGATCGGAGAAAAGGTCGGGATCGCCGACGGCTTCTTCGAGTTCCCGGAAACGGTCTTGGCGTTTGGCGATGAGTTGCGAGTAGTCCACTGAGTGAAAGAGTTCAGCTAGTCCGGAAGCGGGCCAGCTGCGAACTGTTAACTGGGAAAAAGGTGGATGTCGAACCTTCGGAAGCGCAGGTGGTATATTCCTTTGGAACCCAGATGGATGTGAAGCTTAACTCTGCACTTTTAAGCGTTATTTATGCTTATTTTGCGAGAACCACCTCAAGACTCGGGCCGCTGGCCTCGGGGTGTTGACTGCTAGCGAAGGCGTGGACGAGGCTGTTTTCGCTTATCCCGTATGTTTCCCTTACGATGAGGAAACCGGACATACCCGTGGTGTCGCTGCGGAGAAATTCCAGAAGCTGTTTCGTTTCGAGCGTGCATCGCCCTGTTTGCTGACCGCGGTTGGTATTGAATTTTCCGAGTAATGTGACTTCCGAGCCATTGATCGCATTTTCATCACCGGCGATATATCCCGGCGCTTTCTCCCATTTGGGATTCTCTGAGTCCCATTTCTCACGGCTCTCGTTCGTGATCCCGTAAACCGCGAAGGTGATGGTTTCCGGGAGGTAGGCTGCGAAACCGAGTCCGCTGGGGACGAGATTGAGGTTCAGCCGCGCCGACTCGATCTCGCTTCCCCGCAAGTCGCCGAGGTTGATATTGAACAAGGCGCGCCGCTGCATATAACTATCGGCTTCCATCTTCACCAGGAGCATGCGGTCATCCACGTAGCCATCCCGGAGATTGCTCGATACCACTGTTGCTTCTCTGGAGCTTCTCAGTACGAGCGGCTTCTTATTTTCGGGAGCAAATTCCCTCGACGGCCGGTAAGCGAGAGGCGTCATGCCCTCTCGGTTGAGAGTCATCACCTGCCCGTCACTCAGTTGTTTCTCCTGATCGGTGACATCGTGCCGGATGAGCACACTGCCTTCCAGCACCTCGCAGGTTGAAGCGTCACCTTCCACCGCAACGCTGAACCTGGTTCCAAGATCCACGGTCTCGCCATGGGGCAGCTTGATGACAAATCCATGTGCAGATTCCGGCGCATCAACCAGCGCCTCGCCATTGAGCAGCCTGGCGCTCATGGGGGTTTCGATCACCAGCGATGCAGGTCCCACTAGGGTGACGAGTGCTCCGGAGTCGAAGCGGAAAAAGGCCATTCCGGACGCGAGGCTCACCTCGCCGGGTTCGATCCTGGAACCTTCTCCTTGCTTTGGCGGAACCTCCCAGATTGCGCTACTTCCTTTTTCTAATGTAGCTACGGTCACTACTGGTGCTTCACGGATGAAGATTGCCGTGATAGCCAGAAAAGCGATTGCTGCGGCGATCGCAGTCAATTTGACCGTGGGGTTCTGATACCACAGTTGTTTCTCTGCGGCCTCGAATGGTAGAACGAATTCCTCGGGCTGCTCGAAATGAGCTGAGAGTTCTTCCTCCATCCTCACTCTTGCTCGGTAGCGACTGCGAAGGGCTGGATCTGAGTGGAGGGCTTGCTCTAGTTCTGTGATGTCTCCTTGCCCAGCCTTGCCTTCGCGCAATCGCGTGAAGAGCTGGTCGAGTTGTTTATCGAAGTCGTTAAATGGCTCGCTCATGACATCTTTGCGATTTGAATTTTCCGTAAAATACATTCCCGCAGGGTGGCTCGGGTGCGTTCCAGCGACTTGTAGATCCCAGCAACAGGTTTCTGCAACCGCTCGCTGAGTTCCACCGCTGTGGTCTTGGATGAGGTGTAGTATAAGCCCAGTAATTTGCGTTGCGTCTCGGGCAGTTCCCCGAGGCACCGGGCAAGCGCCTCGCGCTCCGCGCCGATCAGTTCGCCTTCTTTTTCCCACTCATCGGCCATGATCTCCATCATCTCGCCAGTGAATTCGAGGCGGGAGGCTTGCTTCTTCCGCCTTTGGTTCAGGGCCGTGAGGCGGACGTATGAATAGGCCCAGCTCCGGAATGCCTTCGGGCTTTCCAGGGTATCAATTTTTCGCCACATCGCGATACAGGCGTCCTGCACGACGTCGGAGGCGTCTTCCCGCTGCAGTGTGAGGCTGCGGGCGAAGCTCCGTAACTCCGTTTCGTGCCTGACATAAAGGCTGATGAATTCTTCTTCTTTGATCATGGAGCTGAAGGAGTGATGTCCCTATAGTAGATGTGCTGAGAAGGATAAACTCGACAGGAAACTGGCTCGAATCGGGTTTATTTGTAAAAAAACTGAGATTTTTGTCCAGTTTGTCGCAGCACAGCACATCTATAAGTGCGCAAAGATTCTATGAGAGATTCGTCTCCGAGAAACTCAGGGCGAATAAAACCAACAAACCTAGATCCATGAAAATTCGAAGAACCTCAAAACTCTTAACACTCGTCGCTGGAGCAATGTTTGCTGGCTCAGTTGCATCTAATGCAGCTACGCTGGCCTCTTGGGATATTTGGGGAAGTGGCTCTGCAGATTCGACTACGACCGGCTTCACTGCTACAATCGCTGGCTTTGATACAATTCGCACCGACAGGGGGATTGCCGATGGCACTTTTGGTGCTGATCTGGCCGGAGCTTCCACCACCGACACTCGATCTGCTGCATACAGAGGAACCTCATCCAATGTAATGACGCTCACCCTGACGAATGGCACTGCATCTGCTTACAGTATCGACTCTCTGCACTTCGATTTTGGTGTGCGCACCAATGGACCAAACTCCTTTACTGCAAATTATACCAGCGGTGGCCTAGGACCAGCACCGGCATTGATTGATACTCAAACGGGCCTTGCACAACAAAACAGCACGAACGGAAATCTCTTTCAGTTCGACTACACCTTGAGTTCTTCTTTATCGGACACCACATTGGCAGCCGGAGAAAGTGCCGTATTCACCTTTAATTTCAGTGATACTACTGGCAGTGGTACCTCTCTCTCCCTAATCGACAACGTTGCCTTCCAAGGTGCTGTCATCCCTGAACCGTCCAGTTTTGCCCTTCTTGGCCTTGGTGGCCTCGCACTGCTCGCCCGTCGTCGCAGGTAATTGTGACAACCAGCTAGCTGGTCTCAAATCAAATCACCGCATGCGAATTTTTCGCACGCGGTCTTTTTTTAGATTATTGAAAAATAATTTTTAATGAAGCTCTATCCATCGAAGGAGATGAAACCTCCCATCATCCCGTCATCTCTTTAAAAATACTATGAATCTTGATCTGAAAACATCTTCTCGCCTTGGATTTTCTTGGGTGATGAAATCTCTGCTGCCAGCTGCGATGCTCTGCCTGTTATCCATGCAGGTGTCCGTGGCTTGGGGCGCGGAGGAATCAGGCAAACCATTTTATTACCGCCAAGCGGAGGCGGGTGAGCCTAAAATTCTGGAATGCGAAGTGGCCGTTTACGGAGGCACTCCGGCGGGCGTGACTGCGGCGGTACAGGCGGCACGTATGGGGCGGAAGGCGACCCTCTTATCATTCAACGGCCACGTCGGCGGAATGACATCGGGCGGACTGACTGCTACAGATATTGGGAAAGCATCGACCATCGGTGGGATGGCGAGGGAGTTCTACGATCAAGTCGGTGCGATCACTGGCTTTAGTGCACACGAGGCGGAAGCGATTTTCCTCGGAAAGCTGGAAAAGGCCGGAGTCACCGTTTTGCTGAACCGTTGCTTGGAGTCCGCCATCGTCGAGGATGGGCGGCTGGTCTCGGTGACGATGGAGACTGGGGAAACGATCAAAGCCAAAGTCTTTATCGACTCCACTTACGAGGGAGATCTACTGGCTGCAGCAAACGTTTCCTATCAAGTTGGTAGAGAACCGAGGAGTGCTTATGGGGAATCGTTAGCTGGACAGTGGCAGGATGTTTCTTGGAAAGGGATTTACCAATTCTGTGATTTACCGATCAGTCCTTTTGTAGAAGTAGGAAATCCAGCTTCCGGTCTACTTCCGGAAATATCCTCTGAAGCTCCTGGAGATCCGGGTGATGGGGATAACAATGTGCAGGCTTACAATTTCCGGATGCATCTCAGTAAAAAGGAAGGGAAGATTTCTTTCCTAAAGCCTGAGAAATACGATGCAGGTCGCTTCGCCCTGCTAGCTCGGTTCCTCAATTTTGATAACGATATCAAGTGGACTTTGAACTACACCACCGCACCGATGACCGATGGCCCCGTCCAGATGCGGGAGGGAGACAGTAATAACGCAGGAAGCTTTTCCTCGAATTTAATCGGAGGCAGCCACCGCTGGCCGGATGGCACGTATGAGCCGGGCACGTTCAAGAAACTTCAAGAGCCACGGCGCGGAGTGGCCATGCCGTGGCGTGAGCTTTACGAGCTGCGTGAGACCATTTTCCAAGAGCAC
>Ga0307934_1002292_pt1 | contig 10276 bp, 7 predicted proteins | sample OrgLakmetageno90_FD_201838 | JGI IMG/M metagenome (GOLD analysis project Ga0307934, IMG submission 201838) | Saline water microbial communities from Organic Lake, Antarctica - #90 | ecosystem: Environmental > Aquatic > Non-marine Saline and Alkaline > Saline | place: Antarctica: Organic Lake... | reverse complement strand
ATGTGGCCATCGCTCAAACTGATGCATTGAAGCTGTTGATGACAGCCGTTAAGCAACTGGATATTCGCTTTACTATTGATGACTTTGGCTTTGATGGCACTTTGTCAAAATACGGTTTCTCATCGTTTTCTTTGCTACAGCAATTACCGATTGATTTTGTGAAGATCAACGGTCGGTTTATTCGTGATTTACATAACAACAGCCACGATCAGTTGTTTGTTAAAGCGTTGGCTGAAGCGGCCCAGTTACAAGGTGTTAAAACGATTGCTGCCGGCGTTGAAAATGATGACGTAATGGGCTTACTGAGAAGTTATGGCGTTGATTATGCACAAGGCTATTTTATCGGCCATCCTTCAGCCAGCCTGCAAACGGATGATTAAGGCTGCTGTTTAGCGGCCTCCCAAAGTCTGTCCATTTCATCAAGAGAACTGGCCTCTAGTGTTTTTCCCTGCTCCTGTAACTGCGACTCAATAAAAGCAAAGCGCTGCCGGAATTTCTGATTGGTTTGTGCCAATGCCAGCTGTGGATCAACCTGTAAATGCCGGGCGAGATTGGTAATGGCAAATAATAAATCACCGATTTCGTCGTGAAGCCGCAGCGGATCGGCACCCGCTAATTCAGCGGTGACTTCATCGGCTTCTTCATGAATTTTGCCGATAATACCGTCAATATCCGACCAGTCAAAGCCTACTGATGCAGCGGCCTGTTGCAAAGCCACAGCGTAGTTGAGCAAGGGTTGACCCTGATCAACGTTATCTAGAAAAAGTGACTTTTTATCTGCCATTAGCCGCGGGTAAATTTAATAATATGGCGACGGTCACGTTTGCTGGGCCGGCCTTTCTGTTCCCGAAAACCGAGCGGCTCATTTTTTAGCTGTTCGCGTAATTGCTCACGTTTGGCCAGACTCTGTGCCGTTTCCTGATATAAGAGCTGAGCTTCACTGGCAGGACGACGTTGTTTTGCCAAGCCCAATACTTCTATCTCAAAGGTATACGGTGGTTTGGAAATTTCCAGTATTTCGCCCGCATGAATATTACGGCTGGGTTTGACGCGCTGGCCATTGATATGCACTTTGCCGCCATTGATGGCTTCAACGGCCAGGCCTCGGGTTTTAAAAAAACGTGCCGCCCAAAGCCATTTATCAATGCGTTGGGCGGCGTTTTCAGTGTCAGGTGTTGCTTTCATAGGTGATCAAAGCTGCGGTTATTGCTAACAAAGCCAATAATCGACGCCACCAATTAAGCTTTGCCTTGCAGTTGTAACAAGATCGATTCGTTTTCCAGCGTGGAAGTATCCTGGGTGATTTCTTCACCTTTGGCAATGGTTCGCAACAAACGGCGCATAATTTTGCCAGAACGGGTTTTCGGCAAATTATCCGCATAACGAATTTCATCGGGCTTGGCGATAGGGCCAATCTGATCCGCCACCCAGGCGCGCAATTCATTGGTCATGGTTTCATCAGTACCACCGTCTGGCCGTTTACCTTTCAGCACCACATAAGCAAACACCGATTCGCCCTTAACCTCATGTGGTTTGCCTACCACAGCGGCTTCAGCCACGGCTTTATGGGCAACCAAAGCTGATTCGATCTCCATGGTACCCAGCCTGTGACCTGAGACATTCAGCACATCATCAATGCGACCCATGATCCAGAAAAAACCATCATCATCACGACGGGCACTGTCACCAGCCAAATAATATTTACCGTCAAAATAAGGCCAATAAGTATCAATGTAACGCTGATCATCGCCCCAAATGGTTTGAATCATTGATGGCCAGGGTTTACGGATCACCAAAAAACCACCCTGATTGGCCTGAGTGATTTCTTCACCTTGTTCGTTAACGACTGCGGCATCTATACCGGGCAATGAGCGGGTACAAGAACCCGGTTTGGTCACGGTCACACCAGGGACGGGTGCGATCATATGGGCGCCGGTTTCAGTCTGCCACCAGGTATCAACAATGGGGCAGCGTGACTGACCAATGACCTCGTGGTACCACATCCAGGCTTCCGGATTAATAGGCTCACCGACAGTGCCCAGTAAACGCAACTTAGATAAGTCATAGCTTTTTGGTAGTTCATCGCCGATTTTCATCAACGCCCGGATAGCGGTGGGTGCGGTATAAAAAATACTAACGCTATGACGGGCACAAATATCCCAGAAACGTCCGGCATCCGGTACTGTTGGCACACCTTCATAAATAATCATGGTGGCACCGGTCGCCAGCGGACCATAAGCCACATAAGTGTGACCTGTGATCCAGCCAACATCTGCGGTACACCAGAAAACATCTGATGGCTGAATATCAAATACCCAGCGCATAGTGGTTATAGCATTGAGCAAATAACCGGCAGTCGAGTGCTGAATCCCCTTGGGTTTACCGGTAGAGCCAGAGGTATAAAGCAAAAATAGTGGATCAGCAGCATTCATTGGCACCGGCGGACAATCAGTGGATTGACCAACTTCAGCATCATGCCACCAGATATCACGGCCATCCTGCATTGAGATGTCGTTATCACAACGTTTGAAAACAATAACGGTTTCAACGGTTTGACAACCTTTGGCAAGTGCCTGATCAGTGGTCTTTTTCAGTTCGATCACTTTACCGCTACGGTGACCACCATCAGCTGTAATAACAAGTTTGGCAGTGGTATCTTCGATGCGGTCTTTTAAAGCTTCAGATGAGAAGCCGCCAAACACAACGGAATGTATGGCACCGATGCGAGCACAAGCCTGCATTGCCACTACCGCTTCGGTAATCATCGGCATATAAATAATGACCCGGTCACCTTTGTTGATACCCTGATTTTTCAGGGCATTAGCAAAGATGCATACTTTTTCATGTAATTCACGATAACTGATATGCGCGACATCGCCGGGCTCGCCTTCAAAAATAATGGCCGTTTTATCGCCGTTTTTTTCCAATTGCCGATCCAGGCAATTGTAGGAGACATTCAGCTCACCATCCGCAAACCACCGGTAAAACGGCGCCTTGCAGCTATCCAGTGTTTGTGTGAATGGCTTAAACCAGTCAATTTCCTGTTTGGCAATCTCTGCCCAGAAGCCTTCATTATCAGCAGCGGCTTTGTCATACAACGTGTTTAACGATTCTGCATGCAGTGAGCAGCTGCGGACAAATGCATCGCTTGGTGGGAAACGACGGTTTTCCAATAAAGTGGATTCAATATTTTCCTTAGCCATCAGTCTTGCCTTTTTTGGATATCAATTGAGGATAGTACTGCTGCAGCCTTTTAACTGCCAACATGAAAAAAACTCTCCCTTAAGTAATACTTAGGGGAGAGTTTTAAGGTTTAACGCAGTTACCGCCTAGAAGAAACCGAGTGGACTGGTGCTATAACTGACCAGCAGGTTTTTGGTTTGCTGGTAGTGTTCAAGCGCTATTTTGTGCGTTTCACGACCAACGCCTGATTTTTTGTAACCACCAAATGCCGCATGGGCAGGATAAGCATGGTAGCAATTGGTCCAGACGCGACCGGCCTGAATACCACGCCCCATTCGATAGGCGAGATTCATATCACGGGTCCAGACACCGGCACCCAAACCAAACTCGGTATCATTCGCAATTTCCAGTGCTTCAGCCTCGGTTTTGAAAGTTGTAACAGAAACCACTGGACCAAAAATCTCTTCCTGGAAGATGCGCATTTTGTTATGGCCTTTCATCAATGTCGGTTCGATGTAAAAACCTTTATCGAATTCGGCGCCAACTTGTTCAATGCCACCGCCCATCAGCAGTTGTGCACCTTCATTTTTACCAATTTCAACATAACTGAGGATTTTATCGAATTGCTCTTTAGAAGCTTGCGCGCCCACTTGGGTTTCGGTATCCAGTGGATTGCCACGTTTAATCATTTTGGCGCGTTCCATAACGACAGAAATAAAGTCGTCGTAGATGCTCTCCTGAATCACGGCGCGTGATGGGCAGGTGCAAACTTCACCCTGATTAAAGAACGCCAGTGTTAAGCCTTCAGCGCACTTATTTATATAGTCTTCTTCCTGCTGCATGATGTCTTCAAAAAAGACATTTGGTGATTTACCACCTAATTCAACAGTCGAAGGAATAATATTTTCCGCTGCAAACTTCATGATCATTGAGCCAACCGGTGTTGAACCGGTAAAGGCGATTTTGGCAATGCGAGTGCTGGTTGCTAAAGCCTGACCAGCTTCACGGCCATAACCATTAACAATATTTAATACGCCTGGCGGCAATAAATCAGCGATGACTTCAATGACTTTCAGAATTGAAACCGGGGTTTGTTCAGCGGGTTTTAATACGACGCAGTTACCGGCAGCCAATGCAGGCGCCAGCTTCCATGCAGCCATCAGGATTGGGAAATTCCACGGAATAATCTGACCAACAACACCTAGTGGCTCATGGAAATGATAAGCCACGGTGTTTTCATCAATTTCACCCATGGTGCCTTCCTGGGCGCGCAAACAACCGGCAAAATAACGGAAGTGATCAGCCGCCAGCGGAATATCAGCATTTAACGTTTCCCGGACAGCTTTACCATTATCCCAACTATCGGCAACGGCAAGCATTTCCAGGTTGGCTTCGATTCGATCAGCAATTTTTAGCAGAATGTTACTGCGAGCGGCAACTGAGGTACGGCCCCAATCATCTTTGGCTTTATGAGCGGCATCCAATGCCAGTTCAACATCTTCAGCAGAAGAGCGGGGGATTTCACAAATCACCTCACCGGTGACCGGTGTAATATTGTCGAAATACTGGCCTTTAACCGGGGCAACCCAATCGCCCCCAATAAAGTTTTCATAACGTGATTTAAAAGAGACGACTGCGCCGTCTGTACCTGGTTTTGCGTAAATCATAATATCTCTCTCTTCTAGTAATTATAAGTTTTGCATTAAACCATCAGCATAAAGCTGAGTGATAAACCTGCGCTTGACCAATATTCCCGATTACTTGACTTATAGTCCAGAACCGCCTCAGAATCAATGTAAATCAATTGTTTGCAGATACCTTTCATGCACATCGATAAAGTCCCGTTCATTAACAAACGCCGTGAAAAGCGTCAGCTTTTAATCGAAAATAAGCTGACCTTTGCCGGCCCGGAAACGGAACTCAGTATTTATGATACGTATCGTTCTGCCTCTGGCGTGGGACTTGATGCCGGCCAAATTTTGTATTGCGGTATGGTCAGCGGCACAAAAGTTATGCACGATATTTATCATACGCAAGGCAAATTGTTCCTGCCACATGAGTCGTATGTTTTACCGCCTGGTGGGTTTGTCGAAATTGACTTTCCGGATGCCAGTGAGCAACAGCCAACTACCTGCCTGACCATTGAGATCTCGCGGGAGAGAATTGAATCCATTTCAGAACGTATGCGGGGATTGGGAACTTTAGACGTACCTGATCATGATTGGTCCTATCAACCCCGCATCATTCATAAACATCACACTCGGGATACCCAACAATTACTGGAAAAACTCGTTGGCTTATTTGTTCGTGATGATCCAGATAAGGAAATTATGGTCGATTTGGGTGTATCAGAATTGGTCACGCGCTTGTTACGTGAGCAAGGTCGCGAAGTACTGCTTAGCTATTGCCAGAAAACGCCAGATGCCAATGGTATTGCTGCGGTCATCCACTTTCTGGAGGAAAACATCACTAAACCGCTTGATATTGATCAACTGTGCCGAAAAGCCTGTATGAGCCGGAGTCGTTTATATGTTGAATTTAAAAAACGTCTGGGTTGCACGCCAGGTGAATTTCAACAGCAAATTCGTCTGAAGTCAGCTGCTTCAGCAATCCGCAATGGCCAGAGTATCACTGAGGCTTGTTATAATTTTGGTTTTAATGATCTCAGTCATTTCAGCCGCCGTTTCAGCCATTTTTTTGGTTGTTCACCAAGTAGTTATCGCAAACAAAAGGCGCTAGCCAGCAATTAAGTGGCGGAACCCACCAACAAGCAACGTCCCAGACTGTCATAATAGTTTTAAAGAAGTGGTGATCGCTGCCACAGATTTAGGTATGGGTTGTATGCGTTTGATTTGGAAACCTGGTTTCGTATTGATTTTGTCTTGTCTGTTATGGGTGAGCGCGGTATCGGCTGATACCCAAAATACGGGAATTAGTGTTGAGGTGTCCGGTGTGACGGATGCTATCAACAAGAGTGTTATGGATGGTCTGAGCATACAGCGGCAACGCAATAGCGAGCGATTATCTGAACGCCTGGTCAATCGCCTGCATCAATCAGCACAGGCTGAAATTCGCCAGACTTTAACGGTATATGGTTATTACAATCCGACCATTAATGCTGATTTACAGCAAACGGCAGAAAATCAGTGGCTGGCCAGTTATCAAATTGAAGTAGGTGAACCGGTGCGTATCAATGATTTGCAGATTGCCGTTAGCGGGGCTGGCGAACAGGATGTTGCATTTCAAGATTTACTGGCTGATTTCCCTTTGAAAATTGATGATCGGTTGCGTCACGCCCGATACGAATCCGCCAAAAAGGACATATTGCGGCTGGCAGCAGAATAAAGTTGAAGTGAACACTGATAAAAACACAGCAACTATTTGTTTAAAATACCAATCTGGTGATCGATACCGTTTTGGTAACACTCAGTATCCGGATACCGTAGTCTCCAAAGATTTACTGAGTCGACTTACTCCCTTTAAAGCCGGCGATGTTTATCGCGCTGATAAAGTGCTGGAATTACGTAACAATCTCAATAACAGTGGTTATTTTGAAGAAATCAATGCCCGCACGCTTACTGAAAAGCGTAGCGAGGGGCTGGTACCTGTCGCAATAATTGTCACCGCCAATAAAAAGCACCGGTACAGCGCCGGACTAGGCTATGGAACCGATACCGGTGTGCGCACTGGTTTAGGGTGGCAAAATCGCTATATTAACGATCGGGGTCACCGCTTATCTGCAGACATGCGTTTATCAGAAATTATTAACCGTGTGGGTGTTGATTACCAGATGCCGTTTTGGAGTGAAAATATTCAGCAGGTAGGCGTCAATGCGGACTATTTACAAGAAAACACTGATACCAGCGATAGCCGCAGTTATACACTCGGTACTTATTACCAGCGTGAACGTTGGGGCTGGGAAGAAACCGGGAGCCTGAAGTTATTGCAGGAAGATTTCGATATTGCCGATGATTCTGATTCTGTATTGCTGTTAATTCCCGGGATTACCATGGCCCGAACCTGGGCTGATGACTCGATTTATACTCGAAAAGGCGGTCGTTTTAGTGCGACATTCAGCGGTGCCTCCGAATCGATACTATCTGATGTCTCTTTTGCTCAGGTAATATTAAGAGGCAAATACATTCAGAGTCTGACTGAAACCAGCCGCGTGATTACCCGTGGCCAAATTGGTGCTACCAGCGTCAGTGATTTTAATAAGTTGCCCAGTTCATTGCGATTTTTTGCCGGTGGTGACAATAGCATCCGTGGTTTTGATTATGAGTCACTCGGACCTGAAAACGACAAGGATGAAGTAGTGGGCGGACGTTATCTAGCGGTGGCCAGTATTGAATATGAAAATATGTTTTACGGCAACTGGGGTGGGGCCGTATTTACCGATTTTGGTAATGCCTTTAATGATTGGTCAGATCCGTTTGAATACAGCATAGGTTTTGGTGTGCGCTGGCGGTCACCGGTTGGCTTGATTCGGGTCGATATTGCTCAGGGTATTTCTGATGAAGATAAGCCAATTGGCTTGCACATCGTGATTGGACCAGACTTATGAGACGCTGGTTAATCCCTGCCTTGGTTACGACGGTACTGCTGGCTTTAGTTGGTGGCGGATATTGGCTGCTGGCCACACAATCCGGACTGCAAACCAGTGTCAAATTTGCCCAGAAATTCGTGACTGGTTTAACAGTTGGCGAAGCCAACGGTCGTCTTTATGACGGCTTGATGCTCGAAGATATCCGCTTTGCGCCAACAGATGGTCCAGAGATTCAAATTGATGAAATTGATGGCCAGTGGCAGCTATGGTCTATTTTAAGCGGCCGATTGATAGTCAGTCAGTTACATATCAGCACATTACAAATCAGCTTGCCAGAACCAAAAGACGCGCCGGTAGCAGAGGATCAGGAATTATTTCAGTTGGCTTTACCGGTAGGGCTGCATATTCGATCCTTGAGGATCAATGATGCCACTTTAACGCCGTTTGATGGCGAGCCAATGCCACTGTTTGATCGACTGGATACCGCACTGCGACTCAGTCATGATCGCCTGACGATATCGGCCTTTAATGTAACCCGTCTGGATTTTGCTGCAACCATGGTGGGAGATGTGCAGTTTAGTGGTGCTTATCGAACCAACCTCAATTATGGCTTGAATATCAATCATCCGCAGTGGGGCAAAGTTGACGTGACAGCGACATTAAGTGGTGATTTACACAGAATGACGTTACATCAGCAAATTGGCGAACCGCTTGCTTCCGAGCAGATTATCATCATCTCCGATCTACTGACTGATCCCAAATGGCGCTTATTAGCTGAGGGCGACTCGTGGACACTGGGCCAGTTAATTGAAGGCCAGGCAGGCCATTTACAGTCATTCAACGTTTCCGGTCATGGTGATTTCAGCTCAGCGCAGTTAGCACTTGAAACCGATATTACTGAGTTACATCCAGAACTGCCGCCGCTATACCTAAAAACGCGGTTAAACACTGATGATCTGCAAAATTGGTTAGTGGACAGCCATCTGGAAATTGATAAAAGTGCTGAAGTTGATATCAGCGGCAGTATAGATATCGCTCATCCTGAAAACCCGCAATTTGCTCTGACGGGGCGCTGGCAATCTCTAAGCTGGCCAATATTGCAGCCAACAAAAATTGTCGATCAATCAAATGGTCAAATCAGTCTGATTGGGAATTTACAGGCCTATCAGCTGCAACTTAACAGTCAATCTCAAGTGTATGACGAAAAATTTTCAGTGTTGATAAGTGCGGTGGGGGATCTGCAGAAAATTTCTGTCAGCGATATTCAGTTGCGACATGCCGCTGGTGAAATGCAAATTGAAGGTGATTTTCAGTGGGCCGAACCCATGCAGTATTCGGCAATTGCCAACTGGCAGGATATCCAGGTTCCCAAAGATTTAAGTCCTAAAAGCTTAAATATATCGAATGGGAATCTGAGCCTAAGCGGAGATATTGGCCAATTTCAGGCACAGCTGGATAGCAACGTCGACTTTGATAATCAGCCTTATCGAATACGGCTGCGCGCCGACAGTCCGCAAATGCTCAATGCCAGTATAAAGCTTGATTTGCAATTGCCAGAGGGCGCTGCTGGTTTCACTGGTGACGTTGCGCTGCAAGATAAATTTGCCACTAGCGGCCGTTTAACTTTGCGTCAGTTTAATCCGCAAGCTTATGCCAATGATTGGCCTGGCCTGATTAGCGGTCAGGCAGACTTAAGTTTTAAACAGTCTTCGGACAGCTTGCGCGAAATCAAGCTGCGCGATTTAGCGCTATCTGGCCAATTACGCGAGCGCCAATTTAAGCTTAATGCCGATGCTGATATGGTCAATGAGAGCCTGACGTTATCACTATTTAATTTGCAGGCGGGCAGTTCAGAAATCAGTATGAGTGGTCAGTTACAACCCGACATTGCAGCAAAATGGCAAATTAATTCACCGGATCTCAGTGATTTTATGCCGGATTTGAGTGGTGAGCTAAGCGCCTCTGGCGATTTGGCTGGTAAACCCTCAGCGCTGAGACTGCTGGCTGATATTAACGGTAAGAATATTGCTTATACCGATTTGGCGATTGGCCAACTGGATGGTCAGGCCAATATTGATTTGAGCGGTGAAAAACCGGGTGAATTGTCTTTGTCGGCTTCTAATATGCAGCTGGCCGGGCAGCCACTTGATTCATTGACCATTAACCTTACCGGTCGACGCGCTCAGCAACAACTTAACGCCGAACTGAAATCCGCTATTTTGAATCTGCAGATTGTTGCTGATGGTGGCCTGAATGGTGATGTATGGCAGGGGCAGTTTAGTGAATTTACCATTGAAAACCCTGATGCCGGCCGTTGGTTGTTGACCGAAAAAGCCAGGCTGAATTTATCAGCGGATAGCCAAACTGTGCCCAGACATTGCTGGCAGTCAACGCAAGGCGAAATTTGCTTGCAGGCAGAAAATGCCCGTGATGACGGCTGGCAGACTGCGGGCAGATTTAAAGCGATTCCGGTTGGCCTGTTAAAAAACCTTTATCGGGATTTTGCCATACTCAGTGGCGAGTTACAGGGCGAGTTTTCATTGGCTG
>Ga0307934_1002290_pt1 | contig 10278 bp, 9 predicted proteins | sample OrgLakmetageno90_FD_201838 | JGI IMG/M metagenome (GOLD analysis project Ga0307934, IMG submission 201838) | Saline water microbial communities from Organic Lake, Antarctica - #90 | ecosystem: Environmental > Aquatic > Non-marine Saline and Alkaline > Saline | place: Antarctica: Organic Lake... | reverse complement strand
ACATCGAATGGGACCATATCAAGCCGGCGATCCTCGGCGCGATCATGGAGCATTTCCAGTCGGGCCAACCGGTGATGACGACCGAGGGCGGCGGCGCCTCCGGCCACGCCGAGCACAGCGGCGAGGATTCCGAAATCGTCGGTCAGATCAAGGATCTTCTCGACACCCGTGTCCGGCCGGCCGTGGCGCAGGATGGCGGCGACATCACCTTTCACGGGTTCGAGCGGGGCGTGGTCTATCTGCACATGCAGGGGGCCTGCGCGGGCTGCCCGTCCTCGACCATCACCCTGAAGATGGGGATCGAGAACCTGCTGCGCCACTACATCCCCGAGGTGACAGAAGTGCGCCCGATTGGCATGTGAGCCAGTGATACTCGGCTTCGACACAGCGGCCGCACATTGTGCAGCTGCTTTGCTTTCGGGCGACCGGATCGTCGCCGTCCGGTCCGAAGAGATGGCACGGGGACAGGCGGAACGGCTGATGCCGCTTCTGCAGGACATGCTGGCCTCGCAGGGGGTAGAGTGGCGTGATCTGTCGCGGATCGGCGTGGGGGTCGGTCCTGGCAACTTCACCGGGATCCGCATTTCGGTTTCGCTGGCACGGGGTCTTGCGCTCGGCCTCGGCATTCCCGCGATCGGGGTGAGCACGCTAGACGCGATCCGCGCCGGCGCGGCAGCCGGAACCCCTTGCGTGCCGGCCCCGCGCGGGCAGGCCTATGTTCAGACGGGCGCAGGCCAACCGTGCCTTGTGGCGCTCGACGACGTCGAACGGCCCGTGTTGCCACCCGCGCCCGGCGACCTTGCCCAAACCATCGCGCGCCTTGCCGCATTGGCCCCCGATGACAGCCCGGCCCCCGCGCCGCTCTACGTCCGGCCCGCCGATGCCGCGCCGGCGCGCGACGCACCGCCCCGCATTCTGGATGACGCCTGAGGCGATGGCCGCCACCCATGCCCGCGCCTTTGCCGGGCATGGGCGGGCGTGGTCCACGCCCGAGTTTCGCGACCTGTTGCGCAGCGATCATGTCTTTTCAAGCGGCGATGCGCACGCATTCGCCCTGGGCCGTGTGGTTCTGGACGAGGCGGAGCTACTGACGCTGGCGACCGATCCTGCGCATCGGCGCGCGGGGCGCGCACGCGCGTGCCTGACCGCGTTCGAGGCGCAGGCGGCGGCGCGCGGCGCAGTCTCGGCCTTTCTCGAAGTGGCCGAGGATAACGCACCCGCCCGTGCCCTCTACCGCGCAGCAAACTACCGCGAGGTGGGCCGCCGAAAGGGCTATTACACGGCCCCCGACGGCACCCCCGTCGATGCGCTGCTGCTGGCAAAGACGCTGCGGTGACGCCGGCTCAGCCAAGCGCCGCCCGGATTCGGTCCCAATGCTCCGGCGGTCCCGCAAGACCGAGCCGCAGCCAGTGGCGGGACCAGGGAAAGACCCGCGACCAGATGTGATGCCGCGCCAGATGCTCCTGCGCGGCTGTGGCATCGGGCGTGGCATAGGTCCGGAATAGCGGCGTGCCGCCAACCAGCGACCATCCCGCGCCCGCCGCCACGGCATCGAGCCGGGCCGCGTCCCGTGCAAGCCGTGCGCAGGTCTGCCGGTGCCAGTCCCGATCCCCGAGCGCCTGTCGCCCCAGCTCGATCGCCGGGCCCGACACCGGCCACGGTCCGGCCAGCGCGTCCAGCCGTGCCGCCACCCCTGCCCCGCTGAGCACGAAGCCGAGCCGCAGACCGGCCAGCCCGTAGAACTTGCCGAATGACCGCAGGACGATCACGTTGTCAGAGGCGTCGTGCAGGAGCGGGGCCAGCGACAACTCCGGCTCGGAATCGGCAAAGCTCTCATCGACCACCAGCAGCCCCACCTGTCCGGCAAGTGCCATCAGCCGCTCCGGGTCGTGCCGCGCTCCGTCGGGATTGTTGGGGTTGACCACGACCGCGCAATCCGCGCCCGTCAGTGCGCCCGGCGTGCCCACCTCCTCGACCGTCCAGCCACAGGCGCGCAGGGCGGCGGCATGCTCGTTATAGGTCGGGATCAGCACCCGCGCGACGCCTGCCCCAGCCAGATGCGGCACCGCCTGGATCGCGGCCTGCGCCCCGGCCAGCGGGGTGACATGCGCGCGCGTCGCATAACACGCCGCCGCCACCGCGCGCAGGGCGTCCATATCGCTTTGCGTGGGCAGCGCTGTGAAGGCCCGCGCGTCGAGATCCGGCACCGGATAGGCCAGCGGATTGATTCCCGTCGACAGGTCAATCCAATGCGCCGCGTCGCCTCCATGTCGGCGCATCGCGGCGTCGAGATTGCCGCCATGGTCACGGGGTTCACGCGTCATGCCGCCTTAGAACAGCCAAATCAGGCCGAGCGCAAGCGCCAGAAGCGCCATGGCCCGCGCATAGAGCGATAGGGCGCGGTGCAGATCCTGCGGGCCGGGATCAGGGGCCTGCGGGTTGAGCCACGGCTCGTCGCTGATCTTCGGGCCATAGGCGCGCGGCCCCGACAGGCGCAGGCCGAGCGCACCGGCCATCGCCGCCTCGGGCCAGCCTGCATTGGGCGACCGGTGGCGCCGCGCATCGCGCCACATGACGCGGCAGGCCCCGATGGCATGGCGCGGTGTGGCAAGCGCGAAAAGCAGCCCGGTCAGCCGCGCCGGGATCAGGTTCACCACATCGTCGAGCCGCGCCGCCGCCTTGCCGAACGCCTCATGGCGGTCGTCGCGATGACCGATCATCGAATCGAGCGTGTTGATCGCCTTGTAGGCGGCAATCCCCGGCAGGCCCGCGATCACACCCCAGAAGACCGGCGCGACGATGCCGTCGCTGGTGTTCTCGGCAAGGCTCTCGATCCCGGCGCGCGCAACGCCGGCGGCATCCAGCCCCGCCGGATCGCGCCCAACGATCATCGCCACGGCACGGCGCGCAGCCTCGAGATCGCCACGAGCCAGCGGGCGTGCCACGGCGGCAACGTGATCATGCATCGACCGCAGCGCGATCAACGGCCAGGCAAGCACCCCGCCGATCAGCCAGCCGAGGGGGCCAGCGGGCAAGAGCATCTGGACCGCGACGGCCGGGATCAGCGCCAGCAGAACGATTATCGCGGTGGTCACTGCCCCCATACGCAGCCGCATGTCGCGTGATCCACGGTTCCACCGTGCCTCCAGCACCGAAATGGCACGGCCCAGCCATGTCACCGGATGGCCGATCCGAGCATGGAGGCGACCGGGCCAGCCGAGCAACAGGTCGATCGCCAAGCCGGTCAGCATCATCGCCGCGAAACTCACCCCCCACCTCCCGTGCGAAACCGCAGGACGCGGGTCAGCCCGGCCTCGCGCAGTGTCGCCTCGGCGGTGTCGGGGGCCTTGCCGGGGGCAAAGATCAGCGCCCGCGCGGAGCCGGTATGCGCGCGCGCCGCCCCGAGCGCGCCGAGATCGCGGGCCAGATCCGCCATCGGGTCGGCCAATGGATAAGCCGGCCCGCGCAGCGCGGTGCAGCGGCGCGCAGATTCGGTGGCGATGCCGGCGATTGCCGCCAGATCGCCGCGCGCCGCTGCATCCGCCCACAGCTCTGCCAGATCGGCAATGTCGGCAAACCCCTCATCGCCGGGATCGGTGCGCTGAGGCGCGCCCCACAGCCCGCCGATGATCTCGGACTCGGGCGGGGCGGGCATGACGCGCAACACCTCGGCCCGGCGAGAGGCCCAGAGCAGGCGGTCGGGCGTGTCATGCATCAATGGATCGCTTGCCCCCTCAACCGCCAGACAGGCGCGCGCCAGCGTCGCGGGCGGGCCATCGAACCCAAGCGCGCGCGCGGCGGCCACAAGGCAGGCGGTCGAGGCCCCCGCCCCCGCGCCGAGCGGCATATCGCAATCGAGATCGGGCCAGTCCTTTGCGGAAATTCCGAGCGCTGCGGCAAACGCGTCGAGCCGCGCCGCGTCCAGAAAATCGCGGGCTTTCAGCTGCGTCCCGGGCGCACGCGCGCACATAACCGGGCAGGCCAGGGTGATCAGCGCGACCGGCCCCGCAGGGCCGAGTCGCCCTTGAATCCATTCGCCGAAATGGCCCGGTACAGTGACGGAGAGCATGGGCATGGCGCTACGGTCTCGGCTTGCGCGGCGCGACGGCTGACTTGTCATGCGCAACGTTCGCGGTCGCGCGATCCCGTGGGAGGCGGGATTGCCGACCCCGCGGCACAGTGACCACAGACCCTGCGCCGACCACGATCCTGATGGGGAATGGTGGGTGATGAAGGATTTGAACCTCCGACATCTTCGATGTGAACGAAGCGCTCTACCACTGAGCTAATCACCCTACCTGCGCACTTTTAGCGACACACCGAACGGTCTGCAACCGCATCTTTCAGATCGATATTCCCCGCCGCCGCTCGGGGCTGGACGGCTGTCCGGAACCGTGGCCCCGAGGCGTTTCGTCAAGCCTCCGCATCGGCGAATTGCGTGCCGGCATTGGCGTCAGGCTTGGTCCAGTCGCGTTTCACGCCCAGCCACATCAGCATGGTGCTGGCCACGAAGATCGACGAATAGGTGCCGATCAGCACGCCCCAGATCATCGCGAAGACAAAGCCCCGGATCACGTCGCCCCCAAGGGCATAAAGCGCCAGAAGCGCAAGCAGCGTCGTGACGGAGGTCATGATCGTGCGGCTCAGCGTCTCGTTGATCGACAGGTTCAACACCTCGCGCAGTGGCCTCTTCTTGTATTTGCGCAAGTTTTCGCGGACCCGGTCGAACACCACAACCGTGTCGTTGAGCGAATAGCCCACGATAGTCAGAAGTGCGGCGATGATCGCAAGATCGAACTGGATCTGAAACTCCGAAAAGACGCCCACCGTAAGCGCCACGTCATGCACCAGCGCGATGACCGCGCCCACGGCGAACTGCCACTCGAAGCGCAGCCAGATGTAGATAAGCACCGCCGTGATGGCGAGCGCGATGGCGATGATCGCCGCCTGTATGAGTTCGCCCGAAACCTTGGGCCCGACACTTTCGACCGAGGTGAAGGCGATGCCCGGCACCACGGATTGCAGCGCGGATTCGACCTCGGCGATGACCTCGGGCGACACGCTCTCGCTGCCCTCCTGCGCCTGGATGCGGATCATCGCGACGTTTTCATCCGGGCCGAATGTTGGGTCGAACACCTCGGTGATGGTGACATCGCCGAGACCGAGATCACCGATCGCCTCGCGGTACTGGGCGACATTCACCGGCTCGGCGCTTTGCGTGCGGATCGTCGTACCACCCTTGAAATCAATGCCGAAATTCAGCCCCTGCACCGCGAAAGACCCAAGCGCCACCATGATCATCACGCCGGAAATCCCCAGCCACAGCTTCCAGCGGCTGAAGAAATCGATCGCGGTGTCCTGTGGCACGAGACGCAGGCCGCGCCCCTGAAGCACGGTCTTGGGGCGCTTGCGCTCGAACCACATGACCGCGATGAGCCGGGTGACGAACAGCGCGGTGAAGACCGAGGTGATGATCCCCAGCCCCAGCGTGATGGCAAAGCCGCGCACCGGCCCCGACCCCATGGTGTAAAGGATCATGGCGGTCAGGAAGGTCGTGATATTGGCGTCGATGATCGCGCTCATCGCCTTCTCGTAGCCCAGTTCGATGGCGCGCGCGGGACCCTTGGCGGTCTTCATCTCTTCGCGGATACGCTCGAAGACCAGCACGTTGGCATCGACCGCCATGCCGATGGTCAGCACGATGCCGGCGATGCCGGGCAGTGTCAGCGTGGCACCGATCAGGCTGAGCAGGCCGAAGATCAGCCCGACATTGACGATCAGCGCGATATTGGCGAACACGCCGAAAGAGCGATAGGTCGCAAGCATGTAGGCCAGAACCAGAACGAAGGCGACGATGCAGGCGATCTTGCCCGCCTCGATGCTGTCGGCACCCAGTTCCGGGCCGATGGTGCGTTCTTCCAGAAACTCCAGCCCCGCCGGCAAGGCCCCCGCGCGCAGCAGGATGGCCAGTTGCGTGCTTTCCTCGACGGTGAAATCGCCGGTGATGATCCCCGACCCGCCGGGGATATGACTTTGAATCGTTGGCGCGCTGATGACCTCTTCATCCAGCACGATAGCAAAGGGATTACCAATGTTTTCAGCGGTATAATCACCGAAATCGCGCGCGCCCGACGCGTTGAACCGGAACGAGACGGCGGGCCGTCCGTTCTGATCGAAATCGGGCTGCGCGTCGACAAGCTCGTCGCCGGTCACCACGGGGGCGCGTTCGAGGATGTAGAACACCCCCTCGTCGTCCATCGCGGGCAGGATCTCGTTGCCGGAGCCGGGATTTTCGTTGCTGTCGGATGTGCGGCTGACGACCGGCTGGAAGGTCAGCTGCGCGGTGGTGCCGATCAGTTCCTTGACTTCGGCAGCAGAGCCGATGCCCGGCACCTGGATCAGGATACGATCCGCGCCCTGCCGCTGGATCGTCGGCTCGCGCGTGCCGACCTCGTCGATGCGGCGGCGGATGATTTCAAGCGCCTGGCGCATCGTGCGATCGTCGGTGGCGCGTTGCTCGGCCTCGCTCAGGCGCACCACGATATCTCCGCCGTCGGTGCTGACATCGATATCGCTGGCACCGGCGCCACCGGCAGCGCTGACCGGTCGCGCCAGCCCGCGCACAAGGCTCGCCGCCTCACCCGACATCTCGGCACGCTCGACAAGCCGCACACGAAGTTCAGGGTTTTCAGTCTCTTGCAAGCGGATCGGCCCAACGCGGTCACGTTCCTCGCGCAAGAGATCACGGATCTCGGGCCACATCGCCTCGAGCCGCGATTCGTAGACGTCCTCGACCCGAACCTCGGCCAGCAGATGCGCGCCACCGCGCAGGTCGAGCCCCAGATTCACCAGGCCCGAGGGCATCCAGTCGGGCCAGAGCGCGAGATCCTCCTGCAGGCTTTCGGGATCGGCACCAACCTCGACCAGGGCTGCGGCATCGTTATGCGTCTCGACCCGGGTGTAGAAGGCATTGGGCAGCGCAAGCAGCAAACCAAGCCCGACAAGGCCCCAGATCACGCAGCGTTTCCACAGGTCGATTTGCAACATGATCGTGCCTTTTCAATAGCTTGGGGCGCGCTTGCGAGATGTGGATCAGCTTTCGGCGGGTTCGGTCTTGGACAGGACCTGTGCCACGGTACTGCGCACCACGCGCACCTTCACGCCCTCGGCCAGTTCGACCTCGATCTCGTCGTTGTCCTTGACCTTGGCGACCTTGCCGATCAGCCCGCCTTGCGTCACCACCTGGTCGCCGCGCCGCAGCGCCTCGACCATCGCCTTGTGTTCCTTGAGCTTTTTCTGCTGCGGACGGATCAGCAGGAAATACATGATCACGAAGATCAGGATCAGCGGGATGAACTGGGCGAAAGCTTCCATGGAAGATGTCCTTGTCTGATGAGGCGCGGGAACCCCGCGAATTGGAGCGGAACCTAAAGTCGGCACCCGGCATTTGCAAGGCGCGAAAACCCGCCGCGACTGCGTACGCGCCGTACCTTGCGTACGCGCGAAAGGTACGCAAATCGCAAAGCATTTGCGGGGCATGTTCGGCGATGGCGCGCTCACCCTGCCCGAGGGCGTCCAGCCGCCTGCGCATTGGCCAAGCGACAAGTTGGATTTCGACGACTTCAACGAACATCGGCACATGGCAGAAAACGCGCGACGGTCACCCCGCCCGATCCGCCCGACTACGATCGAGCGCGGAGGCTTGCTGTTTCTTCTTGGCAAAAATACCCATTTTCAACGCCTCCCCAGAGAGCGTCGCGGGGGCTGTCCTGCAGCATCAGCTTTTGCGCGTGAAATGAGCGGGGCCGATGGGGCGCGGGCGGGGTGGTCGCTCAGGTGCCGGCGCGCAGGTTCCGCCACGCGGTCAGCCCGAGCCAGACGATACCGGCGCAAGACAGACCGATCACGACGGCATTGACCGGGGCGAGGTTGGCCACGATCACACCGACAAGCGCCCAGATGACCGCCGCCGGATAGGCGATGCTGTCGGGGCGGGCCTTCTGCATCGCCGACGCGATGCCGAGCGCCAGCACGAGCCCGATCGCCGCCGCGACGGTCTGCGAGGTGAGCCCGTATCCCGCCAGCATCAGCCCGACCGAGACCGACGACGCCGCCGTCAGCCAGCCCGCATAGGCGCCCATGGCCTCGCGCTGCAGCCAGCGGTCGTTTCGGCCTGCGCGCGCCAATGCGGCTAGGGCGGCGACCAGCATCACCCAGATCATCACCGTCGCCCAGATCACCGAGACCTGCGCGACGGCGATCCAGAAGCTGCCCACCGCAAGGCTGATCAGCAGAGGCAGGCGTGCGGCCTGCCAATCGGCGGACCGCGCCCGCACGAAGGCCCCAAAGCCCGTGCCCACGATGAGCCACAGATAGATCAGACCCCAGATAGAGAACGCATAGCCCGCCGGCTGGATCGGCGCGTTCCTTTGCGGGACGGGAAACTGATCCGCCGTGAAGCCGTTGAACCCGCTCGACAGGAACGGCGAGCCCGCAAAGGCGAGCGCCGCGAGAAAGGTGAGGACGGCTATTGCTGGTTTCATTTCAAACTCCTGATCGAAAATTCCGCAGCCGCATGCGGTTGCAACGGGTCATCCTGACCATCCCCGCCACCCGCCTAGCCCACATCGGTGCGGCCGCGCCGGTCGGGGCGCAGCGCGGCGTAGAGGACATGGGTGCGCCAGCGGCCGTTGATCTGCAGATAGCTTTGCGCGACGCCCTCGTATTTGAAGCCGCATTTTTCCAGCACCCCGCGCGAGGCGTGGTTTTCCGGCAGGCACGCGGCCTCGATGCGGCTGAGATCCAGCCGGTCATAGGCGTGATGCACCACGCCCGCGATGGCCTCGCGCATGTAGCCCTGCCGGGCATGGGGCTGTCCTACCCAGTATCCCAGCGTGCCCGATTGCGCCGGGCCGCGCCGGATGTGATCCAGCGTGATCGCGCCGAGCAGCGTCTGATCCTCGCGCCGGATCAGGAAGAGCGGCACCGCGCTGCCGCTGGCGATGGCGCGTTGCGCCCAGTAGACGCGGTTGGAAAACCCCTTGCGCGACAAATGGTCGCTGGCCCAGGCCGGCTCCCACGGGGCAAGGAAATCGACGCTGTCGGCGCGCAGGTTGGTCCAGTTCAGAAAATCGCCCATCACCGGCTGACGCAGGGTGAGACGCTCGGTCTCGATCCTGAGTTTCCGGCGTGGGCGCAAAAGCATCAGGCGGCGCGCCGCGCATCGAGGCTTTGCAGGCTGGGCGAATCGGCCACCGGTCCGTAAAGCGCCAGCGCCGAGGGCGCGCGCGTCACGGTATGCGCGGCCAGCCGCCGCACATCCGCCAGCGTCACCGCATCGATACGCTCGACGGTTTCGGACAGGTCCGGCACCCGGCCCCAGATCTGCAGCATCCGCGCCAGACGTTCGGCCCGGTTCGAGGGGCTTTCCAGCCCCATCAGCATCCCCGCCTTCATCTGCGCGCGGGCGCGCTCGATCTCGGTCTCGGACATGTCCTCGGCCGCGCGTTTCATCTCGTCGATGGTGATGCCGGCGAGATCGCCCATCTGGTCCTCAGACGTGCCGGCATAGATCGTCATCATCCCGGTATCGGCATAGGCCCCGGCCTGCGCGAAGATCGTGTAGCACAGGCCGCGCCGCTCGCGGATCTCCTGAAACAGCCGCGACGACATCGACCCGCCCAGCGCCAGCGCATAGATCTGGGAGGTGTAGATATCCGGGCTGCCGTATTCGGGCGACTCAAAAGCCAGCGCGAAATGCGCCTGTTCCAGATCCTTGACATGGCGCGTCTCGCCGCCGCGAAAGCGGGCCGTGGCGGGCGCGATCGCCTCGGACGGGATCATGTCGCCGAACATGTCCTCGGCCATGCGCACCAGCGCGTCGTGATCGACGGCGCCGGCCGCCGAAAGCACCATCTGGCCAGGGCGGTAATACTGATCGACGAAGCCGTCCAGATCGGGCCGCCCGAACCCCTGCACGCGCGCCTCGGGCCCGAGGATGGTGCGGCCCAGCGGGTGATCGGGATACGCCTCTTGCTGCAGCCAGTCGAAGATGATGTCGTCGGGGGTGTCGGCGGCCTGCCCGATCTCCTGCAGGATGACGCCGCGCTCGACCTCGATCTCGCGCGGATCAAAGACCGGATTGCGCAGGATATCGGCCACCACGTCCAGCGCCAGAGGCACGTCGTCCTTCAGGACGCGGGCGTAATAGGCGGTGGTTTCGCGGCTGGTATAGGCGTTGATATAGCCGCCCACATCCTCGATCGCTTCGGCGATCTG
>Ga0307934_1002281_pt1 | contig 10303 bp, 7 predicted proteins | sample OrgLakmetageno90_FD_201838 | JGI IMG/M metagenome (GOLD analysis project Ga0307934, IMG submission 201838) | Saline water microbial communities from Organic Lake, Antarctica - #90 | ecosystem: Environmental > Aquatic > Non-marine Saline and Alkaline > Saline | place: Antarctica: Organic Lake... | reverse complement strand
GTTGAGTGAGTTCGCAAGCTCGCGCTTGGAAGACTCGTCGTGAGGGAGAAACTCGTGGAGAGGTGGATCGAGGAGGCGCACGGTCACAGGACGGCCACCCATTGCCTTAAATAGGCCGGTGAAGTCCTTGCGCTGGAATGGCAGAAGCTTACGGAGGGCCTTGCGGCGCTCCTTCTCGTCTGTTGCCAGAATCATTTGGCGCATGTAGGTGATGCGATCACCTTCGAAGAACATGTGCTCAGTGCGGCAGAGGCCGATACCTTCAGCACCGTAAGCCACCGCAGCTGCGGATTGGTCAGGTGTGTCAGCATTCGTGCGGACGCCCATCTTACGATACTTGTCAGCCCACTTCATGACTTGGTCATACATCTTGTAGGTGTAGCTTTCTGATGCCTTGAGCTGTCCGTTGAGAACTTGGTTCACTTCGGACGGCGCAGTTTCAACAGAGCCAGCATAGATGTCGCCAGTTGTGCCGTTGATGGAGATGTCATCACCTTCCTTCAGTGTCTTACCAGCAACTTTCAATGTGCCAGCACCGTAGTTGATGACGACGCCGGATGCGCCACAGACGCAGACTTTGTTCATCTGACGAGCGACGAGCGCTGCGTGAGAGGAAACACCACCACGTGAAGTGAGGATGCCGTCCGCCGCGATCATACCGCGAAGGTCTTCCGGAGTTGTTTCAACTCGGCAGAGAACGGCGCGGCCGCCCTTGTTAGCGACGGCTTCTGCCTTTTCTGCAGTGAAGCAAATTTTACCGGAGGCTGCACCTGGACCAGCTGGAAGGCCAGTTGCGAGTGTCTTAGCCTTCTTCTCGGCAGCTGGATCGAAGACCGCTACGAGGAGGGAGGAGATGGAGTCGGCCGGGATCTTTTTCAGCGCGGTCTTTTGGTCGATGAACTTTTCCTTGTTCATCTCGACTGCGATGCGGACCGCTGCCAAGCCAGTGCGCTTACCGTTACGGGTTTGCAGCATGTAGAGCTTGTTGTCCTCGATAGTGAACTCGAAGTCCTGCATGTCCTTGAAGTGCTTCTCAAGCTTCTTGCAGACTTGAACGAGCTCTGCGTGAGCATGTGGCATTTCGTCAGCAAGCTTAGCGATAGGGTTCGCGTTGCGGATACCAGCAACAACGTCTTCGCCCTGGGCATTGATGAGATACTCACCGTAGAAGACTTTTTCGCCGTTGGCAGGGTCACGAGTGAAGGCCACGCCAGTTGCGCAGGTGTCACCCATGTTACCAAAGACCATGGCTTGAACGTTCACAGCGGTGCCCCATTCAGCAGGGATGCTATATTTCTGGCGGTAGAGCGTCGCACGCTCATTTTGCCAAGAGGTGAAGACCGCGCCAACAGAGCCCCAGAGTTGCTCGTAAGCGTCTTGTGGGAAGGAGTCGCCAGTGCGCTTCTTGATCAAGGCCTTGTAGCGCTTGATCAGCTCCTTGAGGTTTGCTGCGGTGAGCTCGTTGTCGAGCTTTACGCCGGCTTCGTGGCGAAGTTTTTCAAGTGTTTCCTCAAAAGGGCACTCCTCATTTTCGCTGCGGGCCTGCACACCCATCACAACGTCACCATACATTTGGATGAAACGGCGGTAGCAGTCGTAAGCGAATGCTTCGTTGCCTGACTCACCGGCGAGGGCCTTGACGGTCTTGTCATTGAGGCCGAGGTTAAGAATCGTGTCCATCATGCCCGGCATGGACTCGCGGGCACCGGAGCGGACTGAAAGCAGTAGTGGGTTTTTTTCCGCACCGAGCTTCTTGCCGAGTTGCTTCTCGATGACAGCGACGGAAGTTTTAACTTCCTTCGCAAGTGTCGCAGGATATTTACGGCCGTTTGCGTAGAAGTAGGTGCATACGTCTGTTGTTATAGTGAAGCCCGGAGGAACGGGTAGGCCGATGCGGGCCATTTCCGCGAGGTTGGCACCTTTGCCTCCCAGGAGTTCACGTAGTTTAACGCTACCATCGGTTTTATTACCGAAATCGTAACTATATTTCACTGCTTTTGTAGCAGTCTTCTTTTTGGCTTTTTTAGCTGGCATAAGTAAACGACCTTTTTCTGGATCGAGTTTGAGTTTGAAAGTGCTCCGTCGTGAAGGACCTTCAGTTGAAAGGTGGGTAGCAAAAGCATTTCGCTATGCCTGTCAACGGATTAGAGTCTAGAGCATTCTTACGGGTGTGTTTTGAAAAAGCGTGTTAAACGGAGCGCGGACATTTCTGTCCGCCTGCAGCGGTGCATGTAGTGAATCTGTGTGCCAGCACGGCAGGACAGAAATGTCCTGACTCCTCAGAAGCGATAGACCTCGTTTGCTCTGCAGTAATCATTCTTTCTGCTCGAAGCATGCCTATAAAAAAAATGGCCTAGTCTTTAAGTATTGGAGTTGCCAGCCGCCAACTCGCTTGCATAGCTGAGATTTAAATGAGCGACGACCGACCCGACAAAAAAGATAAAAGCTCTGAGGAATCAGAGCCTACAGAAGGAACTCCTGAAGAGAATCAGCCAAAGAAGCCTGGCTCTGAAGGTGAGTCTGCGTCTGAAGGCGAGGGTGGTTCTGCATCTGAAAAGAATGCGGATGCCGGCGATGGATCAGAGGACAGCGCTGCTGAGGGCGAAGAGTTTAGTGACTATTTCGATGAGGATGGTGACCCCTATATGTCGGACGATTATGGCTACGACGACGAAATTGAAGATTATGCTCTGGACGGCACCGGAGCTCCCAGGAAACCGAGGTCAGCTGCCGGGCGCTTGTTGAGCCGTCAGCGTAGTCGTGATGAAGACGATGAAGACGATGATGATGATACGGATGATGAAGAAGAAGGCGGGATGTCCTTTCTTGATCACTTGGAGGAATTCCGGTGGACGATCGCGCGCTGCGTTTTGGCCTTCTTTATCGGGTTGTTTGTTGTCGCAATCTTTATTCAGGATATTGCAGAGATGTTAAAGTATCCGATTCTGTCGGCCTATGGTTCTGTCGAGTTGGTCAAACAGAATTTGATCACCTATCGCCCGATGGGTGTTATTTCAGTCTTTTTTCAGATCGCCCTGTTAGGTGGTTTTACGCTTTCGATGCCATTTGTGCTTTTCTTTATGGCCGCATTCGTGGCGCCTGGCCTCAACGAAAAGGAGCGCAAGGTTCTGCGCCCCGCCAGTCTAGCCGCTTTTGTCTTGTTTTTGACGGGTGTCGCTTTCGCGTTCTATGTGATCCTACCGCTGACCTTAGCCTTCAGCGTCCGCCTGAATCAATATTTCGGGTTTGAGCTCTTTTGGGCGGCGTCTGATTACTATAGCATGGTCGTCTGGTTCTCTATGGCGACTGGGGCATTCTTCCAATTCCCGCTACTCATTGTGATACTCGTCTACCTGCAAATCCTGCCGGTCTCGAAACTTAAGACGATTCGAAAGGGTGTGTTTGTCGGGTTGATGGTCTTCTCTGCTCTGATGTCTCCCGGGGGTGATTTCATCTCTCTCCCAATTACGACAGCATTTATGTATGGGCTCTATGAACTCGCTATCTGGGCAGGCTCGCGCATCGAAAAAAAGAAAAGAGAAGCGGATGCAGCGGAGCTGAAGGATGAATCTTAAACGTAGCGGCGAGCTTCCAGCTTGCCTGCATGAAGGGAATCCAGTTGCGTGGTTAGCGGTAGCCGACCTGTCCGCCGTCCTGTCCGCCGTCCTGTCCCCCGTAGCCTCGGCGTAGGAGGAAGCCTCGGCGAAGGAGGAAGCGCTTCCGCTTTGGGTGGTAGGTTGTCGCGGGTAACGATCGAACCAAACGCGAAGGCGTTCGGCTACAAAATTAGGTTTTAAAGGATCTCTCGAAAGCTCTCTTGGCTGATCCAGCCTAGGGCGCCGCCTTCAGTTTCAATTTTAATATAGACGCCGTATCGATCAGTGATCTGTCCTCGTTCTCCGGGGCGGGCGAGGCCGACATCTGGCGCGGCGTTTGCCGGTGCCGCGTGTAGCGTAGCCGGTGCATTGCTGAGCACGATACCCATCGTTGTAAGATCGCGGTTTAGGTAGAGAGCAGAGGCACTCATGGCTATCACGATCAGGCCTGACACGCGCACCGCTTTGGTCGGGAGACTGACCCGGTGGCCGCTGATCTTAGGTAAAATAAGGGCGGCAAGGGTGATCCAGAAAGCGATACTGAGTAAGATGATCCACCCCTGCTGACTGAGTGCCCGACTGGCGGTCATATGCCATTTCGGAGTGCCGATGGTTAAGCCCAGTTGCTGGCGTAGGGCGCCGAGCTTGTAGTGATATTGCTCGTTCCGTGGCGTGAGTAGAAGCGCGCGCTCCAAGTGCCAGACCGACTCGCCGACCTTGCCTTCCTGGTAGAGCGCGAGCGCGAGGTTGTGGTGGGCGGTGGCGCTTTCGCTTTCCTTGACCGCAGTTTGAAATGCGGTGGTGGCAGTCGTGTATTCGGAGTCGTGATACGCATCGATGCCTTGCTGGAAGGCATCGTCTGCGAATGCGGCTGTGCCGATCAGAACCGAGAGGAAAATATGTCTAATCTTCATAGGGCCTTGAGGATCCTTTCAATTTGTTGCCGGGCGTCGGAGATGTTTTTTGCGGTGTTGCCGCTGAATCGTTGCGCGTTGGCGGCGGCGAAGAAATCGCGGCAGTCTTTGGCTGCTTGGCCGTCAAGGAGCATTTCGATGTCGGCGCTATTCGCGCTTTGCATGGAGCGGCCTGTCCGCATAGTGGCGGCGTGCCGTATCGCGAATTGTCCGTTCCGATAGAAATCCTCTGCGTCGCCTGCTTGTGCGGCTTTGTGGTAGGACAGTTTCGCCTCCCGGAGCGATTGCCTGGCGCCGCTGCGGATCGGATAGGCCGGGTCATCGCGGTTTCGCTTCCTGATCCTTAGCGCGACTGAACTGCCGACGAGAAGAAGACCAACGAGCACGTTCACTCCAATAAATGTCCGACTGCTTAAAATGTCATAGCCAACGGGTCGTGCTGGCTTCGGGCGATACTCAAGCGTAAGGAGGGCTTTTTCAGGGGTGAGTTTTTTGGAGAGTGCCAAGTCATTTTTCGCTGCCGCGGGCTGCGCCTGTATGGGTGCAGGCCCGAAACTCTGCTGGCCCGGGGTTACTTTCACTGTGATCGCCGGAGCTGTCAGTTCGACGTATTCCTCTTTTTTAGGATCAAAATAACTGAAGCGCGTCTCCGGTAGTTCCAAGTCGCCGGCGCGCTGGGGGATGAAGACGTAATCAAAGCGTTGGCTGCCTTTCAAGCCCAGCGCGTCGCTGGCCTCGAATTTGATCTCAGGGGCATAGTGCTTCCAGTCCGGCGAGTCTGCAAACTCCGGCCCAGTGATGCGCTCGAAGTTGGCTTGGCCCTTCAGCACGACCGAGAGCATGATAGGCTCGTTTTCGACTGCTTGCTCCGCATCCGCGCCGACTTCAAGGGCAAGATCCCCGATCGCACCTGAAAAACTCTCGGGTTGTCCGTTTTCGGGAAGAGGGCGGACGTTAATCGAAATATTATCCGTGTATACATTGAGGCGCTCTGAGCGCCCGAGTAGATCATCCAACAAACTGCCGCCAAATGGACTGCGTCCTCCGAAAGGGTCGCGGCTTTTGCCGTCGCTGGGTAGCCGTGCAGTGAGAGTGAATTGAAAGCTGATCTGTTGCTCCCCGGTCTGGATCGGTGTCAGCGTGAGCGGCCAGGTCAGGGTGCGGTATCGCCATTCATTGAGGAGTTCGATTCCTTCGCTGGTGTCCTCAGGTAGTTCGCTGATAGTGAAGCCGTCGGCGCTCCGGTCGAAGGAGTTCAAGTTGCGTAATTGCACATCCTCCTCAACGTAGAGCTTTATGTTGAACGCGATGGTCTGCCCCACGTAAAGTGTGTCGGGTAACTCGGCTTTTAGGAAGATAAGCTCGTCTTGAGTGGGGGCGGCGTCAGCCGAGCGCTCGACGACCTGCAAAGTGGCAGCGGGCACTTCAATCGTGCTGCCTTTGTATTTAAAAGTGTATGCAGGTATCGTCGCTCCGCCGATTTTTGTCGGTGAAGCGTCGATGATGAAACTTTGAGTGACACTAAATTCAGCGGCTCCATTGATGAGCCTGCTCTGGCTACTGTTAGAGATACGACCATTACTGAGGCGGACTGCTGAAGTCTGTGGAATGGGTAACTGGCTGACCCGCTCGACCTCCGGTTGACGGCTGCTATCCGTTTCGGACAGCTCAACAATATATTGCGCCCGGTCGCCCATCGCGATGCGCGGTGGGTTGAAGCGTGCAGTCACAGTGGTCTCAGCCAGCAGCGGCTGGATGGTGAGTGTTAATAAGAGGACAGTTGTCAACGTGCGCCCGGCAAGTTTAGCGAACGACACGGAGTTCGTCCCTCCGGTTACTTTATGTCGAATAAGTTGCATCATATTTTCTACCAATCTTTAAGAGGTCGGCCTTTGCCGGGGGCTGGTTTGGCAAAGGGTAAAATTTCTTCTTTTCCGCGCAAGCTGTCGAGCAGGTCTTGTGCTTCTTGCAGGCTCATGCCTTCGACTTGGAGGGATTGGGCAGATCCGGTGCCTTGTTCCTCGCCGGTGCTGCCTTCGTCAATTTCTTCGACTTCGGGGACGGGAGTTTGTTCGCCGTCTTCGCCGTCTTGCTCTTCCCCGCTTGGGGCGGGGGTGTCCTGTTCAGATTCTTCGCTGGATTCCTCTTCGCCGGATTGGTTTTGGCTGGACTGCGCTTTTTCCGAGGCTTCGCTCTCTGAAGGCTCGGACTCGGAGGCGTCTTCCCCAGGCTCAGTCTCGCTTTGTTCCTGCTCGCCGGATTGTGAGTCTTGTTGCTCGGATTCCTCGCCTTGCTCGCCGGATTCCTGCGATTCGGATTGCTCGGAGTCGCTGTTCTGCTCTTCCGAATTCGGCTGTTCACTTTGCTCGCCGGACTGCGATTGGTTGTCCTGCTGCTCGTCGCCTGGCTCGCCGTCCTGAGCATCGGAGTCTTGTGATTTTTGATCCTGATCTTGCTGCTGTTCGAGGAGCTTTTCAATGGCTTCGCGCACTTGCCTGGTTCGCTCAAGGTCTTCGCTGATTGCATTGTCATCCGGGTCGAGTTCCAAGGCAGACTTGAAGAGTTCTTCGGCGGATCGGATGTCTTCGAGCGCGGCTTTTGCGTCGCCCTGGTCGTAGGCTGCGCGGCCGATTTGATAGGTGGCATGGCCCATGTTGTAGAGCGCATCGCGTTGCTGGTTGCGGTCACTTGTTTCCTGCATGGCCTCAGTGTAGAGGACGTTGGCCTCGGCGAACTTGCCTGCGCTGAGTGCGTGGTGGGCTTCGTTGTAGGTGCTGGCCTCGCTGTAGTTCGGTGGAAAGGTCAGGAGCCCAAGTAGTAGCAAGGAGACTTGCCCCCCGCCTGGTCTGCGGCTGCGTATCAATATTTCCAATACGAGAAAGAGGGATGCGGCTGCGAGTAGCCACTGAAAGCGTTCGATGGGCACTTCCAGTAGCTCGGATTCGCGCTCTTCGCGGGGGAGAGTCGCGAGCACGGATTCGTAAAGCGTTTCAAGCGAGCCGCCACTGAGGCGACTGTAGCTGCCGCCGGTGAATTGCGCGATCTGCTGGAGGGTCGATTCGTCCAGCTGGCTGCGCACAGGTTGGCCGTCGTTGTCGCGGACAAATTCTTCGATGCCTGCTTCATTGCGGACTCGGAGGTATTCGCCCTCAGGTGTGCCGATACCAATCGTGAAGATTTGGATACTTTCCTCGGCTGCGGTGCGTGCGGCTGCAAGTGCTTGTCCGCCGAGGTCTTCACCGTCGGTGAGGAGCACGACGACTTTGACATTATTCTCCGAGGGGAAGGCGTTGGATGCTTCTTCGATGGCCCGACCGAGGTCACTGCCCCCGCGGGATAGCACCGAAGGATCAGTGGCATTAAGGCTCTCCCGAAATGCGGAATAGTCGAGAGTCGGGGGTGTTTGGAGGAAGGCCTGACCGGCGAAGGCGACCAGGCCAACGCGGTCACTTTCCAAGCGGTCGATCAGGTCGAAAATAGCGAGTTTCGCACGTTCCAGCCGGGTGGGACGCAGATCAGTGGCGAGCATGCTTTTTGAGCTGTCGAGTACAAAGACAATATCCAGGCCGCGGGCCTTACGCTCGGAAAGCTCAAGGCCAAATTGCGGACGGGCCAAGGCGATACCCACGGCGCCAATCGCAGCCACGATGAACGCTGACTTGAGCAATTTTCTCTGTAGGCTGGCTTTTTCAGTCAGTCGATCCAGTAGCCGTGCGGCAGCGAACTGGCTGAGTAATTGCCCGCGTTTACGGAAGCCCAGCGCGATCAGGCTGATACTGATAAGTGCCAGCAGCGGGGCGAGTGCCAGCCATATGGGTGCTTCGAAAGTCATGGCAGGCGACGATAGCGGGTGTTGCTGAGAAGTTGTTCGAGGCCAAGCAGGGCGAGCCCGATCAGTGCAGGCCAAAAGAAGAGCTCGGTGAAACTGGCGTAAGAGCGTAGCTCGATCTCGGTGGTCTCAAGTTCATCGATTTCATCGTAGATGCGCTCAAGGTCACCCTCTTCGGTCGCTTTGAAAAAACGACCGCCGGTCATCGTCGCAATCTCGCGGAGTTCGGTCTCGTCGTAATTGGAAATATCGCTACCACCTCTGTAAATCGGTTGCCCTTCATCATTGCGCACGACGCGGCCGAAGCGATCGGTTTGCGGTATGGGGACACGCCCTTTTTTACCCGTAGCGATGGTGTAGATTTTTACGCCAAGGGTCTTGGCCGCTTCGGCGGCACCGATCGGTGATAGGGTGCCGGAGTTATTCTCGCCGTCGGTCAGTAGGATGACGATGCGACTACGCGCTTGATGGTCGCGCAGCCGATTGACGCTGGCGCCGATGGCGGTGCCAATGGCGGTGCCTTTTCCGTCTATTTCGCCAAGTTCGAGTCGCTGGAGATTTCGCTTCAACCAGTCGTGATTGAGTGTGAGCGGGCTCACCACGAAGGCGTCTGCCGCGAATGCGACCAGCCCGATGCGATCGTATTCTCGTTTCCCGATGAAGTCTTCCACCACGCGCTTGGCAGCATCCAACCGGGTGACAACGTCTTCTTGAGTTGAAAGGTCGAGCGCGCGCATGGAGCCTGATAGATCGAGGGTGACGACGATATCAATGCCGTCGGCCTCACTGCTTTCATTCATCTTGCCAAACTGGGGTCTTGCTAGAGCCGTGATTAATGCAGCGAGCGCAAGTAGTCTTAGACCGAAGAGAAGCTTCCCTGGTCGGCTCCGGCGCTCACGGCTGACGGCGCTGGCTAGCGCAGTGCTGGAGAAACGAACCGCCGCCTCAGGCCCCATGCGGCCCGCCCACCATGCGAGGATCGGTAGAAGTAGGAGAAGTGCAAAGTAAGAAGGGTCCTGGAATTGGAAGAAAGTCATGCCGTTTTGAAGTCCTCCTTTTTTTGCGTCTCTTCAATGAGTGAATTCGCGGTATCCAGGATCTCGCTACGCTGTGCCTTGCTGAGCGTTTGCCCTGCGAATTTCACGCCGTCACAGGCGTTCAGAAAGTCGACTAGCCGGGCTTTCGCTTTGTCCTCAAGCGGGATGCTGGCGGAAAATTCCGCACTGGTCTTAGAGCCGGCGGGCAGCTTGAACTCCGTAGCTAGAAAACGGCGCACTGCATTAGCACAAAGCAGGGCGAAGCGTTCGTCGCCAGTCGCTTGTGTGGCAGCGTTGAGTTCGGCCCGTGCGACTTCAATCGGTGGGATGGCCGCTGGGGGCCTGCTGCGCGATCGGAGGTAGAGCCAGATCGCGCCAGCCGCGATGAGTAATATCGTCAGCACGGCGAGAGCGATCTGCCAGCTTTCGTAGCTGCCATTCAGCTCAACGGGGCCACGCACGTTCTTGAGCGCCGGGCCTTCGGGCAGCGGCGGAAGTTGAACAGGCATCTGGGCGAGTAGGGACATACTAAAAACGGCCAGCGCGGCGGGCGAAGAGTTGACGTAGGGCGGGCAGGTAAGGGCCTTCGGTGCTGGCCTGGATCCAGTCCAGGCCTTTTCTACGCATGCCGGTCTGAAACGAGGCCTGCCGCTTGGCGGCGAGTTTGTTGTATCGCTCACGAATGCTGCGACTGCCGGTGTCGAGCTCGACCATTTCGCCGGTCTCGGCGTCTTCGAGAGTGATGAGCCCGACATTGGGTAGCACACTCTCCCGCGGATCGGTCAGCGCGATACTAATGAGGTCGTGGCGCTGGTTGGTGAGCGCCAGTGTGCTAAAGAGTGGCGCGTCATCGTCGGCGTTCAGTGGCCTGCTGTCGATGAAGTCTGAGATGAGAAAGACGACGGACTTACGACCTTGCACACGGTT
>Ga0307934_1002278_pt1 | contig 10310 bp, 10 predicted proteins | sample OrgLakmetageno90_FD_201838 | JGI IMG/M metagenome (GOLD analysis project Ga0307934, IMG submission 201838) | Saline water microbial communities from Organic Lake, Antarctica - #90 | ecosystem: Environmental > Aquatic > Non-marine Saline and Alkaline > Saline | place: Antarctica: Organic Lake... | reverse complement strand
CTATAGAAGACATTGTAAAAGAAAATGAAACTAATCAAATTAACTAAACTAAGAGTCAAAGATAATGAATGAAAACTTAGATAAATTAATCGAGCAAGACTATGAGCATGGCTTCTCTTCGGATATCGAAAGTGATACTATTGCTGTCGGTTTAAATGAAGATGTAGTTAGATTTATATCTGCTAAAAAAAATGAGCCAAAGTTTCTGCTAGAATGGCGTTTGAAAGCTTATGCTAAATGGCAAGAAATGAAAGAGCCTGAATGGGCTGATTTAGATTATCCTAAAATTGATTATGATGGTATTAGCTACTATTCATCTCCAAAATCAATGAAAGATCAGCCTAAGAGTTTAGATGAGGTGGATCCTGAGATTATCGCTACTTATAATAAGCTAGGTATACCTTTACATGAGCAGGAGTTTCTTGCAGGTGTAAAAAACATCGCAGTTGATGCGGTATTTGACTCGGTATCTGTAGTGACTACATTCAAAGAAAAACTTTGGGAAGCTGGAGTTATTTTCTGCCCAATATCAGAAGCAGTACAAAAGTACCCTGAGTTAGTACAGAAGTATCTTGGCACAGTCGTACCTCAAGCAGATAACTTTTTTACAGCTTTAAATTCAGCGGTATTTAGTGATGGCTCATTTGTATATATTCCAAAGGGTGTAACTTGCCCAATGGAGCTTTCTACTTACTTTAGAATCAATGCTCTAAATACAGGGCAGTTTGAAAGAACTTTGATAGTTGCAGATGAAGGTAGTTATGTAAGCTATCTTGAGGGCTGTACTGCTCCTATGCGTGATGAAAATCAACTTCATGCAGCAGTTGTAGAGCTAGTAGCTATGAAAGGTGCAGAGATCAAGTATTCAACGGTGCAGAACTGGTACCCTGGTGACAAAGACGGTAAGGGCGGTATTTATAATTTTGTAACTAAACGAGGTCTTTGTAAGGGCGATAACTCTAAAATCTCTTGGACACAGGTTGAGACAGGCTCGGCTATTACTTGGAAATATCCATCAGTAGTATTGCGTGGTGATAACTCAGTGGGAGAATTTTATTCTGTAGCACTTACGCGTCATGCTCAAAAGGCTGATACAGGTACGAAGATGATACATCTTGGTAAAAACACGAAAAGTACGATTATCTCAAAAGGAATATCTGCAGGTAAGGCTCAACAGGCATATCGTGGATTGGTCAGAATATCTCCAAATGCAGATAATGCACGAAATTTCTCACAATGTGACTCATTGCTTATAGGCAATAAATGCGGTGCTCATACTTATCCATATATTGAAAATAAAAGTAATAGTTCGCAGATCGAGCATGAAGCTACGACTTCAAAGATTTCTGAGGAACAGTTGTTTTACTGTAAGCAACGCGGTATCTCAGAAGAGGATGCTATAGCTATGATTGTAAATGGATTCTGTAAGGAAGTATTTAAGAAGCTACCACTAGAGTTTGCAGTTGAAGCTCAGAAACTTATGGAAGTTAGTTTAGAAGGTGCTGTTGGTTAAACACTACAATAAAAAGCGAAACCCTGAACTTGTTTCAGGGTCTCATGATTAGTATTTAAACTATTAAGATCCTGAAATAAATTCAGGATTACGAGAAAAAGAAAAGGTTTTGAAAATGTTATTAGAAATTAAAGATTTACATGTAAATGTTGGCGATAAAGAAATTCTAAAAGGTCTTAGCCTTTCTATGAAAAAGGGCGAGATTCACGCAATTATGGGCCCAAACGGAGCAGGCAAAAGTACACTTAGTAATGTGCTAGCTGGCAAATCAGGCTATGAGATAACTAGCGGTGAAATTAAGTTTGATGGTAAAGCTATCGATGACTTGAGTATATCTGAAAGAGCGGCGGCGGGGATATTTTTAAGCTTACAATACCCTGTAGAAATACCTGGTGTGAGTAATGTCCAATTTTTGAAAACGGCTGTAAATAGTATCAAAAAACAAAAGGGCGAAGAAGAGATAGATGCTATTTCATTTATGAAAACGCTAAGAAAAAATATGCAAACTCTTGAGATAGACCAAAAATATATGTCTCGTGGTGTAAATGAAGGCTTTTCTGGCGGCGAGAAAAAGCGTAATGAAATGCTACAGCTTATGATGCTTGAGCCTAAGCTTGCTATACTAGATGAGACTGATTCTGGTCTTGATATTGATGCTTTGCAGATAGTATCACACGGTGCAAACAGTATGCGTTCAGAAGAGAGAAGTTTCTTGGTGATAACTCATTATCAAAGACTTTTAGACTATATAACACCTGACTTTGTACATGTCTTAGCTGATGGTAAGATTGTCAAAACGGGTGGCAAAGAGCTAGCTATAGAGCTAGAAGAAAAAGGTTATTCTTGGATCAACGGCTAAAAGGTTTTAATCATGCAAATAGATAAAAATGCTTTACCTAGCATCAAACAAGAGAGCTGGAAGTATACAAACTTATCAGCTATATATACTAAAAACGATATATCTGAGATTTTATTAGAATCGCAACAAACCAAAGATTATCTGCAGGGTTTTCAGCCTGATGCAGAGGAAAATATCATCATAATTTTAGATGGTGTGTTGGCTATAGATTATAATAAGCGTCTAAATCATATATCAAAAGCTGAGTTTAATACTGACACTAGAAATATGTCTGTACTAGCACAAGACAATGCAAAAGCATTTAGTATAACTATCCCAAAAGATACAAAAGATAGCTTAACTTTGATATTTGTAAATACTCCAAATGCTAAGAATAAACTTACAAATGTAGCATTGAAATTGAATGTAGAAATGTTTGCTAGCTTAGACCTTGATGTGGATTTTGTAAATCTTACAGATGAATCTGCGATGAATGTATTTTTAGATGTAGATATAGCAGAATCAGCAAAAGTGAATTTTACAAACAATGCTGATAATCCAAATAACATCAAGCTTCTGACTACTGCTAATTACCTTGTAAGCTTAGATAAGTCTGCAGAATTTAATGGTTTTAGCCTACTAAACAAAGATAGTCTGCTAAGAAATGATTTCGTTGTGAATCTTGATGGTGAGCATTCAAGGTTTGATGTAAGAGGTATGTATTTGCTTAATGATAATGCTGTTGCAAATGCTGTCTTCTTAGTCAATCACAATGCTTCTAGTACTTATAGCAATGTGAATTTCAAAGGTGTGGTAAACGGTAGTGCAAAAGCATGGTTCAATGCTAAAGCGGTTGTAAATAAAGGTATCGAGCAAATTCAAGCCTACCAAAACAACAAAAATATCCAGCTTAGTAAAAAAGCCGAGATAAATACCAAGCCAGAACTAGAAATATATTCTGATGATGTAGTATGTACTCATGGTGCGACTATTGGTGAGCTAGATAAGGATTCATTGTTTTATCTACAATCTCGTGGTCTTACGCTAGAAGGTGCTCAGCATCTACTACTAGAAGGGTTTGTAAAAGCACAACTTACTTCTGATGATTTCCCATTTTCTAATGAAGTTATAGATGGTGTAATTGAAGATTTAGATGAGATCCTTGAGGGTGTTATCTAATAGACTTCTTGCAAAACTACAAAAACAAGTTGGTTGAGCCTGTCGAAACCTAGCATAACATCTAGCATTAACTGTGATTTTTAAAACCGAATAATTACTAACACTTTAGTTTTGCAAGAAGTCTAATTACACTTTTCTGAACTAGACCTGCAAAGCCTATGTATTCGATTTTGCAATCCACAAAAAAATATTGTATAATGAGCACATAATAAATTTATATAAAACAAAAAACATGAAACTTAAAACAATAATCCTTTTAATAAGTAGCTTGTCATTTAGTCTTTCTTTTGCTGATGGCGTCCGTGTTGATCTTCATGGCATGGGTGATCTTAAATTAAACTTCATCCCCAATGATAAGTTTGGTAGTAGAAATGCTTCTAAGCCTATTCTAGACGAAGATACAAATGGATGCATATCAACTTACCTCCCTAATGGAGTTGCATCAAACTGTGCTGGTAGTGATTGGGTTGGAGGTATAATGTCCGGTGATGTATACAGTAAACAAGATAAAGATGGTAATAATGTAAATGTAAAATTAATGATAAAAAAACGGGAAGCCTCGAATAATGTTACCAAAGCTATTTACACTATTGCGGAAAACATTGGTTCTGAATTATTAGTATCAGGTATGTTACATTATTATAATAATCAACATGACAATTGGAAAAAGTTGGGTAAAGAAGACCTTGAGAACCATTATCTCGATGCTTATACATTTGGTAAACTTACTATAAAAGACTTTTCTGATGATACGGGTAGGGAATATCAGTGCAGTGTTATTCTGGCAACTTATTATGGCTCATTTCTAACTGAAAGAGGGCATTATTGGGCAATATTTTTTCCACATCAAAATTTGTGTGGAGGTTTAGCTATATCTCTAAATAAAAGTAAGAGTTCAGACGCGGTTCTACAAATATCAAAAAAGAAATAGTGACACTGCTAGTTCTCATCAAGCATTATATCTAAATTTCTATATCTATCTGTAAATTTATTATCTTTAAATTTTTGATGAGTGGTGTTAGGCCTGCAAAGCCTATGTATTCGATTTTGCAATCCACAAAAAAATATTGTATAATGAACACATAATAAATTTATATAAAACAAAAAACATGAAACTTAAAGCAATTATCCTTTTAATAAGTACCTTGTCATTTAGCCTTTCTTTTGCTCATAGAGTCCGTGTTGATCTTCATGGCATGGGTGGCGATACTGGTCTTAAATTGAATTTCACACCTGATAATTTTGGCATTAGCAGTAATGTGGGTGATACGAATGGATGTGTATCATCTTTTTTCCCTTATGGAGTTGCATCAAATTGTGCTGGTAGTAATTGGATTTCCTATAAAAATGCTATAGAAGTTAAGCAAGATAAAGATGGTAACAATGTAAATATTACTTTAAACCTAGAAAACAGGCATGGTGATACGAAAGTTAACGATGCTATATATAATGTTATGAATAATCGTATTAGTATTTACTTAGGTGGACTTGGACTTGGATATGGATACGATAATGATAATGAAGATTGGCATGCATATACCAAGAGAGAAGACTTTATGACTAAGGTTTCAAAATACGGCTTTGATGCTTATACTTTTGGTACGCTTACTATAGTAGATCGTTCTGATAAGGATAGTGACGGTAAGTCTAAGAAATATAAATGTAATATTATGCTAGCAACTTTTTCTGCCGAAGAAGCCTCTCACAATTGGGAAATATTTTTTAGAGATCAAAATTTGTGTGATGGTTTAGCTATATCTCTACATAAGGCAGCAAATACAGGTCGAGTTATACAAATCAAAAAAATATCTTAGCACGGCTGGTTCTCGTCAAGCATTATGTTTAAATTTCTATATCTATCTGTAAATTTATTATCTTTAAATTTTTGATGAGTTGCTTACTAGAAAAGATTGAAACCAATATCCTTATAACTTTTTTTAATGCTATTGCCCTGTTGAAGCTACAATCTAGCATTCCTTAATAACTCAATATACGCTATCATTAAGCTATAATATTTTTACTGAAATTTTTATGAAAACAAATACATACTTTATAAGTTGTGCAAAGGGTTTAGAGATCCTTTTAAAAGAAGAGTTAGCTAGAATTGGTATACAAGCTTATGAGAAGCTAGCAGGGGTTGAATTTGAGGGATCGTTAGAGCAGGCGTATAAAGCTTGTATCTGTTCTCATCTAGGTAGCCAAGTGATGCTAAAGATCGCTACACAAAAAGCTGAAACACAAGAAGAGCTTTATGACTTTATATCAGATATCCAGTGGGATAATTATTTTGATGTAGATAAAAGTTTTAAGATAGTGGTTTCGGGTAAGCATTATGATTTTAACAATACGATGTTTGTATCACAAAAAACAAAAGATGCGATAGTCGATCAATTCCGTCGCAATACTGATGAACGACCAAACATCAATACAGAAGATCCTGATAATGTCATCAAACTTCATTTGAATAAGCATTATGTAAATGTATTTTTATGTATAAATATCGACAGCCTACACAAACGAACTTATAGACAGTACCAAGCTGAAGCTCCACTTAAAGAGTCGCTAGCTGCCGGTATACTTCTAAAAGCAGGTTGGCTAGATGAGCTTGAAAAAGAGCAACCAATACTTATAGATCCGATGTGTGGTTCTGGGACTATTCTTATAGAAGCAGCTTTGATGGCAAAAAATATAGCACCTGTACTTTTAAATGATAACTTAAAGGTATTTAACTCAAAAATCCATGATGAAGAACTTTGGAATAGTCTTATCTTAGATGCTAAAAAAGCTATTAAATCTACAAATGCTATTATTCAGGGTTATGATATTGACGATAATGTCTTAGATAAAGCTGATAAAAACATCTACCAAGCAGATGTGGCAGATGTAGTGAATGTAAAGCAGCAGGATATTCGCGATATACAAAATGACTTTGAAACAGCTGGGCTAATAGTCACAAACCCTCCGTATGGTGAGAGATTGTATAGCGATCAGATAGATGAGCTATTAGATGTATTTAGTAGCTTTGGCGATAAGCTAGGGCAAGATTTTGGTGGCTGGAAAGTTGCGATACTTACAAGCTTTAGTGACTCTATCAAAGAGATGCAGCTGCGTACAAACAAACGCAACAAGTTTTACAATGGTGCGATTGAAACTATACTTTATCAGTTTGATATCAATGAGCATTCTGTATACAAACACGAGACTCAGCTAGATAAAAATATTCGTATAGCTGAAAATGCTGCGAGTAAATCTGATGAGCATATAGACTTCGGTAATAGACTGCTAAAGAATCTAAAAACTCTAAAACCATGGCTAAAGCAGACAGGCATCGAGTGCTATAGACTTTATGATGCAGATATTCCGACATTCTCAATAGCTGTTGATATTTACAACGACAAAGTATTTTTACAAGAGTACCGTGCTGATGCGACTATCGATCAAAATATCGCTAAGCAAAGATTTTATCAGGCGATTTATCAAATCCACGAGACTCTAGGTGTAGCGTATGAGAATATTCACACAAGAGTAAGACAACGCCAAAAGGGCAAAGATCAATATCAAAAAGAAGATAATCTAAACAACTTTTTTGAGATGAGTGAAGCAGATGCTAAGTTTTATGTGAATTTTGAAGATTACCTTGATACTGGGGTATTTTTAGATCATCGTAAGATTAGACAGCTAGTAGCTAAATCTTCTGAGAATAAAACTCTGCTGAACCTATTTAGCTATACTTGTACTGCAAGTGTTCATGCTGCTTTAAAGCGTGCTACAACTACAAGTGTAGATATGTCAAATACTTATCTTGACTGGGGTAAACGCAACTTTAAGCTAAACGGTCTTGATACTAAGAGTCATAGTTTTGTACAAGCTGATTGTATTGGTTGGTTGAAAACTAATACTCAAAGATTTGCTGTGATATTTTTAGATCCACCAACTTTCTCAAATTCAAAGAGAATGGAAGATACCCTAGATGTGCAAAGAGATCATGAGTCACTTGTAAACCTAGCGATGAATGCACTAGAAAAAGATGGTGTACTTTATTTCTCAAATAACTATCGTCGCTTTAAAATATCGCAAGAGATATTGGATCAGTTTGATTGTAAAAACATCGATGAAAAATGCCTATCAAGAGATTTCTTATCAAATAAGAATATTCATAATTGTTGGGAGATTAGGTTTAAGTCATAGACTTAATCACCTTATTCGACACCTTGGTTGTAGGGATAGCACAGTGTGCTGTCCATTTTATAGTTTAAGATTTCTTAAAAATGGATACTGCGGGTTACTTGTGCTGAGCGGAGTCGAAGTAAGCTACAGTATGATAGGTAGGTAAAAGGCAATCGAAGTAAATGGCCCTATGATTTTGAATAAAAGCAAGGAGATCCCCAGTCCACTTCGACTACGCTCAGTGACCGGAGGATTTCGTATTTTTTAAATGCGTAGCCTCAGTTATTAATCAAAATACTTCTTTTTTATCCATAGCGATACATTGACTAAGCTAATCAAAACAGGCACTTCAACTAATGGTCCGATAACTCCGACAAACGCTTGAATAGAGTTTATACCAAACATTGCTATAGCTACTGCGATTGCTAGCTCAAAGTTGTTCGATGCTGCTGTAAAGCTTAGAGATACTGACTGCTCATAAGATGCTTTTAGTTTATAAGACATATAAAACGATACAAAAAACATTATCACGAAGTATATAAGTAGTGGGATAGCTACTTTTATTACTTGGAACGGTAGAGTTAAAATCTGCTCACCTTTTGTTGCAAACATTAGCACGATTGTGAATAGAAGAGCAACTAGCGTAAGTGGAGAGATTTTAGGCATAAATGTTTCTGTATACCACATTTCACCTTTTGCAGGGATCAATATTGCACGAGTTAATATACCTGCTACAAATGGAATACCTAGATAGATACCTACATTCTTTGCGATTTCTAAAGCTGAGATATTTACCTCAACTACATCTTGAAGTCCCAAGAGTATTGGTAGTATCGTGATAAATATATACGCATACGCAGCATAGAAAATAATCGTAAATAGAGAGTTTACCGCGATTAAACCAGCACAATATTCACGCGAACCTTTTGCTAGGTCATTCCACACTATAACCATCGCGATACATCTTGCTAGTCCTATAAGGATAAGCCCAATCATATATTCAGGTTGATCATGGAAAAATGCTACAGCTAATACAAACATCAGTACCGGACCAATAATCCAGTTTTGAATGAATGATAAAGCTAGTATCTTTGTGTCTTTGAAGACTTGTGGCATTGCGCTGTACTTTACTTTAGCTAGAGGTGGGTACATCATAATTATAAGCCCTGTGCCGATTAGCCAATTTCCAGATCCTGTGTTAAATATCGAGATAAAGTCATTGATATTTGGCAAAGCATAGCTAAGGAATATCCCGATAAACATTGCTAGGAATATCCATAGAGTAAGGTATCTATCTAAAAAGCTTAATTTTTTCATATTTGATTGCATTGTATCGTCCTCATGTTAGTTGCAGGTTTGCGTGATTTTTAAATTTGCGATGATATTTTTAACTTCGTCATCATTAGCTATTTCTGTAAAGAGAGTCTTTAGAATATCTGCATGAGCGAGGTGGATATTATCCGAAAGCTTATAAAATACCCACTTACCTTGCTTAAATGAGCTTAGTAGATTTGCTTGAGTTAGGTTTTTTAGCTGTATGGATAATGCCCCTTGGGTTAGAGGTATTACTTTTTGAATATCGCAAACACAAAGAGTGTGGTCGTTTAAGATATATAGAATTAGTAATCGATTCTTATCGGCGATAGTTTTTATGAAATTAATGTTGTTGTTCATCTTAACAAATTTAAATATTTAAATATGTTGTTATGATACTCCTAAATTTTAGAATTGCAAATAGAAATTAATCAAAATTCTTTTTTACTAGAAGAGGTGTGACTAAAGTAACATTTCTGAAACTAATAGTCATAGCTATAGGTGGGTATCTCCAAAATGCAACTATCTCGAGAGATTACCATCTACATGTGAATGATGACGGTGTTATCGGGAATGGACAGCACAATGTGCTATCCCTACAACTAATAAATGAAGTAAATAATTATAATCAGATAGTATCAATTAGTAAATATTATCGTGCTAAGCTACTTCGCTAATAAACGAGTATATGTTAAAATTCATACATTAAATTTACAAAATGATAATTATGAGCAGATTTACCCAAAACCTTATGTATGCAGTTATATTTTTAGCGATATTTGCTGCGTGTATTTATTTTTTCACATTCAATAAAAATTATGAAGCTAAAGGAGTCTATCTACCAAATACGGAGATAAAGCTACCTAGTACTGATCGTAATAATGTAAAAGTGTACAATCTACGCTATCAAAGTGATACAGAAGGTTCTATCGGTATGATTAGAACTTCTATTCATGTGAGTGATGAAAAAGATTTCCAAAAATTATGTGATAAAGACCTTAACAAAGCAGTTGAACTTGCAGCAGAAAATGGAATTCATGAAATTAAATATGCTTGCCTATATCCAGAAGGTCAGATTGATCAATTAAGCAGTGTATCTTTACAGGCTTATGCTTTTAGGGATTAAAAGTAATGACAAGTTTCCGACAAAATTTACTTTATGTTTTTATTATAATTCTTGTTTTTTTGGGTTGTGTAAAAGCATTTGCTCAAGATATAGATGCTGAGCCTAAAGGTGTTTTTTTACCTAGTGCTGATTATGCCAAGGCAGATGCTATATCGACGAATAAAGTAAAAATT
>Ga0307934_1002270_pt1 | contig 10331 bp, 11 predicted proteins | sample OrgLakmetageno90_FD_201838 | JGI IMG/M metagenome (GOLD analysis project Ga0307934, IMG submission 201838) | Saline water microbial communities from Organic Lake, Antarctica - #90 | ecosystem: Environmental > Aquatic > Non-marine Saline and Alkaline > Saline | place: Antarctica: Organic Lake... | reverse complement strand
ATATTTTGTTCAGTATCAATAATAGCATCATTTGTACTCGCATCTAGTCATCTTGGCATAGGCTACGGGGAATTTTGGAGCAATATCCAATCATCTGTTACACTTACAGATATTCTTGACGGTGTAATCAAAAGTATAGTCTTTGCATTTGTAATCGCATGGATTGCTTTATATCAGGGCTACTACTGCATAGCAAATTCAAATGGTATAGCACAAGCTACTACTAAAACTGTTGTATACTGCTGTATGAGTATATTAGCGACTGACCTTATACTAACGACTCTTATGTTTGGAGGAGAATTTTAATGAGAAATAAACATTTTGAAACATCGGTTGGTGTATTTATTATAATTGGTGTTTTATGCCTAGTATTTTTGACTTTCAAGGTAAGTGGTAACTCTCTCAAATCTTTAAGCTCAGATAGCTATACTATACAGGCTCAATTTAAAAATGTCGGCTCACTTCGTACTAATGCAGCTGTCAAAATAGCAGGTGTAGAAGTTGGCAAAGTCTCAAAGATAGAGCTTGGTAAAGCTTACAACGGCTTTATGGCTGTAGTTGATATTTCTATTTCTAGTGATGAACAAATTCCTAGTAATTATTCTGCTAGTATCGCAATGTCTGGAATACTAGGTGATAACTATGTGGCTCTTAGTCCTCCAAAGCAAGATATAATGGCTATTGCAGGTATATCTGATGATAGTGATACCAGCGATAAATACATGCAGCAAGATAGTTTGATAGAACTAGAAAATACTGAGTCTGCTATAGACTTAGGCTCACTTATAAATACTTTTGTTGCAAACAAAGATAGTGACGATGGTAAAAATAGTTAGTACTGCCAACATATTAATTTATAGCTTTTAAATCTTTAGTACTTGTATTAAAATTTATAGTCAGATAATAAACTCAAAAGGAATAAACATGTTACGCAAAATATCATTCTCATTTATGTTTTTAGTGATGGCAATATCTAGTGCTTGGGCAGTTCAAAACCCAGTCGATATGCTCAACAAAACTATTGTGTCAACTCAAGACAAGTTAATGAAAAATGCTAGCAAATATCAAAAGGATCCATACAAACTTTTGGCTCTTGTTGATAAAAAGATCATCCCAGTAGTAAGCCCTAGTGTACTTGCTCAACTAATAGTTGGGCCTAAGAAATGGAATGATGCTGGACAAGAGCAAATAAAACAAATAAAAGCAAAAGTTATAAAGCAATTAGGTGAAGATGCTACTAAAAAAACTATAGATAAAGAAGTAGATTCACGCGTAATAGTAGTTAAAAAGCAAGAGCAAAAAGAGTTTATAAAATCAGCGACTGAAATGCTGACATTTATGTACGCTAAAAATGTAGCTTCTGCAGGCAAATATAAACTTACACTCTTCCCTTTTGACAGTGAAAATACGAGTTGGAAAAAGAAAAATATTGTTATAGTAAATGGTAAAATCACAAATACTGACAATAAACAGAGTTCAGATTTTGCTGTCAAAATGTTTAAGAAAGATGATCAATGGCACATATATGACTTTGATGTGGCAGGTGTAAGCATACTACGAACTTACCAAGAGCAATTTGCATCATTCAAAACTGTTGCTGAAATGATAACTGCTTCAGAAAAAGTAACCCACAAAATCAAAGCCAAGTACTATCCTAAAATGCTTAATAAAGACTACGAACTTAAAAATGTATAATGATTGAAATAAACAATAACACTTGGATCATGCCAAGTCATCTTGATGCTTCTACAGCTCCTGCTATATCAAAAAGATACACCAAACAAATACCATCCGATAAATTGTGGATACTTGATTTTTCTAAGTGTATTAAAGTTGACTGTGCTGGATTAGCGGTGATTATAGACTGTATCAAACAAGCAAAAAAAATAAGAACTGACTTAAAATTACTCAATCTTAATGATGATGCTATGTCTTTAGCAAAAGCACATGGTGTGGAAGAGATAATATCTCAATACATATCTAAAGCAGACTGAAGTACTCTTACTAACTCCCATACGGAAGATTTAACATGACAAAAGAACAACTAAAAGAAATCCTAGAATCATCACTAAATAATTGCTCAGCTATAGTAGAAAGCGACGATAATGTGCACTTCACTGCAACTATAGTAGCAGAAGAGTTTAACGAAATAAAAAGCAAGGTTAAAAGACAACAACTTGTTTACTCAAAGATAAACGAATTTATAACTTCCGGTGAGCTTCATGCTCTTTCTATGAAAACTTTAGCAACCACTGAAGTCTAATACCAATCCCTATTAATACTTTCTCTCGGTGTATTTCACACCTACTTTAAGCCCTTGATATAAATGCCACTCATTATAGGGTTCGCTTTTTCATTAAAAAAGTCATTGCAAAAGCCATAAAGAAAAATGTAGGTATAATTGCCATCACAAGCGATTTTGAAACACCATAGTCTAGCATAATACCGATAATCAACTGTACTAATGCTCCTCCAATTATTCCGCACAGATTTACAAATGCAAAAACTGCTGATATAACTTTTTTATCTACATGAGTATGTACATAGGAGAAACTCAATATATGCGACGACTGACTTGCACCTATGCAAAGAGCAAGTATACACAGTATAGCTATAGGCAACGAGATATACAGATACAAACAGCTCGCCACGAAGCCCAGTATAGCTCCAAAGGCAAGAAGCTTAGCTGTATTAATATACCCTGCTAGCCAGCCCCAAATAGGTGCTGAGATAGCTATACCGATAAATATAAGTGAATTACCAGCCAATGCTGCATAAAAATCAGAATATCCAAGAGACTCTAAAAACTCCTTACCCCATAAATCACAGAGTGCAAATGTTGCTCCCATAGTTGCTGTGCAGAAAAGTCCATTTGCTAGTATATTTATTTTGAAAATACTCTTTAGCACATCTACAAACCTAGTAGGCTCATGAAATAAATGTTTTGATAAATGGTTATCTTTAATTATCAGATACCCTAATATCAAGATAATGATACTTACTACGGCAAAGCTTAAATATACAAAAGCTATACCCTCGCCTTTGACTAGCAAGCTCATCGGCAGACCCGATAATGATCCTCCTAGATAACCAAAGAAATTAGTAAGCCCTGCAAGCAAAGCAAACTTCTTGACAGAAAACCATTGGACAGCCAAAGTTATAGCACATAAAAACCCAAAAGCTCCACATATACCCATCAAGATTCGTGCAAGAAGTAGCAATTCATAGTTTGGGCTTAAACCAAATATTATTGTACTAATAAAAGCCGCTATGACTGCAAATGGGAATACTCTTCTGACACCAAACCTATCCACAAGTAGGCCCGCAGGAATCTGCAAAACTATATATGTAAAATAAAATGCTGAGCTTAAACTAGCTAGTTGAGTGCTATTTAATGAGAACTCATGACTAAGATCATTAGCAATAGCTCCCATAGAAGATTTGAGCATTATCTCAAATGCATAAAATACTGTAGCTACACCCCAGATTAAAATAGGGGTTTGTAGCCATTTATTCAGGTTAGAAGTTTTGTAAGAATGATAATGTTTGATAACTATAAACTAGTTTTGCTCATCTAAAGTTTTAATAGCAGTTTCACCACTATTTGCATCACCAGGAAGGTCTGCGGCAGCAGCTTGAAGCTGATCACCTATACTCTGAGTTTCATTTGTTGATTTCTCATCAGCTTTATCAAGACTCTCTATGTCAATAGCACTACTATCATCAGAATAATCTCTATCGAAAGACTCATCGACTTGAGAAGCCTTATTTATAGTTTTTAGCTTACTTTTTAGCATAATTGGAGGCTCAGAAGATACTCTTCCACCACCATTTGTAGCAACTTGATTTTCAGCATCTGAACTATCAAGCCCAAGCACACCAAGTACCGCTTTATCGTTTTGAAGAACACTATCATCAGCTTGTAACTCTTGCTTCAAGACCTTAGCCATACCGTAATCATAGTTTTGTAAGTAAGCATTTCTCATAGCAATGTAAGGATCTATAGAAACCTCTTTTAGATTTGTATACGCAGGTAGATAAGCAACCCCTTGGTTTACATAGTATGTACCTGTCACACCAGCACTTACACCCCAAGAAACTACAGCCCCAACAGGAGCAAAGAAAAATACATAAGTAAGTGGATTAAATAATGCATCTACGCCCATAGAAGCATCTTCAAGAGTTCCAGGTCCTGCTAATGGCCACACAACATAAGGAGATACTTCGTCCTTGTCATAAGCACCCCACTTATGTAGCGTTACAGCAAAGCTTTGATGATATCTCATCTCTTTACCAAGCATACTTTCAGCAGGATCAAAGTATCCAAGTAAACCAACTGTTGTATTTGTTAAGAAACGAACACTATCATCTCCTGCATAGCCCCATTCACCTTGAAATAAATCATTTACAACACGAGCAGGCTCTCTTAGATTATTCATGATATTAAAAATACCCGTCTGCACTGAATCTGGAACAACATTGTCATAACCATGAGCTAACGGTGTAAGTGTTTCATATGCTTTATCATTAAATGCGTACATTTTTCTATTGTAATTTTCAAATGGGTCTCTATTGTCTGTTGTAGTTTTCATACTTGAACAACTAGATAATGCTACAGTTGCTAAAGATAGCAGAAGTGCTGATTTGTTAAGTTTCATTAAATCGTATCTCTTTAATTGAGTTAGGTAAAATTATAGTCAAGTTATTATATTAAATTAAGTTGTAAAACTCTAATAAAAATTGCCTAAAATGAGGTATCTTTGATATTATTTAGATAATATAAAATTATCGGCTTAGATTTGACTGATGAGTAATGTAGATAATAACGAAGTTGACAAATTTTCTCGCTTAGCAAAAAACTGGTGGAACCCTAATGGCGAGCTGAAAACTCTTCATCAAGTAAACCCTTTACGCTTAAAATTTATAAAAAAGCACACTAGCCTTGATAGTAAGGATATTATGGATATCGGTTGTGGAGGAGGTATATTGACAGAATCTCTAGTTACAGACAATAACAAGGTAAGTGGACTAGATGCATCTTATGAGGGTATCACTGTAGCTAAAGAGCATGCTTTACAAAACAATCTAGACATTAACTATATAAACTCGACTATTGAAGATTTTATCGCTAATGAGGACAAGCAATTTGATGTAATAACTTGTATGGAAATGCTTGAGCATGTGCCTGATCCTGAAAGTATAATTGCTTCAATCGCAAAGATAGTTAAGAAAGATGGTTATTTTTTTGCTTCTACACTAAACAGAAATCTTAAATCATACCTGCTTTCTATAGTTGCAGCTGAGCATGTACTAAAGATAGTTCCTAAAGGCACTCATGAATACGCTAAATTTATAAAGCCTTACGAGTTACTCAAAGTTGCAGAAAAACACGGTTTCAAAGCACTCGAAATAACAGGTGTACACTACAATCCTCTAAACAATAGCTTTAAACTAGGCAGCAATGCCGATGTAAACTACATAATAGCGTTTAAAAAGGTCTAAGATGCAATACAACTACTTTAACTTTCCAAACCAAAAACTACCAAACTACGGTAGCGTGCCTTACTTTGCATACCGTAAACTAAGTGATGATAAAAAAGAAATTCTTTATCTACTAGATCAAATAAAATCGCAAATAATCTCGTGTACAGAACTATATAACAATATAGAAGTGGCTAATGAGAAAATGAATTGGTGGCTAAAAGAACTAAACAATCTAAAATCTGATAAAACCATTTCATCTCCCCAGTTAAAGAGACTAAGCAGTATTTTTGACAAAGATACTCTCTACAACCACCTTGTTGAAGATGTAAGCCACACTATAGAAAATAGTAGTACTACAGAAAGAGATTTTACAAACCATATCTATAAAAATTTTCTAGGAATAGAATTCTTAAAAGCATTGTATCTAAATGATTTTAAAGAATATGATGCTGATGCCATCAAACAAATAAATGCTAATAATGAAATCGCTAGACACATTTTTTGCATACCTAAGCACTTTTACAATCAGATTGTTTTTGATACAAAAATCACTCCATCAATTACCAAATCAGACTTTGAAGAGCTAGCAAAAAAATGGCTAGAGAATTACAAATCCATCAAGGTCAATAAAAATCTAAAATCTCTAACCACCGCAAATACTATTCACTATAAAATGGCAAAGAAATTTATTAAGAAAATTGATAGCCCGTTTAAAGAGACTGTTGATTTTAGTCCTTTGACGCTGTTATTTTATTCAATCTAGGTCACCTCTAATAACAGAGAAGACTTTACCACAAAAAATATATACATGAAGCAAGCACTATTCCTGACCAAAGTAATGCAATTATGCAGTAACCCATAATGTCTCTGATTTTAAGACCTGCTACTGCCAATACTGGTATTGCCCAAAACGGCTGAATCATATTTGCCCAAGCCTCTCCCCATGCTATAGCCATTGCAGCATCTGCTGGTGGTACGCCAAGAGCTTTAGCTGCAGGCATTACAAATGGTCCCTGTACCGCCCAATGCCCACCACCTGATGGTATGAAAATATTAGTAATAGCAGATGAAAAGAATGTGTATAGAGGTAGTGTATGTTTTGTTGCTATGCCGATAAAAAAGTTTGAGATTGATTCATCAATGCCTGAATGCATCATCATACTCATAATCCCTGCATAAAAAGGAAATTGAATAGCAACTCCTGCACATACTACCATTGATTTTTTAAACTCGTCTAGGTACTTCGTTAGACTACCGTAAAACGCCATCCCCAAGCCTAAGAAAAATAAATTAATAAAGTTAAAATCAACACTTCCATTATTAGCCAAATCACTAAAAAGATAAAAAAAGATAAACCCTACAAACAAAAAGCAAAGTATCTTACTATTTTCTAGCTTTTCGGCTGGAGTTGTTGCTGATAGCTTAGGTACAAAATTTTCTTCGCTTTTTATCTTAACCACTTTTGCTGTCGATTTAATATTTCTCATAGACCAGTTAAGTATTGGCAATGTGAATATAAGTATCAAAACTGGTACATAGTTTTTGTATGAGAATATAGTGTCTGAAAGCGGGATAATTTTACCGCCTGTCAATGCAGCAAGGTCACCTGTAGTTGGTGTAGCTATAATCAATGGAATAGACCCTGAAAGTCCTGCATGCCAAACTAAAAACCCAGTATAAGCTGATGCAACCAAAAGACCATAGTTTACACCCTCGATTTTTTTAGCTATTTCTTTTGCAATAATAGCTCCCACAACAAGACCAACCGCCCAATGCACCCAACATACAAGTGATGATACAATTGTTGTGACTACTATTGCTTGACCTTCTGTATGTACAAATCCAACTATGTATTGCAGAATTTTTTGTACGGGCTTACTTGCTGCCAAGGCACAACCTGTAGCCAAGACTAAAACCATTTGCATTGCAAAAGGTAGAAGAGTCCAAAGACCATCTCCCCAGTAGTTTGTCATTGCAACCAAAGGCTGTCCCATTACAAACACACTCAAAAATAGCATCAAAAATGTAAGCAGAACTACAAATATAAAACTATCCGGCATATATTTACCGACTAGCTTAGAGAAAAAAGAACCAAGAATTGTTAGCATGAGATTATTATGTTTGAAATTATTTTATAGAAGTATATATTGTAAATATAAATTTTACAGAAATTATTGTTATTATTTGCTATCTGCCACATAAGCACCTGTCGCCGCCCCAATACCCGCAGCAGCCATTATCCAACAACTATTTAACGATACTGCCAAACCACAAGCCATCAAGATATAAACTACTTTTTTCATCGATTTTTCCTTTTATATAAATAAATAACAACTAAATTGTAGCACACCCGTCAGAAATTATCTTTTATAAAAATATTTTTATTTAACTGTTTACTATATTTTGTTTGAAGATGGCACACCCTAAGCATATAATATTTTTATAGCCAATTTTACAAACCAACATTATGTACTTCGGTGTCGACTACTACCCAGAACAATGGGACTACTCTCTAATTGATGATGACTTAAATCGTATCGCTAGCTCTGAGCTGAACTGTATCCGTGTAGCAGAATTTGCTTGGCACTTGATGGAGCCAAATGAGGGCGAATTTGACTTTAGCTTTTTTGAGATGATTTTGGACAAAGCCCATAAGTTAGGCTTAAAGGTAATGCTTGGAACGCCTACTGCTACAGCCCCTGCTTGGCTTTACAAAAAAGATCCTAAGATATTTTCTGTAAATGAGAATGGTCTTGAAAGGCACTTCGGTGGTAGACGCCAAATGTGCCTAAACTCTCCTACTTTCAATAAGTACGCAGATCGCATCACAAAAAAAATGGTCGAGGCTTACCACAAGCACCCTGCTCTTTTACCTTGGCATACAGACAATGAGCTAGGTCACGAAACTAGTGATATGTGCTATTGCGATCAATGTGAAGTTGAGCTTAGAAAATACCTTAGTGCAGAATTTAACAATGACATCAAATCATTTAATGATGCTATCGGCAGTGTATTTTGGTCACAAACTTACAATAGTTTTGATGAGATTAACTTACCTCGCCCAACTATTCCAGCCCCAAATCCCGGTATGATGCTATACTTCAATCGTTTCAGAGCTGATACAACTACCAAATTTCTAGCAAGACAAGTCGCTATAATTCGCTCAATAGCACCAGACCAAGATATTTTGAATAACTTCACGGGTGATTATTTTTCAAAAGCACAAGATCATACAGATCTAGCCGAGCAACTTGATGTAGTGGCTCTAAATAACTACCCTGTATGGGGCGGTCTAGTAAAACCTGTTGATGCTTATAAAACAGCGATGAAGCTTGATCAAACTCGTGGCTTTTTGAACAAAAACTACTGGATTACCGAACAATTAATTGGTGCTCAAGCTCACAATGTAATGGGCTTTGTACCAAGACCTGGGCATGCTAAATTATGGTCATTCCAAGCTATGGCTCGTGGTTGTGATAACCTTATATACTTTAGATGGCGTACAGCTACAAAAGGTGCTGAGCAATTCTGCTACGGCGTGTTAGACCATGACAACAAGTACAATCATCGTTATGCTGAGATGGTCGAAATCATCAAGCTTGCAAAAGAGCATAAAGAAGCTATAAAAGCTCCGACTAAGTCAAAAGTTGCATTGCTATACTCTATGGACAACATCTATAGCTGGCGTATACAGCAGCAATCTACAGCTTTAGATATCTTGCATGAGCATGGAAGACTTTATAAACCGTTCTTTGACAACAATGTAAGTGTTGATGTGCTAGATATTCGTCATGACTTGAGTGAGTATTCTGTACTGCTACTACCTGTAAGTATGCTTATCACAGATGCAAATATCGCGAGAATTGAGCAGTTCATAAAAGACGGTGGTACTGTCATCGCTACATTTAGAGCTGGGCTAAAAGAGCATCATAATGAAATTCGCTTTGGTGTAGAAAACCCTATGCTTAAACTAGCAGGTGTAAAAGCTAATTATTTTGAGCCATTGCCACTAAACACAAATTGTGAGGTTGACTACAGAGGGAGTAAACTTACAGCTACCGTTTGGCGTGATATGCTTACACCTACTACTAGTAGGTCTATATGTAGCTATACTGATGAATTTAAAGACTATAGTGCTGCTACACTAAACTCTGTTGGTAAGGGTAAAATTTACTATATCGGTACAGGCATTGGTGATAGTAGCTTCTGGAATGATTTAGTTAATGATATCTCTTCTGATAAACAAATTACAACATACACATCACCTGAAAATGTTGAGGTAGTTATAAAAGGTAATGGTAGCTCAAAAATTGCTATTGTACTAAACCATAACTCTTATGAGATCGAGTACTTAGGTATCAAATTAAAATCTTTAGATACCCAAGTTTTGAGCTTTGCAGATTTTGAAAATAAATATATTCAAAACACCTAGGAACAACAAATGCAAATCTGTCATCTTCAAGGTAGTAACTCTTCTTTTATAATAGCTTATACCGAGAACCACTTACCCGAGTGTATTTATTGGGGTGAAAAAATAGCTATTGATGAATCCTTACACTCTCAACTTTTATTGCAATCTAGTGCTACCCCACAGGGTACAATAGATCTACCTAGCTTAGGGTCATTGTTACCTACATTAGCAAATGGTGACTTTAGCATAAATGCTATCGAGATTATTGGTGGCAAAAACTGGTCTCCTTGCTTTAAGGTGAAATCTGTAGATTATGATAATCAACAAGCTATTTTTGAAGTTGCAGATGATATTGCAAAGCTAAAAGTGACTATCAGAATCGCTACCGATAATAATGATGTGATTGATAAATCACTAACACTGACAAACCTAGGTG
>Ga0307934_1002264_pt1 | contig 10355 bp, 7 predicted proteins | sample OrgLakmetageno90_FD_201838 | JGI IMG/M metagenome (GOLD analysis project Ga0307934, IMG submission 201838) | Saline water microbial communities from Organic Lake, Antarctica - #90 | ecosystem: Environmental > Aquatic > Non-marine Saline and Alkaline > Saline | place: Antarctica: Organic Lake... | reverse complement strand
TACCCGGGTCAATTGGTGGAGGGGCGTCAGGTAGACAACTTACTTCTACAAGATCGAGTGTAAGCACGAGCGTGTGAGGAACTCGGTTCCCATTTTCGTCCAGTCTAAAGAATCTAATTTTTCGCGTTCCCATAGTTTTTGTTGTAAAGGTGTAAGCCGACTGCGGCTGAAGCTCCCCAAATAAGTGGTAGGAGTAAGATAGATAAAAACGGTAGGGTTACCAGTATGTATAGCGCGATCACTATTGAGCTCGCACCCGCCAACCAGGCGCTTAAACATGTTGGACAACTGAGAAGGGTGGCCCAAAACATAGACGGCATCGATGCCACGTGGATGTCGAACTCTTCTTCTGTAAGGGACCACAGTTCTTTAGTAGAAATCTCTCGTATACTCTTGGGAGCCATCTTGGTGCTCAGGAATATTCGACGAGCATCCCCAGAAAAACACCACAGCAGCCACGCGTATACCCACCCGGAGGCAAGCAGCGTCAGCAGTGAAATAGATAGTATTGTCATAGCCCTATATGAACGATTACTTGATGCGGTGTCAAACTTAAACTATTACTATCTGTCCGGGAGTTAGGATAGACTCTCTCAAAGCAATATCGTCGGCATACACCTTACGAATAATCTCTAACTGATCCTCCGAGAATACTACCTTCTCCTGATTGTTACTAGCATCATTAACTACGGGCAAGGGAGTGGGCAAACCAGCTAATTCTGTAGCTTTATCCAAATCCTCTGGAAATCTAAACAGCCTAGCATCCTCCACACCTTCTAAGTATTTTACCACGGGCATAAAATGGAAAGAGTGCAATAGCCTCTTTCCTCTATCATTACCCTCACTCAAACACCGCATAAACGGTGCTACCTGCTTTATACCAGACTGCGCCATAGCAGATCTAAACCTCTCTACGGGATCTCTAACTAGTACGATCACGGGTCTGTCTATTATCTCAGTCCTCTCCACAAATCCTCTATTGCCATCGTTAGGTTTATTTTCACGACCGAGTTTAGGCTCTGGTGCGTCTGGGTAGTAGGCATTAATAACTTCCCTATAGAGTGATGAAGACCCCACCTTGCCTATATCGGCTATCAGGTAGTTAGGCGTGACTAAGTATTTAGGATTCATCATACTCTACCTGCAAATCTAGCCCTCGTTAAATTATGACCTTGCCCCTTATCTACGGGTAGTGGGATCGGTGAATTGTTCAGCATATCGTCATCGTAAAAGGGACTACCAGCCCAATTATTAGGGTGCTGTATCGTTGTCGATCCGTCCGTAGTGGATAACACAGTAGCTCGACTTGTTCCTGATGCAGAATAATATGTAGGGTCATCATCGCTTCCATTATACGTCTGCACACTACTAGTAGGTGTCTTAACTACTGATCCGTAAATCTCGCCAGCCAACTGTATCGTATTACTAGGGTGGGAATTTTCAATTACATCATCCCTGCGAAGAACTGGGGAGGTGACTCCACCTGCAATAGTTCCTCCAGAATTAACCACGCTATCTATCCATCCAGATTCTTCATCATACGTTGCTGTGGCATTATAGGAGTGTGTCACTGTAGCTGTGTCTTTGCATCCGTCAGGGTCAGGGCTTCCACTAATGCTCCCACTATCTACGATGTTCATGACCATGTAATAAGCCCCTGAACTTATATCTAGTGGCCTAAATCCCCATTTATAACCTACCCTCTTCTTTACCTCAACATAGTATTTAGCATCACATAAATCATCCCAAGTCTGCATAATGCCTTCGGAAACCCACTCACCCTCAGAATCTTTTACAAATACAGTAGCGGTTAAGTAGGTGGTGTAAGCATTATACTCGTTTGTGGATGACCTAGCATTTAACCAAGGGCTTACGAAGTCAGTAGTCTCTAGTGTGAATCTCTCATAAATTCCATACCCATAGCTTGAGTGATAAGAGTAATGGTAGTGGCTATTCCCTTCCATACCAGACAACACAAACTCTATTCTCCTTTCGATACCATCCAAGCACACTAATCGTTCTCTACCTAATTCCGCTAATGATGAGTTAGAATATCCCCCATCAAATATCTTAGCATATCCTAACCCCTCTAAAGTTCCTTCCTCGTAACCCACAGAAAAAAGACTCTGAACCTTCGTAGGTATATCATCAACATCAATATGATCTGGATGCCAAACACCTAAGTCATCTCTAAATGTCTTCTCTGCGGGTATAGGTGTTGATAAAGTTGTTGTCCTAGTCCCATCAGTCATCCTCCCTACAGCGGGAGATAGGGAAATCTTAGTCGTAGTGTAATCTACATTTAACCCATCGTTCCACTCAGTAACATCCTTGAATGCTTCAACATCTGCATGTCGATTTGAGTTGTCAGGCGTTCCAGCCTCGGAAAACTCATAGACGGTCTGGTAGTTATCATTAGTCTGCTTGGGAGTTTTTACTACTCCAGAAGAAATGTCATAATCAGCCAATCCTGTTCGCTTCTCTTCGATCATGTGAGAGCCGAAATTAGGCAAGTTAAAATCTCCATTCCCTATCGACAAATCCACTGGGGACATTAGAGTCTTGAGACTATCAACATCAAACTCGTTAGATAAAGTTTGTGTCCTCTCTAAATTCTGACCTCCTCCCGTAAACGTAAGTTTCTTTACCGTGTTGCTTACAGCGTCTCCACCAGATGCAAGTAATCCTTGAGTATCGACTATCGTATTTTCGACAGTATCGGGCGTATTACCCAAAGTGAAATATGTGTAAACTCTAGTCCGTATATTATCCACCACCGTAGTGTCTACCCTATCTGACGATGTTAATGTTCCAGAGGAGTTAAACCTCTCCGTGAATGTGAACCCACTACCATTAGTGAGAGATGTAGATGATACCGCATTACTGGCTAAATTACCTACGAAAACAGGAGTGATAATTGTAGTGAACGTCTCATCCTGAGTGTATCTAGCACTCATGTAAGGAGGGTCAACTGGAGGCGTGAATGTAGTTATCTTATCGTCTGTAGCTGTGTAGACGCTAGTAGTAAACCATCCTCCAGCGCAATCAAATCCAGCAACCAATCCATCAATCTCAGAGTGGACAGCAATATTTTTTAAAGTAGATGGTCCTGTTTGCCATCCATCGCTATTAGGCGATACGTTGGTCGAGAATGGAGTCGCTACGGCTACCCTACTCACCCTCTTCCTGCTTCCAGCCGACAACCCAAAAGAAGGGTTTGATAAATACTCAAGTTTAGAAGGGAAAGACACTATCCTAATCTCCTTTCTTGAATCTCCCTAGTAAAACTGGTCGTTAGATTTCCTCCGAAATACCCTGATACCGTTACTTGTAGATCCACACTGCCCTTGCCGTAGTCCGTTATAGTTCCAGATTCTCTATGGATATGACCAAGGTAAACGTAAACATGCGTAGGTAGTGTCTGGCTAAGCTCTTGGTCTGCCCACGCACCATTCTGAAATGTAGCGGGGTCAGTTTCGATCTCAATAGTAACCGCTGTGACTTCTAAATTTCTACTGCTCTGTGAAAGCTCTACCTTCAAGGCAATATACTTATCATCAGCATCTATAAGGAAAGCATCATTCCTATTACTAGGGACAACGCCATTCACCACTCCTATCCGCACCCATACCTCGAAGTCTCCTTCTGGAATAGTAGGTAGTGGATCAGGTGTGGGGATATAGGCTGGTCTAGTCTTCATGATCTCCAGCGAATAGCACTCGGCAACAACCCCAGCAACAACCTCAGGCTCACAGCATATACGATCCAATATGATTGGGCCCGAGTGAGCTTGCGCAAATATAATATCCTTCCCTCTGTTGTTTGCGCCAGCTACGTCGTCTCCTACGAACGCACTACCAAGATACCATACTTCAGGAGTTGAATCAAAATCGTCGGCTGTCATCTCTAATGTAGTTTTGGCATCCCTACCAGACGCAATTCCTAATTCCCCGGCTTGCTTAGCTAGTAAAATCTCATTCCGCGTGATTGCGTCTGTTACAAAGTGTAGCGCAATGTTCTTCAGATAAGACGTTGGTTCATCGTCGTCGTAAGTTTCTGATACTGCTCCAGTTACTGGATCGCGTTGGCAACAAATAGCGATAGCAAAGTAATGACCTGTCGCCGGAGTTACTCCAGAACCATTTACCCCTAGATCTGTATCCCCGCAAGTCATACTAGCAAGAGATAGCGGGTATTGCCCAGCAGGCCATGCTGCGTCGCAGTCTGTATCGTCAGCGTTTCCTCCACCTCCGCCTCCGCCGCCTCCGCCGCCACCGCCGCCGCCTGTGGCACCTGCAGCCGGAGCAGGAAAGTCTATAGTTCCTCCACCTCCACCTCCGCCTCCCACGATCACTTTAAACGGATCGACTGTCTGGCAATCTAAATGTATTAGGAGTTCAGTTTCCAGGGCCATGTTAGCGTCCTGCGTACTACTACCCTCATACAAACGTTCTGTTGTGTATGCTGGTCCGTAAGGCTTCTGAGATGCTTCGGGGCATGTGGTCATGTGTCTCGGCCAGTTAATGTGCGTGCAGTCCATACGTCCAATAGCGTCTGCAAGCGCTAACCCTCCTAGACCTTCTGGATTTTCTGCTCTAGCATAGCCTTCGGCACCAGACAATACTCCCCACCAATCACCTTCCTGCCACGTAGGAGTTATATCGGCTGGTAGATTACTTGCTACGCCGGGGACCGGGTTATCTGCGATAGAGCAATCTGCCACGAGGTTCTCTGGGTCTGTAACTACATTGGCGTTTGTGGTCGATCCCGACTTGCGCCATTTGTTACCTAACCCTAGCAGTCCGCCATACTTAAATCTGGCGGGAGCTCCGTAAGATACTGGTCCGGTGTTGGTGATGTCATTGCCTGTGGTCAAACAACTATCTTCAGGATCGTAGTTTGCGCAGTAGTTTGTGGCGGCAGAGGCCAGAGCGGCAATACGCGCTGCTTCCCACCCTCCCATAAAAGAACTTTGCTCAGTAGGAGTAGAAGGTCCGGCTCCTATCGTTCCGGCGGTTCTCCAGGTCACAAAGTTCGGCATACCATTAGCCTTTGTGGTTCTAGTATCCCCGCGCGGCTCACAATAAGAAACTGCGCAGGCGTCAAACACACAAGTCAGTTCCAACTGTGCCAGCGCCGGTAAAGTCGGCCATAGAACTGCACCTACTCCCGGGTAAGTAGATCGTAGGAGATACCCACGCTCTAGTATACTGTTTTCGTCAGATAGATCATCGACAAATCTAGCCTTGTTGTCCTCGACGTCGGTTGTGCTGTCAAATTTGTAGGAGTCTGCGCCAGCGTCAGGACCTACACACACCGCAATGTGTTTTGTAGAGATCCAATCACAAGTTATCAAACTAGCTCCATAGTCTCCCGCTGCAGAATTTGCTTGGGATTCTGTGTCTGCTTGAATCCACCCCGCAGGAACTTCTACAGAGTAGTTACCTGTCCTACTTAGTATCTCGCCTCCCTCGATAGCTGCGGCCTTCTCGATGTATATGGGTCCAGCGTAGTTTTCAAAATCCGCCGCGATTAGCTCGGTGTCGTTGTATCCACTGAGCTCCTCATACATTTCTGTATCGGTGTAAGATTCTGCGGACTTTCTAGCAGTTACCGCAGCGTTACCAAATGTTGCGTCAGCACAGGTAATGAGGCGCGGTCGGTTTGGAACAAAACAATCGAGTTGTGATATACCGAACGAGGCAGCAAGATCGTTAGCAGCACTCACGTCAGAAGCAAAGAATTCCCCTGCGGCGACAGTGTAGGTGTACACGAGAGTTCTCCCAGCTCCTGCCGGCGCTTGCGCTAGAGGTAAGAAAGATGTGTTGTGTAGGCTGGCTAGAGTTACTGGGGCTGTGCTTGTTTCCCACGTAGAGCTATCCCCGGGTGTAACTGGCCACTCGATACTCGTGTTGTAGGATGCGTTAACATCCGCGCAGGTTACCGTAGTCTCTTCATTAGGAGTCAAACAAGTTAGTCCTCCGGCGTAGTAAGCCGCGGCTTTATTATCTGCATCAACTTGACTCGTTGTCGACGTAGCTATCGCAGCAGCCACGTGCACGTTCTCCAATGCACCGCCTGGGTCGGCGTATACTATACTGTATCCTAAAATTGTTTCGGCGCATATTATCCACAGCTCCTGGCTGCGCCATCCACACACTAAGGTGTTGGTGGCTGCGGAGGTGGCTATCTCGTCTGCTCTGGTTTGTGCGCCAACGAGATCCATACGGATGTTCGTGGCGATCGTGGCGGAGACTGCAAACGCTATCACTAGTCCTGCATCGAACGCCGTGTAGTCTCCTGCTGTTATCGCAGCGGCTAGATTGGCGTCGATATAAGCTTGGATCTCCACGACTCTCCCAGCGAGCCTGTAGGCTTCTGTTAGCCGCATGTCAGTTACCCCGTCTAGATACACGTTCTGTGTGTCGTAACCAGCTGCTATAGTAGTAGGACTAGTTCCTACGAGAGCTACGGAACCCACAGCGTCGCATGATAACGTGACTTCAACACTTGTTACGAACAGGGGCGCCGGTAACTCGTCGGGAGGGGTGTCCTCCTCCGGCGGGAGAGGAGGGTTGGTGAATATGGTCTCTACCGGTAGTGCCGGGTCACAATCGTCTTTACGCTCGATCGGCGACAGCTCTGGTATCACTACTGGTGGGATTATCTCCTCACAATCTTTACCTTCTCCTAATGATCCATTTGTTTCCATTATGTGTATTCTACGTGTGATAATTCCAGCTGAGTAGAACTACTTAACTTCTTGCCGTTCTGCAAGGATATTCGATGTGTAACATTACTTATGAACGCCACAAAGGAAGAGTCTCCTCCCGCTATATTTATAGTCATTCTCTTTCCTAGTGCGTCTGTTCTGGATAAATCTAGCGGCTCAGTTATCACACCGGTGGAAGATCCTAATCGAAGCTCCTTGTATGCAACTTCGCATATCTCATCCATGATAGAGTTTCCTAGTCCGGCGCTCTTCAGTAAAAACTTTGCTACCTTACTTTTATCTGCAACGTATCTAGCGAGGGAGAGAATTAAAGGAGGATCATCACTTAGCTCGCTACTGTCCACTTCCGATCCCATGATTGCTTGGCTGTCTTTGATGGTCAACCATCGAGGAGTAGGCTCTTGATGTATGAACCCAGATTTTAATGGCTTTGGATACGACGCGAGTATAGGGCTGGACTTGTTATTACGCTCATTACTGCTGGGAATTAAACTGTGACGCATGACGACCCCACCTAAAGGTAAGATGTTGCGACTCCCATCAACTAAGTTAATACTATCGATACTCACCGTCAATGCCCCCTCTGGTTCTGCCACTCGAGTATCTGCCCGGATAAATTTTCCGTTGCCATTGCCGGATAACGAAGGAACGTATGTCATATGGAACGTCGACATCAGATGGCGAATAGTGTTCCAGAACCCTGACACAGGATTTTTCAAAATATCCCAGGTAGTGGATATTAGTTGTGTAGCTACGGCCTTGTCAGCGGCGATGGCAGACTTTATTGATTTAAAATCTACTTGCGAGTCAAGTAATATACCGATCCATATCTTACGAGGTGCCTCGTTTATAGCATGCTGATTGCTCAGTAGAACTTTATCATTGTCGGATGCCTCAGCCAACGCCGACTCGTAGTTTTCCCACAGTAGGTCCGTGCAGCGTAGGATTAGCTTAATTATGTCTCCTGACGCTGCGGCACTCCGAGCTTCCTCATCCTCTGTCGGGTTACTCTGCTGCTTACTCTTGTCACCCGGGGAGTTCTTTCTTTCTACTATACTGACCACCCTACGGGCGTAGATACTGATGTTTAGAGCGTCTAGTAGTGCTGCCTCCTGCACGGCTGCTAGTTTGTTATGGATACCTCCTCTATACAGCTCTGTCATAGGAGCAGATAAGAATCCATTAAATTTAAGATCTGTGCGTCCAGAATTTATGACCAATTTAAAATCTGGCGTTGTTCTACTCTCGAATCTATTACGCTGTAACTCCGCGATCTTACTCATTACAGATGTAGTAAGAGGGGTAGACACAGTGGTTTCCTCTAAACCCCCGTCCGCTACGAAGTGGCCCATAACGTTTGCTTGGGGAAATTTATCGACAGAGTGCGATACCACAGCACTCTCTATAGGTATACCTCCGCCTTCTAGAGTTGCAGTAAATTTTTGTATTTCTACGTTATCAGGCATTGAAATTAGGCTCCGGGGTTGTAGTTAGATCTTCTACCCACGCTAGGTCTACTGTCGCGTCTTCTCCGTTCACTGTGACCACTAAATGGTCATCCTGTGCAGATTTCGAGGCAGAAAGTATAATGGCTAGGGCTGCGAATCCAACCTTGTCATAGGCTCTCCTAGCGTTCATGAATCCCTCCAGTAGTCCAACACGGTTCATGACGGTCACCGCCGTAGTGTTCTTCTGGATGGTTTCTGCTAGGGATTTGTAAAGGAACACCTGCGGCGCGAAGGTGATGGTTATGGTGGACGGATTTGTCCACGCCTTGTCGAAGTGTGCGTTGACTCCGTGGTCAGCAAGATACGGTATGATTAGGCGTTGGATAGCTCCCTCGTCGAAAGTTGTGTAGCTTTGGATCGTGGATCCTCCATTATCATCCGTAATGAGCACATGCTGGCTATCGTAGTAAGTCACGGTGAGTTGGGTAACCCCAAGTAATCCAGCGCCAGCACTATCGATGTTAGGCCACACTTTCGCGGAGCTAGGTAGGAGATCTACGTCGCATGTAGGACTCTGCAGTATCAGACCACCTCCTTGAAATAAAGTTAGATAGTCATCTGAAATCCTGGACCCTGGCGGAGTTGAGTATAGCGCCGCTGCCATAGCCCCGACTACATAGAAGTCTGTGGACGTCTTGTGGAGATTTAATAGCTGGCGCATCTCGTTGAGTTCTTCGGAAGCAATATCGGAGGTGTATGCTATGCCTGTGTTCAGCCTACTCGACACGAAGTCCCCAGACCGCCCGGTAAGTAACCACAGGATCATGTTCAATTTCACGCTATAATTTTTGTCTTCATTCATATCAAGTGACGTCGGGGGTTACGAATTGGAGGGAGAAGGGCTGAGTGTTATTCTCCGCATTAGCTTCTCCGAATTGCATACCTACTAGATACGCATCCACAGCCATACCACCTATAGATAGTTTTACAGGCCCTCCTCCTTTTGCGCTCACACGATTGTCGTTGTAGTAATTCTTCAACACCTTCAGCACGCCACCGTTGTTAGAGTTCTTTCCTAGTAGGGCGAGACCAGTAATACTAACTTCGTTCCAGGATGATCCATACACATACAATATGCGTCTGTTGTCTAACGTCAGAGTAGGTTGAACAACCTCCGCAAATGTCAGGGGCATACCTGTTATGAGAATCCTACCTCCGCCTGCCTCAGGTCCTAATTTTGGAGACAGTTTGACAAGACCTTCTCCGCCGCCCCCTCCGCTAGTCTCGACGACGAATATGTCACCTGTGCAGTTTTCTAATATAGTTGCCATAATTTTTAATAATCCCCCGGTTCTATTCTGTCTACCTTCATTACCTTTACATGTGTGTAACCTCCGTCCGACTCTAGCGAATCCCGCATTTCTTGTATACCCTTGATCATCTCTTCCATGTCTGCTTTTTTATAATCTCCGTCTCTCCTTCCTCCCTCGCGGTAACCTACGGTAGTTTCTCTACCAGCCGCTTCGTCGGCCTTTAGTTCAGTTTCTAGCTTCTTCTGCTCCCCCGCTAAGGATTTCATGATAATACCTTTTTTGTCTTTACCTATTAATCTTCTTCTAGCTTCCGGGTCCATCTTAGAGAGTTTTTCGACCATCGAAAACGCTTTACCTCGGTTAAGGAATCGTGTGTCGTAGTCTGTGACGTCTTCCCCGATCTCCCAAAATTTATCCTGATCTACTTCCTTTTTCATTCTGAAATCGGAGAAATTCGCGTCACCTCCGTCCGTTATGGACTTGGAGAGTTGCGTGTATTCATTATAGTCCCTACCTTCAAACGCAGCAGTTAGTGCTAGGTCTCCCACCATTGCCAAATTTGCGTCACTTTGGGCAGCCTCCGATGAATCTTGAGTTATGAGATCGATGTCCCTACCGCCATTACCGTAGGATCCAATTAGATTTTCATTACCCTTAAACTCCTGTATAATCTTCTCCTGCACCGCCGAAGATTTGGAATCTGCTATAAACGCTTCGTCGCTTTCGTAATTTAATCTCTCAGACATACTATACCCGGATACTTTGTCTATTCTAGCAAGCTTTTCTGTATCCAAACCTTCGCGAATATTGAGACCGGCAGTATAACCATCTGTAATCTCTTTTGGTAAATCTATAAACCCG
>Ga0307934_1002259_pt1 | contig 10391 bp, 10 predicted proteins | sample OrgLakmetageno90_FD_201838 | JGI IMG/M metagenome (GOLD analysis project Ga0307934, IMG submission 201838) | Saline water microbial communities from Organic Lake, Antarctica - #90 | ecosystem: Environmental > Aquatic > Non-marine Saline and Alkaline > Saline | place: Antarctica: Organic Lake... | reverse complement strand
TTTCCATTTTTTCCGGCATGGTGCGTTTGTTTTTATCAGTGGTGTAGTAGTGACCTGTACCTGCTGATGAGACTAATTTAATTTTATCGCGCATGATTTGAAGTCTCCTTAGAATTTTTCGCCGCGGGCACGCAAATCAGACAACACGCTATCAATACCGCGTTTGTCGATGATGCGCAGACCGTGATTACTGATGCGCAGTTTCACCCAACGATTTTCTGACTCAACCCAAATACGGCGTGAGTGAAGGTTAGGAAGAAACCGGCGTTTGGTTCTGTTATTAGCGTGCGAAACGTTGTTGCCGCTCATTGGGCCTTTGCCCGTTACCTGACATACTCTGGACATGATGGAACCTGCTCCTGAAAAACTTTTACCCAGACAACGCCGCAAACGCCGTCTGCCTGAAACAACAAAGCCCGACTTTATACCATATTAGATTCTATATGGATAGTTGAAAATCACTTATGCCGGGCTGAGTCCCATTCTATTGAGCTTGGCTTCAAGTGACTGAAAATCAAGCTCGCCGATTTTGCGCATGACAATTTCGCCATTGGCATCGATCAAAAAATGCGTTGGTGTCACCCGTACATTGCTAAAAGCCAGTGACAAGGAATCATCATTATCCCAGGTCAGGGTATAGGGCAGCGCTTTGGCTTCGCGCATGGCTTTAATTTGTTCGGGCGTATCATGCGCCAGGGCAATACCCAGCATACCCAAATCTGCATATTTTTCGTGTAGTTCAACCAGTTCTGGCATTTCGGCAATACAGCCGGGGCAATCGGTGGCCCAGAAAATCACCAAGAGTGGTTTGCCAGCATAATCACTGAGTTGTTTTGCTTCACCGTCGATGGTTTTAAAGCTGTGCTCAGGCATTTGTGCCGATGGCGGACTCTTTAGCCAAAAAGTAGCACCGGCAATAATAACCAGTGCTGGCAGAATAAATTTTAAAGCAGTTTTCATAAGTTAACTGGGGCTCGTTAATTGACCAAGTTGTTGGGTGAGTTTCAGGTTTTCGCGATAGTCGACCGGACAGTCGATAACGGTCACTGTGTCGCGCGCCAAGGCTGCGGTCAGTTCCGGCATCAGGTCTTCAGTTCGTTCAATTTTGACACCAACTGCGCCAAATGATTGCGCATATTGTACAAAATCAGGGTTGGTAAATTTAACATTGCTGGTGCGACCGAACTGATTTTCTTGTTTCCATTCAATCAGGCCGTAGCTGGCATCGTTCCACACCAAAATCACCACTGGGATATGCAGGCGCATGGCGGTTTCGATTTCCTGCGAATTCATTAAAAAACCGGCATCCCCGGTCACCGCAACCACTTTGCGTTGTGGGTAGGCCAGTTTGGCCGCAATAGCGCCGGGTACGGCAATGCCCATGCTGGCAAAGCCATTGGAAATAATGCAGGTATTGGGATGTTCACAGCGAAACATGCGCGACATCCACATTTTATGGGCACCGACATCGCAAATAACGATATCTTCCAGATCCATAGCGGTACGCAGATCCCAAATGATTTTTTGCGGTTTGATCGGAAACTCAGTGTCATTACGATGCAGGTTCATTTCACTGATCAGACTGTCACGCAGGATGCGCATTGCTTTGCCCTGATGATGTGAGGTCAGGGCAGCCAGACGATTCAGACTGTGATTGATATTACCCACCACACCGACCACGACACTGTAATAAGCATCGACTTCGGCATGGGTGGTATCAATATGAATCAGCGTCCGGTCCCGGGTTGGATGCCATAAATACGGGTGATATTCGACCATATCGTAGCCAATACAAATTATGACATCAGCATTGGCAAAGCCAGTATTCACATAGTCATTGGATTGCAGCCCGACACTGCCCAGCGACATTGGATGACTAAACGAAATAACGCCTTTGGCCATAAACGTATTGGCGACCGGAATATTCAGCTTTTCGGCAAAATCCGCCAGTGCCTTAGCCGCCTGAGAACGCACCACGCCATTGCCGGCAAGAATAATTGGGTTTTGCGCGTTGGAGATGATTTCAGCAGCACGTTCGATATGCTCAGCGGCCGGTTCCGGCGGCGTGGCGTGTTTAACACGCATCGGCCGGTCATTAATCTCCATTTCGGCAATGTTTTCCGGAAATTCGATAAAACAAGCACCGGATTTTTCTGTTTGCGCGACTTTAAAGGCTTTACGGACAATTTCCGGAATGACTTCGGGACTGAGGATACGGGTCGAGTATTTGGTGATGGGCAAAAACATTGCCTCCAAATCCAGCACCTGATGTGATTCTTTATGTAAGCGGTGGGTAGATGCCTGGCCGGCAATAGCAATCAGCGGCGCATGATCCATATTGGCATCCGCAACACCAGTAATCAGGTTGGTCGCCCCGGGACCCAGCGTGGCAAGACAAACACCGGCACGGCCGGTTAAGCGTCCATAGACATCGGCCATGAATGCCGCGCCTTGTTCATGGCGGGTGGTGATAAATTTAATTGATGAATCTAACAGCGCATCCATGACATCGAGGTTTTCTTCACCGGGGATGCCAAAAATATATTCAACGCCTTCGTTTTCAAGCGCTTTGACAAACAGCTCTGCGGCTTTCATACGGTGGTTCCTTGGACAACAGTAAATTGCCTGCAAGGATAGCAGATATCGCTATTTGCACGGCCAAATGCAATAAAGATTGTTAACCACAGAGACACAGAGGGCACAGAGTTTTAAAAAGATGATTTAGATATATTCATTGATAACTCAAATCAGTCAGTCTTGTAAAAATCTGCGTTCATCTGCGGATGATTTCTAAACTCTGTGCCCTCTGTGCCTAATAAGAAAAAAGGGACTTAAAGCCCCTTTAATCAATTACTGAAATGCTTTGGGGACCTGCCGATGCCAATCGGTTGCTTGCTGATATTGATGCGCAACATTGAGCAAACGTGCTTCTTCGAAATAGTTGCCGATAATTTGCAAACCAGCTGGAAGGCCATCAGCGAAACCAGCGGGGATCGATATGCCCGGCAAACCAGCCAGATTGGTACTGATGGTGTAAATATCAGCTAAATACATTGCCACTGGATCGTTGGTTCTATCACCCAGTTTAAAAGCGGTGGTCGGCGCTGTTGGGCCCATAATGACGTCAACTTCTTCAAAAGCTTGTTGGAAGTCATTACTTATTAGACGCCGGCATTGCTGTGCTTTTAAGTAATAAGCATCGTAATAACCGGCTGACAAGGCGTAAGTACCCACCATAATGCGGCGTTTAACTTCATCACCAAAACCTTCACCACGTGAACGCTGATATAAGTCCAGCAAGTCCTTAGGATTTTCTGCACGATGGCCAAACCGGACGCCATCCATGCGCGATAAATTCGATGAACATTCAGCTGGCGCTACTACATAATAAGTTGGCACCGCCAGGTTCGTATTGGGCAGACTGATTTCTTTGATTGTTGCGCCGAGTTTTTCAAATTGCTTGATAGCCGTTTCAATAATCGCGGCAACCGCCGGATCCAGCCCTTCACCAAAATATTCTTTGGGCAGACCAATACGCAGACCTTCCAGTGAATCATTCAATGTTGCTGTGTAATCAGGCACTTCACGATTAACGCAGGTGGAATCACGCTCATCAAAACCCGACATGGCATTCAGTAACATGGCCGCATCTTCAGCATTTGCGGCCATTGGACCTGCCTGATCCAGGCTGGATGCAAAGGCAATCATGCCATAGCGGGACACCCGGCCATAAGTAGGCTTTAAACCGGTCAGGTTACACAATGAAGACGGCTGGCGAATCGACCCACCGGTATCGGTGCCGGTAGCAACCGGTGCCAGACGCGCGGCAACCGAAGCCGCTGAACCACCAGAAGAGCCGCCCGGAACACGTTCGGTATTCCATGGGTTTTTTACCGGGCCATAAAAACTGGTTTCGTTGGATGACCCCATGGCGAATTCATCCATATTGGTTTTCCCCAGCGTCACCATGCCAGCAGCGCCAAGTTTTTCAACAACGGTGGCGTCATAAGGGGAGACAAACGGATCCAACATTTTTGAGCCGCAACTGGTGCGAACGCCTTTGGTGCAGAAGATATCTTTATGCGCCAGTGGAATACCGGTTAAAGGACCGGCTGTTTTGGATTGCAGCCGCTCATCAGCCGCGATTGCCTGACGCATTGCCAGATCATCAGTGACGCTGATAAAAGCGTTTAACTCTCCATTGTGCTGATTAATCCGGTCTAAAAAATGCCGGGTCAGTTCGACACTGGTCATTTCACCCTGGTGCAGGGCATCTGAAAGTTGTTTAAGCGATTTGTTGTGCATGTGAGGCCTGATTATTCGATGACTTTAGGAACCAGATAAACACCGGCTTCGGTTTTCGGGGCGATGGATTGAAATAATTCACGCTGGTCGGTTTCGCTTACCACATCATCACGCAGCCGCTGATTGGCATCCAAGGGATGCGCCATAGGTCTGATGCCATCAGTATTGACTGAGCTCATTTCTTCCACCAGTGACAGGATATTATTCAAATCACGGGCATAGTCGGGAATGCTAGACTCATCAATTGCAAGCCTTGCCAGATGGGCGATTTTCTCTACATCGGATTTTTCTAAACTCATCGACGGTTCCAGAAATTTATTTTTTGACTAAAGTGTGAAGTTTAAATGATTACGCGCTTGCCCAACAGACCTTGGCATTGCTAAAGTAGCGTTTTTCGCCTTCCTGAAGTGGTTTTATCTAATGTTCGAACGCTTACGTGGTCTTTTTTCCAATGATCTATCTATTGATCTGGGTACGGCCAACACACTGATATATGTGCGGGGCAGGGGCATTGTTTTAGACGAACCATCAGTCGTCGCCATTCGACAGGATAAAGGCCCCGGCGGACCGCGTTCGATTGCCGCAGTTGGTGCGGAAGCAAAACGCATGTTGGGCCGCACGCCAGGTAATATTACTGCCATTCGGCCACTTAAAGACGGCGTTATTGCTGACTTTACGGTCACCGAAAAAATGCTCCAGCATTTTATCCGCAAAGTCCATGAAGGCCGTTTTTTGAAGCCCAGCCCACGGGTCTTGGTGTGTGTGCCATGTGGTTCAACCCAAGTCGAACGTCGTGCTATCCGTGAATCAGCTGCAGGTGCCGGTGCCCGTGATGTGTTTCTGATTGAAGAACCGATGGCAGCGGCCATTGGTGCCGGTATGCCGGTCGAAGAAGCCAGCGGTTCAATGGTGTTGGATATTGGTGGTGGTACCACTGAAGTCGCGATTATTTCATTGAATGGTATTGTTTATTCGGCCTCGGTGCGTATTGGTGGCGACTTATTTGACGAAGCGATTGTCAATTATGTTCGTCGTAATTACGGCACATTGATTGGTGAAGCGACCGCCGAAAAAATTAAAAAAGAAATTGGCTCAGCTTATCCGGGTAATGAAGTGCGTGAAATGGAAGTGCGCGGCCGTAATCTGGCCGAAGGCATTCCGCGCAGCTTTACCTTAAACAGCAATGAAATTCTGGAAGCGCTGCAAGATCCGTTGTCTGGAATTGTTGCTGCAGTCAAAACGGCATTGGAACAAACGCCGCCAGAATTGGGCGCTGACGTTGCCGAACGGGGTATTGTGCTGACCGGTGGTGGCGCACTGCTCAGAGATTTAGACCGCTTATTAATGGAAGAAACGGGTCTGCCAGCAATCGTTGCCGAAGATCCGCTGACCTGTGTGGCGCGAGGCGGTGGTCGGGCGTTAGAGCTGATTGACGAGCGGGGGACCGACGTTTTCACATTTGAGTAAGCCGAAATCAGCCTAATGAATTGAGACCTTTGCAGATGACCGGCATATGCGAAGGTCTCTTCATTTTGGGGAAACCACGATTAAACCGTTATTTACACAAACGCCATCTTTAAATACCCGCATGTTGCTTGCGGTGGCGGCCTCTTTACTGTTGTTTCTGATGGATGCACGGTTAGATATGTTTAAGCCTGTGCGCTCGGCGCTGGCGACGGCGGTTTATCCAATTCAAAGTCTGGCCGCGATGCCTAGTAGTTTTAGTGATTGGTTCAGCGAAATGTTTCAGGATCGTGGCGATCTGCGCGAACGCATTACCACGCTTGAAGCTCAGGCACTGATCCAGAATGTCCGCATGCAACGTATCCAAGCCCTGGAGCGTGAAAACATGCGCCTGCGCGAATTGCTGGGCTCGTCTTTTCGCTTGCAGGAACGGGTGCAAATAGCCGAGTTATTAAGCGTTGATTTAGATCCGTTTTATCAGCATGTCATTATCGATAAAGGCAAGCAGTTCGGCGTCTATGAAGGTCAGCCAGTGCTCGACTCACGCGGCGTTATGGGCCAGGTAGCCGAGGTCAGCCAGTTATCCAGCAGGGTGGTGTTGCTGACCGATCCCAGTCACAGTATTCCGGTACAAATTGTCAGAAATGGTCTGCGGGCGGTCGTGACTGGCCGTGGCCTGGGTGAACCGTTGCAGGTCGAATATCTGCCGCATAATGCTGATATTCGTGAAGGTGACTGGTTAGTGACTTCAGGATTGGGCGGTCGTTTCCCGGTTGGCTATCCGGTCGGTCAGGTAATGGCCGTAGATTTTCCCCAGGGTAAAGCTTTTGGCGAAATTTCCGTTAAACCTGCCGCCCAGCTGGCAACCAGTCGAGAACTGATGCTGGTATTACCCGGCGAGAAAATTGATTTTAGTTTAAAAATACCGCCTGTTGATTTAAATGCTGATTCATCGACGAATGCACCGTTGATGGTCCCTGAAGCCTTGCAACAAGAAACCCCGGAAACCCTTCCCGCGCCGGACGCTGAATCATCTGTTGAGAGTCCGTCTGACGATGGCAATTAACAGTCGCCCGCAACAAATCTGGGTAATTTATGTCACTTTAATGATTGCCATCTTGCTAATGATTTTGCCACTGCCTGATATGTTGCGCCTGGCACGACCGGAATTTGTGGTGATGGCGTTGATATATTGGACAATGGCATTACCGCAACGCGTTAATATCGGCGTGGCCTGGTTTACCGGGCTGGTTATGGATATCACTACGGGTGGGCAGTTGGGTGTGCATGCTTTTTCCTACGCGATGGCCGTTTTTATGGTGGCACGGTTTCATTTGCAGTTAAGACAATATCCTTTATGGCAACAGGCTTTTACCATTTTGTCCCTGGTATTTCTGGTGCATGTCGTGTCTATGCTTAATGCGCCGTTGACCAGTAGCTGGCATATCTGGATGCCGGCGGTCGTCAGTACGGTGTTGTGGCCAGTTGTATATGCGGTGTTACGCAAGATTCGCCGTGGTTTTCAGGTTAGCTGATGGCCATTAATTCACACCTGGCATTAAAGGATCATTTACGTGAACGGCGATTGGTCAATGCCCGGCTGATTTTTGCAGCGTTATTCTCTGTTTTGCTGTTTACCGGCGTTATTATTCGTTTGGTGGTATTACAGGTCGTCGAATACGATCATTTTGATTCACTGGCCAATAAAAACCGTGTTGATATTGAACCGTTGCCTCCTCAGCGCGGGCTGATTTTTGATCGCAATGGTGTGGTGCTGGCTGAAAATATGCCGACTTTTAGTCTGGAACTGGTACCTGAAAAGGTGCCGGATCTACCGGCAACCATCAACGCGCTGACGGAATTGCTGCAGATCAATGAAACAGACCTACTGCGATTTCATGAGCAGCTCAAGCAAAACCGTGCTTTTGAACAAGTGACCCTGCGTTATCAATTGACTGAAAAAGAGGTTGCCCGGTTTTCGATTAATCGCCACAGATTTCCAGGGGTTGATGTCGTCGGCCGGTTGATCCGACATTATCCGCAAGGCGAATTATTCGCTCATGCAATAGGTTATGTGGGCCGTATTAATCAGCAGGATTTGCTGATCATCAATCCGCAAAACTACAAAGGCACATTGCAGATCGGTAAAACGGGTGTCGAAAAACAATATGAAGATTTGTTGCATGGCACAGTTGGTTATCGCCAGGTCGAAACCAATGTGCAGGGCCGTACCGTACGTGAATTAAAGAGCGAGCCATCACATCCCGGCAAAGATTTATATCTGCATTTAGATATTGGTCTGCAGCGGACGGCAGTAGAGGCATTGGCTGGTGAAAACGGTTCAGTAGTCGCCATGGACCCTCGTAATGGCGGCATTCTGGCAATGGTAAGTCAACCTGATTTTGATCCGAATTTGTTTGTGTCTGGTATCAGCATCAAGAATTACTCAGCACTTCGCGATTCACTCGAGCGGCCTTTATATGACAGATCCTTGCGAGGACATTATCCACCGGGATCAACACTTAAACCGTTTGTTGCACTGGCAGGCCTTGAGTTGGGTGTGGTCAACGAACAGTCTCGCACCTATTGCCCCGGCTGGTATTCCTTACCAGGTCATTCGCATCGTTATCGTTGCTGGAAACACCAGGGACATGGTCATATGAATGCGCTGGATGCCATGGCACAGTCTTGTGATGTCTATTTTTATGATTTAGCGCATGCTCTGGGCATTGATCGAATGCATAATTTCTTGGATATGTTCAGCTTAGGTCGCAAAACGGGTGTTGATATTCCTAATGAAAGTGGCGGTTTGTTGCCTTCCAGTGAATGGAAGCGCAATAGTCGTAATCAAGCCTGGTTTCCTGGTGAAACATTGATCGCCGGTATTGGTCAGGGCTTTAATCAAACAACGCCATTGCAACTGGCGCATGCTGCGTCGATTCTGGCGATGCGAGGCACCGCTCATACCCCTAAATTGGTCCGTGCCAGTCGAAGTGGCGGTCAGCAAGATTTACAATTAATGCCCAGTTCTGAGCCAGTCACGTTGCCAATACAAAATGCTGATAATTGGCAGGCGGTCATTGATTCGATGGTTGAAGTAATTCATGGGCAGCGCGGCACGGCAAGACACATCGGTGAAAAAATGCCGTTTAATATTGCCGGCAAAACCGGTACGGCGCAGGTGTTTGGTATCGCTCAGGATGAAAAATATGATGCTGAAACCTTAGAAAAAAAACTGCATGATCACGCTTTGTTTATCGCCTTCGCACCGGCTGATGACCCTGAATTTGCGGTAGCGGTAGTGGTTGAAAATGGCGGAAGTGGCAGTAAAACGGCAGCGCCGATCGCCAAAAAAATGATCGAGCGCTATTTCAATTTGCCTGCTGAGCTCACGGCAGAGCAACTTGAAGCCATTGAATCAGAAAGCCTGCCGGCCCCTTCAGAGGCGGTGATCGATGAGTGAATTATTGAGCCAACCGCGTCGTCGCCGCTATCGACCGCTAGGCTACTGGTTACAGAATACGCATATCGACGGTTTGTTAATGCTGGGCTTGCTGGCACTGTTAACGGTCAGCATGGTGGTGCTATATAGTTCAGGCGGTGAAGATATTGGTCTGTCCATTCGCCAGGCCGTGCGGATGTCGATTGCCTTTGTGGTGCTGTTTATCGCTGCGCAAATTCATCCGGATCGACTGCGGGATTTTGCATATTGGCTCTATAGCCTGGGCTTATTACTGTTGATAGCCGTGTTGCTGTTCGGTGATATGGGTAAGGGTGCTCAGCGTTGGCTGGAACTTGGATTTATGCGATTTCAACCGTCTGAAATCATGAAAATCGCAGTGCCATTGCTGGTCGCTTCCTATTTATCAGAGCGGCCGTTGGCGCCATCTTTTCTGCGTATTGTTACAGCGTTAATGATTATTGCAATTCCCACGGTGCTGATTGCTAAACAACCGGATTTAGGCACGGCAATGTTGATTGCCAGCGCGGGGTTAGTGGTGATTTTCCTAGCGGGAATTTCCTGGAAACTGATTTTCAGTTTTGTAGCAATCCTTGCCGCTGCCGCACCATTGTTGTGGTTTAACATGCACGCATATCAACAGCGTCGAGTATTGACGTTTCTTAACCCGGAAAACGATCCGCTTGGTGCGGGATATCATATTATCCAATCCAAAATTGCAATTGGCAGTGGCGGTCTGAATGGCCGGGGTTGGCTACAGGGCACACAGTCGCATCTTGAATTTTTACCTGAACGGTCTACTGATTTTATCTTTGCAGTGATTGCTGAAGAATTTGGCCTTGTTGGCGTGGTCTTATTAATCATGTTGTATCTACTCATTACAGCGAGGGGGCTGTTTATCGCCTCACAGGCACAGACCAGCTTTGGCGGTTTGTTGGCTGGCAGTTTAGCGATTACTTTTCTGGTTTATGTTTTTGTTAATATTGGCATGGTCACTGGCTTGTTGCCGGTGGTTGGCGTGCCATTGCCGTTAGTCAGTTATGGTGGTACCTCGATGGTGACCTTATTAGCTGGCTTCGGTATCCTGATGTCCATACACACCCACCGAAGGATGATGTCACCGTGAGAAGCCTGATTTTGTTACCTGCTTTAAGTCTTGTCA
>Ga0307934_1002245_pt1 | contig 10420 bp, 11 predicted proteins | sample OrgLakmetageno90_FD_201838 | JGI IMG/M metagenome (GOLD analysis project Ga0307934, IMG submission 201838) | Saline water microbial communities from Organic Lake, Antarctica - #90 | ecosystem: Environmental > Aquatic > Non-marine Saline and Alkaline > Saline | place: Antarctica: Organic Lake... | reverse complement strand
GCATGTAGAGCTCAAGGCTGAGTACTGGCGGACGCGGGTTCAATTCCCGCCGTCTCCACCAACCAAGAGTTTCAAAGGGTCCAGCGAGATCCACTGAAACACCCTAAAGCCCCGGAAACGGGGCTTTTTTATGCCTGTCACATCCATATTGATCCATTGGCATCCACGCTCACTTGTGGGTAACATTGTGGGTAACAGCTCTTTTTCAGAAGTCGTTACCCACAACTTGGACACTCATGGCCCACCAGCTCAACAAACTCTCCGCTAACGAAGTCAAAAATGCTAAGGGTTCCGGTAAGATACGGAAGCTGGCAGACGGTGGTGGCCTGACACTGATCGTCAAGGGCGAGTCCAAATATTGGTGGCTAAGATATCGTTTTGCGGGTAACGAGAAGACGCTATCGCTGGGCAGTTACCCACAAGTGTCTCTCGCAGCTGCGCGCCGGGCTCGCGATGAAGCCAGGGCATTACTCCAGCAGAATACTGACCCCAGCGCTCACCGACAGCGGGTGTCCACCCAGCGGGTATCCGACGGCGAGAATACCTTTCGCACGCTCTGTGAGGATTGGTACAAGCAGAAGCACTTCGTTGAAGTGACGGAAGCGCATGCTGTTCGGAACTGGAGAAGGCTGGAGATTTACACCTTTCCTCTGCTGGCCAGGCGCCCTATCCGCTCCATTCAGCCCGCTGATGTCCTGCAAGTCCTGGATGCCATTGTCAAAAAAGGCAACACAGAGACGGCTCACCGGGTCAAAACCCTCATTAGCCTGGTATTCCGGTATGCAGTTGCAACATCGAGAGTCGACTCCGACGTTACCCGCGATCTGACCGGCTACTTACCCAACACACAAGTGAAACACCAGCACGCACTGGTTCGCCCCGATGAAGTATCCCAACTGCTTAAAGACATCCATGCCTACCAGGGCCACTTTGCAACGTCAGCCGCCTTGAGACTCTCCCCATTGGTGTTTACCCGCCCCGGCGACACCAGACAGATGCTTTGGGAGCAGATCGATTTCGACAAGGCTCAGTGGGAGCTACCCTCGACAAAGAACGGCGCGCCCTTGATTGTGCCCCTGTCGCATCAAGCAGTTGCCATCCTTAAGGAAGTAGAACCAGTTACCCAGCACCGCAGCCGATATGTATTCCCTAATGCCCGAGATGCGAAACGCTCCATGAGTAACGTCGCTATCAAAGCCGCGTTGGATCGGATGGGATACGGAGGGAAGATGACGGCCCATGGATTTCGGGCAATGGCCCGAACTCTGCTGCAAGAGGAACTCAAATACCCCGTTCACTTGATTGAAATGCAGTTGGCCCATCGCGTAGCGGATATGCACGGGCGGGCTTACAACCGCACCGAATTCATTGATGACCGGCGGGGAATGATGCAGCAGTGGGCTAATTACCTCGACACACTCAGAAATCAGTCTTGATCAGCACTGCATCCAACTTTGATACCGACCCAGTTAACCCTTAACGATAGATGAGTATCTGACAATGAAATCAAAGAGGTTAATTGCGCATCACTACGATTCAGCGGTTAGCTCCGCGAATCTCAAGCTTCATCTTTTCAATCGCTTCCTTTTTCGCTTTCGCTGATTGTCGCCGAAATTGTTCTTTATTCTGATAAGCGACTTTAACTATCTCGTTGAGAGCCTGTTGAACTGTAATCTCGGCGTCTTTTGCGATCAGCCTTAACTCTTTCATTCTAATGGATGAGAGCTCCACAGAACGAATCCCGTCAGATTTCCTCTTGGCTCGCTTTACCTTCTGATTCCAGGCATTTGTCATTCGACCAAATAGCTTTGTTTTTGCGGCACCACTAACGTCGGGAAGATTAAACCAATGCGAAACAATTTCCTTGTTCGACGTCAACTCAACTGGGATAGGAAAGCCGAGAAAGGCTTTCTTCAAATACTTGTAAGCCCATTGCAACCGGTTTTCATCACTTTCATTTAACCAACGTTCTACACGCTTAATCTCAAAATTTTGCGGAAGTAAAGTATGTCGGTTCCTTACCAGAGCAAGTTTATGCTCATCACTTTTGTCCCAACCGTTACTGAGAGAATCAGGCATGTGGCGCGAACGAGGCGATAGCATCGGCGCCGTGTATTTGAAACGCTTTGGCTCCTGCTCAGTAGCCGTACTTGTGCACGGAATCGACCGCGAAGCGTCAGAAGCATCAATGCGCGCCACAGAACTAGAAAGGATAGCTTGCGCATTATTCCGCTTGAATTTTCGATCAGATTTTGTTCGTTTTCTCGCCATTGGAATTGCTCTGAACCATGCTTTAAAGCCAACTATACAGTAATAAAACACTACACAAAATGGTACTAAAAATGAGTCATCTTACTAGTAATTAAATTATTTTTATAACGATAAAAAACAATAGGTTAGATGATTTTAAGCATAGTCTATATTGGTGAACTATACGACTTGGTATTTGACAAAATCGAGCCAGAAACATGTCTAACCAGTGTCCCCTGACGTTAATGAGCGTGCGGTGCGACTGGTGCAACCACCGAGGAGAGTGTCCGCCGTTATAGGTGGCTATGAGCCCATATCACTCACTACTGGAAGTCCGGCAGGATCGAACATGCAGACATTGTCGAGAACGACTGCTCATTGTTCTGCAGACGTAAAACCAGCGATAAGCAAACATTCTTTCAATCAACGCATTGCCTTAACCAAAAAAGTGAGCTCTAGGGAAAGCAAAACTATCTCGTCGCAGCAACCGTCCGCCACGATCCGAAGAAGTCCATCATTCCTTACACCGTTTACTGATCTTCTGCACACAACACCAGGAGATCAAACCATGCACATCCTCAGACTCAAAAACGTCATCGAAAAGACCGGCCTAGCCCGCTCGACCATTTATAAGTATGTGGACGCAGGCACATTCCCAAAACCCATCCCCCTTGGTGGACGCTCGGTCGGCTGGTTAAGCTCAGAAATTCACGATTGGATATTGGACGCCGTCCAGGAACGAGACTACCAGATAAGCTTTACCAGTCGTGCAGCTCAGCGCGGCTAACCCCCTGCTTTATATATAACTAATAGACAACTTCTCTACATCCAAAGCTTCCCTAATCACAACGATCTTATAGCCATATTTCCCAGCAAACCTTAGCAAATAGCCGCCAAACGGGGCTTCAACCACTGTCTATTCAAATAAACGCTCCCCTATCAACCAGACACCGCCACAAGGAGGCCATGTCCATGAACTCACTATGGAATGGATACGGAAACGTAACAGATCGCCAAGAGCTCAAATCTATGGCAAATAAAAAAGCTGATCACTTTCGTTCCTGCGCCAGCACTATGCACGATGGATTGCGAATTCAAAAATGCGCAATGCAACTGCGAGTCTACCCTGATCGCGCCTACGGAACGTTCACAGACACTTGGTACTGCAAACACCGCCACTGCCCAATTTGTCAGTGGCGAAAGGGTTTGAAATGGCGCAGCCGAATGCGCCAATTACTAGATTCGACACCGGAGGCGCCGTCAGGCAAATGGGTGGCCCTAACACTTACTACTCGAAATTGTCATGTGAGTGACCTTAGAGAAACTATCAACGAAATGAAGGGCGCATTCCGGCGGCTAAGGAACAGAGCGTTCTGGAAAGCAAATGTCCTAGGTGGCATCAAATTCGTCGAGATCGACCAAGGCGCTTCTGATCTCCAGTCGGCCCACCCTCACTTTCATTGCCTTATCCAGGTTCGGCCATCGATGCACCAGGGGAACAACTACGTCACAGCGGAGAGATGGGCCGAGGAGTGGCAAGGTTGCTTGAAAGCACATTTTATCCCCCGAGTTCGTGCGAGAAGGCTAACCGGCAAGGACGACGAACTCCGCCACAAAATCCTCAAATGTGTCAGTTACCCCATGAAGCCCCGCTTGCATGCGCCCGACAGAGGCTGGTTCCTCTCCATGGCGGAACAGATCAAAGATGTAAACCTGATTCAACCGTTCGGGCAAATACGTGGCTGGTTTTCTGATCTGAAACATCAGGAGGATTGCGAGTTAAAGCGACATAGAAACGACGTCCGACTGAAGCAAAAACCAACAACCTTCCAATGGGAGGCATTTCAAGGATCTTACCAAAAGGACTAAGTCGTTACGCTGGCCCCTGTCTGCAAATAGCAGTTCATAGACACCCATAGATCCCAAACACGGGGGCTAGCAAGACCACTCCAACAATTCCTGCCAAACAGCATCATAGCCAGACCCCTCGTAATCAGCCTCCAAAAGTGAGAACCCATGAGTAACCCAAACCAACCGCCAACAGCTGCGGAAGTCGCGGCGTATTTCCAAGGAAGTGAACACACGGACTACCAAGCAAGAATGATTCGCGAGTGCGGGCAAAGAGTGAAGACTTATCCTGTTCAGCGTGTTGTGACCAATCCATACCTACTGGCTTGTCATCATCGATTCTGCCCGAATTGCCAACGAAGACGAGCTGGAAACTGGGCATCTGCATTGCGGGCAGTTATCGATGAAGAGTCCAGGCCAACTTCAAAGACCGATCTAAGGCTTGGCGCTAACTGGGTCGCAATCACATTACCCGGAGTGCCGTGCGCTGCAGCTGAACTCCCAAATCAGTTTGGAATCCTACTAGATTACCTATCTATGGCCACCAATCAGCAGTTCTGGCGATTAGGTATCCTGTTCGCGCTGGGTCTGCTAAGCCTGAAAATAAATCAAACGAAACACCAAGCGCCCCTCGTCACCCCCAAATTCACATGCCTCGTAAACGTCTCTCAAAACCTGTTCAACGCACAGACTCATGGAAGACTGGTCCAACGGGTTCGGCATGACTGGATTCGTCCGACGGCCCTGGAAAAATGGCCCGGAGTAGAATCGTGCTTGATACCAACGGCTACAAGAAGAGATCGGGATATTTTGCAACGGAAGGTCTCAAGAATGATCGAAACTGGACTTCCTTATCCTGACACCCCCACGTTTCTAGACATCGTTGAGCAAATGAAAGGTGTGAAAACAGTGGTTCTACATGGATCACAGAGGACGCTATTCAGGCCCTCGCAAACCTCCCAGGCCGATGACCTCCGTTATGAGCGAGAGTATTCGGTGTCAAGGATTGGCGAAGACCTTCCGGAATCCATCAGCGGCAATCGAGGCCTTGAGCTGCTGCCATGGCACATAGCCAAATGACAACAAACACCCCCTGATTAAAGCAGCCAGCGTCCCGTTTACCGTTCGCCAAAAGAGCATCAGCACCGACAGCGGACGTCGCAGGCTTGGCCCCCATCCAAGCTGCTGAATTCTGGTATGGTATTGCCCAGGAAGAGTCAGGAGGTTATTACCCCACCTCCAGCTCACCCCTCACAAAACAACCTTCTCTGGGCTACCCTTGGGCAGTCACCAGTTAAGAATATCAACCGCATGGAGTGGTCCACGAGTGAACGCCGAGAACAACAGTCAGATCGCCGCCTTTATCTGGTCCGTAGCCGACCTTCTACGGGGCGATTTCAAGCAGTCCCAATATGGCCGCGTCATTCTCCCGTTCACTCTGTTACGGCGCCTGGAGTGCGTGTTGGAGCCCACCAAGGACAATGTACTATCCGGTGCCAAGGCGCATGCGGATAAACCAGACGCCGTGCGCGAGAAATTACTGCTGCGTGAAGCAGAGCAGCCCTTCTTTAATGCCTCACCGCTGTCACTGGGCTCACTGTCTGACACCCAAACCGCTGACGATCTGATGAGCTATGTGCAGTCCTTCAGCCAGGATGCTCGGGAGATCTTCGAGCATTTCCATTTTGAGGATTTTGTTCAACAGCTCGGCGCCAATAATCTGCTTTACCAGGTGGTGCAACGCTTCGCCAGCATCGACCTGAACCCCGAACGCATCTCCAACTTCGGTATGGGGTTGATCTTTGAAGAGCTGATTCGCAAGTTTGCCGAAAGCTCCAACGAAACCGCGGGGGAACACTTCACCCCACGGGATATTGTGCATCTGACCACCTCGTTGGTGCTGACCGGCCAGGAACAAAAGCTGCAGCCCAACAGCATCGTCACCATTTACGACCCCACCGCAGGCACCGGCGGTTTCCTCTCAGAAGGGGATGAATACATTCAGCAGGTCAGCGACAAGGTGACCGTCTCCCTGCACGGCCAAGAGCTGAACCCGGAGTCTTACGCCATCTGCAAAGCAGACATGCTGATCAAGGGTCAGAAGGTTGAGCAGATTAAACTGGGCAACACCCTCTCCGACGACCAGCTGTACGATCTGAAAGCCGACATCATGCTCAGCAACCCACCGTTTGGGGTGGAATGGAAAAAGGTGCAGAAGCAGGTCGCGGATGAGCACAAGTTCAAAGGCTTTGATGGCCGCTTCGGCCCGGGCCTGCCCCGCGTTTCTGATGGCTCCCTGCTGTTTTTAATGCACTTGGTCAGCAAGATGCGCGACCCCCGCGATGGCGGCTCGCGCATTGGCATCATTCTGAATGGCTCACCGCTGTTTACCGGGGGTGCCGGCAGTGGTGAATCCGAGATCCGCCGTTACCTGCTGCAAAGCGATATGGTGGAAGCCATCGTCGCCCTGCCCACGGACATGTTCTACAACACTGGCATCTCCACCTATATCTGGATTCTGTCCAACAACAAACCTACAGACCGTAAGGGCAAGGTCCAGCTGATTGACGCCTCTGACCGGGCCTCCAAGATGCGCAAATCCCTGGGCAGCAAGCGCCAGCTTGTTAGTGAGGCCGACCAGGATAAGATTGTTCGGCTGTATGGGGAATTCCAGGAAACGGAAAAGAGCAAGATCTTCCCCAACGACGCGTTTGGCTACCGTCGCATTACGGTGGAGCGCCCCTTGCGCCTGAACTTCCAGAGCTCTGAAGAGCGCATTGCGCGCATCACGGAAGAAAAAGCGATCCAGAAACTGGAAGCAGAGGAGCAGGTGAACATCCTCGCTGCCTGCCGCGCGATAGACAGCAACACCCTCTACCAGAACCGCCCACAGTTCCAAAAGCTACTGAAAGCCTCGCTGACTGATCACCAAGTCTACCCCGGCACGCCGCAACTCAAGGCCCTGCTGAATGCATTAAGCGAACGGGACCCGGAAGCGGATATCTGTGAGAGCAAAGGCAAGCCAGAGCCTGACAGCGGTCTACGGGACAACGAGAACGTGCCCCTGGGTGAGTCGGTGTACGACTACTTCGAGCGGCAGGTGATACCCCACGTACCGGATGCCTGGATTGATGAGTCCAAGACGGATGAGCAGGATGGTGAAGTGGGTATTGTCGGATTTGAGATTCCGTTTAACCGGCACTTTTATGTGTTTACGCCGCCCCGACCGCTGGAAGAAATTGATGCGGACCTCAAACAGTGCACCGACAAGATCAAACAGATGATCGAGGGGTTATCAGCGTGAGTTTTCCGAGGTACCCGGAATACAAAAACTCAGGAGTGGACTGGCTGGGAGAGGCACCTATAAATTGGAGTATTGGCCGCCTCAAGTATCTACTTCGGATTCGAGGCGGACAAGACTACAAAGCGGTTGAAAGCGCTGACCCTAAGGACTACCCCGTTATTGGGTCTGGAGGCCACTTCACATACGCCACGAGTTTTTTATACGATGGCGAGTCTGTTTTACTGGGACGAAAAGGAACTATTGATAAGCCTCTGTATATTCGAGGTAAATTCTGGACTGTTGATACCATGTTTTATACAGAGGTGTTGCCAAAGACCTATGGCCGGTATGCGTATTACGCTGCTACCACAATTCCATTCTCTCTGTACTCAACGAATACGGCACTACCAAGCATGAGCCAGTTTGACTTGGCCAATCATGCTCTGCCGTTGCCAAGCTACCAAGAACAAACCCAAATCGCCCGCTTCCTCGACCACGAAACCGCCAAAATCGACACCCTGATCCACGAACAAAAGCGCCTGATCGAACTGCTCAAAGAAAAGCGCCAGGCGGTGATATCTCACGCGGTGACCAAAGGGCTTGATCCCGATGTGCCGATGAAGGATTCCGGGGTGGAATGGCTTGGGGAGGTACCGGCGCATTGGAGTGTGGAGCCTTTAAAATACCTGTGTAGTTTTTCTGGTGGTGGAACTCCAGCAAAAGAAAATCTCGAATACTGGAATGGGGATATCCCGTGGGTATCACCAAAGGACATGAAATCATTCAGAATTTCTGGCTCTAAAGATAAAATCACTGGCCTTGCATTGAATGAATCATCTACTTCCTTGGTTAAAGCCGGCGCATTGTTAATGGTGGTTCGCTCTGGGATTCTCCAAAGAACGATACCAATTGGCATCAACTCAGTCGACGTAACGCTAAATCAAGATATGAAGGCGCTCAGATTCAAGAATCCAGATTTCGCTGAGTATTTTGCCTACTTTATAAAAGGGTACGAGCCCTCTTTACTCATCGAATGGAGAAAACAGGGCGCAACCGTTGAAAGCATTGAACAAGAATATTTAGGAGAAAGTTTAACCCTTGTTCCTCCACTCAACGAAGTAGCTAAAATCATCGAGCATTTGAGTCACGTTGATCAACGCTATGGCTCTTTACAGGCTGAAGCAAAGAAGTCCAGCGCTATGCTCTTGGAACGTCGCTCCGCCCTAATCTCCGCCGCAGTCACCGGCAAGATTGATGTCCGCAACTGGCAACCACCCGCAGATGAACGCGTCTTTGATGAGGAAATGCGCCAGGCAGAAATGAAGGTGATCGCATGAGCCAAGGCCGCAGCATCCGGCTATTCCTCGTTGACGGCAGCCCCAACGGCCCCCTCACCGCCGAAATAATGAACTGGACCGGCCACGCCCTCACCGGTCCGCGCACCAAGCTCACCGAGCTGGTTCAGCGCCCCGAGTGTGGTCGCACCGGCATCTACTTCCTGGTTGGCCCTGACCCTGAGAACACTCTGCGCCCGCTGGTCTATATCGGTGAATCCGACGACGTGGCAAAACGCCTCAAGCAGCACAACCGCCCAGAATCACAAGGCGGCAAAGATTTCTGGGAAAGGGTTTGCCTGATTACCAGCAAAGACCAGAACCTCACCAAAGCCCATGTGAAATATCTGGAAAGCCAGCTGATTAGCCAGGCCATCAAGTCAGGCCGCTGCGGGCTGGTGAACGGCACGGCCCACGACTACAGTGTATTGCCAGAATCCGATCAGGCCGATATGGCATCCTTCGCGGAACAGATCCGCATCATCTTGCCGGTACTTGGATTTGAATTCTTCCGTGATCCCTCCGGCATCAAACTGACTGAGTCAGGTGATACCTCGTTGACCTCTCCACTCTTCGAGTTGGAAATTCCAAAATATAGTATCCGTGCCCAAGCCCAGGAAGTGGATGGGGACTTTGTGGTTCTGAAAGGCTCCCAGGCAAGGCCCAAGTGGACTGGCTCCCCCAGGGGCTATGCCAATCTGTTTGATCAGTTGGTGCAGGATGGAGTTTTGGCGGAAGGCCCCGCTGGTGAACGAGTCTTTACCCAGGATCACGGTTTCTCCAGCCCAAGTGCGGCAGCGGCGGTTATTTCAGGCCGCAGCGCCAATGGACGAACAAAATGGACTCTGGTTGGCAAAAAACAAAACTACGGCGACTGGCAAAACGAGCTGGTCAGCGCTGAAGCGCCCGAGACTGAATAAGAACAAAGAACCACGCTTCCTATGTTTGGAAGGGTTAACAGAGGCATTCCATCATGATCTCAGCGGACACCGACCAGCCCAAGCGTGAGACTCTAAAACTGAGGGTAGAACCCGGAGAGCTTGGCTTGATTGATCGCGCAGCCGCAGCTCAGGGAAAGAATCGTACCGATTTCATTCTTGAAGCCGCGTGCATTGCCGCTGAGGAAGTCATTCTGGATCACGCGAAACTGTCGGTAACACCCGAAGCTTATCAGGCGCTCCTTGAACCACTGGGCCTGCCGCCGAAACCAAATGAGCGGCTGCGTAAAACAATGCGAACTCCTGCACCCTGGGACATGGAATGACGCTATCCGCACCCCGATCCTTTGTGGTGTCAGGGCAATCAGGCAAAAGCCTTTTAGCGACATTGTGATTCACATTGATTTATACTCAATCACAATGAATCAACACTGTAAAAGGTGGTTTTATGGCCAAGTTAGATACCCGTGTGATGACCGCCCACGTGCCCGTTTCTATGGCGGACAAAGTGGGGTTGATGGCTCAGCGTCTGGAGCGCTCTAAAGGCTGGATCGTGAAACAGGCGTTGGCGGACTGGATTGCCCGTGAGGATGAACGTGACCGGCTGACACAAGAGGCGCTGGCCGACGTGGACGCAGGGCAAGTGATTGATCATCAGGCGGTGCTGGCTTGGGCCGATAGTCTGGATTCTGATCAGCCATTGCCTGCTCCCCGTTAATGGAGATTCAGTGGACTGGTAAGGCCATGTCAGACCTTGCCCGGCTTTA
>Ga0307934_1002244_pt1 | contig 10420 bp, 8 predicted proteins | sample OrgLakmetageno90_FD_201838 | JGI IMG/M metagenome (GOLD analysis project Ga0307934, IMG submission 201838) | Saline water microbial communities from Organic Lake, Antarctica - #90 | ecosystem: Environmental > Aquatic > Non-marine Saline and Alkaline > Saline | place: Antarctica: Organic Lake... | reverse complement strand
ATCCATGCCGGGGATTGCACCGCGTTTGGTAAGATGACTCAACTAGAGGGCTTTGTGGAGTGGATGAGTGCGCTTCCTCATTCGCACAAGATCCTGATCGCCGGGAATCACGATTACTGCCTTTACCGTAAAGCTTTTGAGTATGCAGATATCCTAAAGGAGACAGGGATATCGTACCTACAGAATTCGGGTATCGAGATTAATGGGACGAAATTCTGGGGCTCGCCCCACACCCCCTTCTTTCGGCATATGGCGTTCGAAAAACAACGCGATCAGCTGGCTGAGATCTGGGCTCAGATCCCGGTCAATACTCACGTTTTGATTACGCACGGACCACCCTGGACCGTCTTTGATAAAGTCCAGGATGGCAAACATGTCGGATGCGAAGCCCTCCTCGACCGGCTCGACGAGCTGCCTGAGCTGCGGGCTCACATTTTTGGTCATATTCATGAGTCATACGGATTTGCAGTGCGGGAAAAAGACTTGGTGAAATTTGCAAATGCCTCCACCTGTAATTCACGGCATGAGCCGATTAATCCGCCCATCATCGTTCACCTCTGATCCTTCCGATGTAATAAGCTTTTCGAGTTAAAAGGAAGTTAATCAGCTATCTCCATTTATGGAAATCTCGAACTTGGTAGATGCAGCTTAAGATCTTCCTCATCGATCGAGATTTCATTGCCATCTTTCAAGCACTCGTACCGAAGATTTTTCGCAACATAGATGCGCCGACCCAGATGCTCTGGCGTGGGAATAATCGGATCGCTACAGACAATCTCGCCGACAACAATATCTTGGACAAGAGACCGAGTGACGCACCCATACACAACGCGATTCACCTCGCAGCCATCCCGGTAAACACGTGCCAGTGTCCACAGTTCAAGTTGAACTTCAGGCTCATTGTGGGGATTGTTCCGGCGACGTTCATTGCGCTTTTGCCGATCGAGATCTGCAATATCGTTGTCGCCAAGCCCCAAAAAATCACTCATCGATGGACTCCTTGTGCTCACTGAAATCTCCCTCAGGACTGAAAAGGTCCGCTGCGCGGAGAGCCCAGGTGGGGCGCTTATATTTTACTTCTTTGACGATTCATAGGCTTGGACTTTTCCTTTCAGAATATCTCGCTCAGACCGAGCCTCCGCCACAGCCCGCTCTGCTGCTTTTAGGTCTCCGCGAGCGGTAGAAAGTTGATCAGCAAGGTCAGCATTTTGCTGTTTCCAGCCTGAAACTTCGGACTTCAGACCAGAATTGTGTGATTTTAGTTCAGAAGTTTCACTTAGGACTTTCGATAACTGGGCTTGCAGCTCTTCAATTTGAACCGTTTGGTCGTCACCGTTTGCTTCCAAGGTTCGGATTTGATCCAGCTGCTCAGACAACCGAGACTCATAGTCGGCCTCGCGATCCTCAAAAACCACTGTGGCGTCATTGATCGACTCATTAATGCCTCTGCCGACTTTAGACCACTCACCTTCAGCAGCCGCTCGGGCCTGCTCGGAAAGCCGTGTCACAAAATCACGGAACCACACCGGCATTGGCGGTACTGAATCACTCTGCTGCTCAATAAACCGATCCTGTGCTTGAGCCAGTACCTCCTGGCATCGCGAATATTTACCACCCACTGCTTTCTGCAACTCGGCTGCCTTGATGTCTTTAACCGACCGCCCGTTAATGACCTGCGACTCGACCCAGGCGAGATAGTCACTTTCTGTATATTTTTCCGGCCTAGCCATGTTTTCGTACCATTATTTAGTAATTTAGTGATTATTTTACTAACTTACTAACCAACGGTCAACACTACCTTCACGTTTTTAGCGAATAGGCCAGATGGCTAACAAGCGATTTCGCAGATTAGTTAAAAAAGAGAAGATTAATTACATCTAAAATTGTCCAGAGAGGCGGCGAAGGACTTTGCAGAGAGGCGCAGGAGAACAGATCAGGGCATTGTGCCCAGACCGAAGGTACGTATCTTGGCAGACCCGCTGATAGTGTGAGAGGCATCAATTTATCGCTGAAATGATCGACAGGGGTGTGAGTGCGCTGGTCGCAGGTAATCAAGACTACAAGAGTATCACGGTCTACCATCTCCCTATTACTGAGGGAGAGTCGGGCCATTGTCACTCGATAGATACTAAGAGCGTCAATGCAAGAGAGGCACATCCGTGTGCCAAGCCTAGACCCTACTTCTTGGGTCGTTTCGGCTTCTTCACAGTTTCACCAACAGTGATATCAGGGTTTTTGTCCGCAAACCTCTGAGGCACGTAGCGGCCAGTTCTTGCATCACGAAACTTCTTCGACTTGGTAGTCATGAGGGTTACCTCGCTATTGCCATTGGTTGAAGCCTGAAGGCCACATGACTTCCAGGTACTGCCTTGTATCAGCGTCCAGGTCTACTTCGGAAATGCGATATAACGTACTGAAGCACGCCACGCACCGTCCGGTAGTAAGCTCTGACGAAAACGTCTGGGCGTATAACCATTAGGTCGTTCCTATAAGAGAAGCCAGCGAGGTAACGAGGAAGAAGAGAACTGACGACACTTCAAAAGTTATAACCACATGTTATTTGCTGGCATTCCTAATGTTATGTACTATCATTTCCTCATCAGCCTGCACTGGCTTGGTGAATTTAAGCGAAGGTGGTTTCCCGCCAAAGAAAGGCCTTCGCTGCTCGACATGCCCCTGAGGTTAAAGCCTCGGGGGTTTTTTGTTGCTGGTTAATAAAACAACAACACGAAGAATTATATCAGGATATTGTGGTCTGTGAAGAAGAGGTGAACTATCAATATCGGTGATTTCTGCATGGAAAATGAATTGAAACTGGCTTGAAGTTTATGAAATCGTGAAATTTTGCCTCTATTGTGTCGGAAAATCAGAAACACTAGATGTTGTGGTTCTGGCGACTTTACTTACATGGAATGGGTGGCAACCTTCAGCGGTTTACGCAACTGGCAGTCCGGACTTCCCCACTCGCTCCTTAGGTTGACTGAATTTTTGCTGCCCTTTGAACGCACTCGATGGGGGGGCAATCGTTTACACTCGTTCTGACTTCAGAAATTCTGGTGACTCTTAGAAGCGTAAATAAAACGTTCATTTGTTGAACGCTATCGTGGATCTTTAAAAAGCACCATTTTTCAATTGTTTTGCGTCCAAAAATCGCGTACAACAAACTATGATTAACAAAGGTGCGTTTGATGATCGTAGGCTATGCGCGTGTAAGCACTCAGGATCAAAATTCTGACTTTCAGGTCGATGCCCTGAAAAAAGCCGGGTGTGAACAGATTTTTCAGGAAAAGTGTACGGGCAAGCTCAAAGAGCGACCTGAACTCTCATTGTGCCTCCGGACACTCCGAAAGGGCGATTCGCTGGTTGTATGGAAATTAGACCGGCTTGCTCGCTCTCTCAAAGATTTGGTTGAAATCGTCCAAGATCTTCATGGCCGAGAGGTTGGCTTCAGATCGCTGACAGAATCAATAGACACCACCAGTTCTGGCGGTAGGCTGGTCTTCCACATATTTGGCGCACTCGCTGAATTTGAGCATGACCTGATTCGGGAACGGACAATGGCAGGTCTTGATGCTGCTCGCGCCCGCGGGCGAAAAGGGGGGCGTCGGCCTGTAATGTCTGTGTCGGATGTGAGAAAGGCCGCTGCTATGCTTTCTGACCCAACCATGACTAAGGCTGAGGTGGCGGAGCACTTCAAAGTTAGCAGGACAACTCTCAATACCTCTCTGAAGCGCGAGGGATATTCAATTTAAGCTGCGAACATTCAGATTATAACCTAGGCAACATTGCAACAATTGGCATGCTGATACTGCCGACGATACAAAAGAATTAAGGGATGACGATGACAGCTCTACAAGCGATATTGGCTCAGTTCAGAGAGATGACTCTGAATGAACGGGACAAGGGAACCAGTTTTGAAAATTTGATGGTTCAATATTTCAAAACCGAGCCTTTTTATAGAGAGCAGTATGCCGAGGTGCTTTCCTACTCAGACTGGGTTGATCACTACGGTACGGCCCTTGGTATCAGCACGAAGAGGGATACCGGGGTCGACTTGGTAGCAGTCACAAGTGATGGTCTGTTTCACGCTATCCAGTGCAAGAACTACGCACCTGATTATGCAATTCGAAAGAGCGATATCGATAGCTTTTTTACGGCTTCAGGGAAAAGCTATTTCAGCTACCGGATCATCGTCGCTACGACGGACAAGTGGACTGCCAACGCGCAGGATTCTCTGGAGAGCCAAAACCCACCGGTAGCCAAAATTGATCTGCACGATCTGGAACATAGTGTCATCGACTGGTCCCAGTACCACGAGGACTCTAAGCCTGTTCTTAAAGCTCAAAAGCAGCTGCGTGAGCACCAAGTTGATGCATTGAAAGGTGCGGTGTCTGGCCTTCAAACCTCGGATCGCGGCAAGCTAATTATGGCGTGTGGGACAGGTAAGACGTTCACTTCATTGAAAATCGCCGAGGAAATGGCAGGCAAGGGGAAGCGGGTTTTATTCCTTGTGCCCAGTCTATCTTTGCTCGGTCAAACTTTGACGGAATGGACCCAAGAATCATCGGTTCCCCTCAAAAGCTTTGCCGTCTGTTCCGACAGTGATGTAGGCAAGCGTCGTGGTCAAGAAGATGATCGGGTGATTTCCGGTATAAGTGACCTGCAATACCCTGCAACGACCAACGCAATTTCTTTGCGGAAGCAGATGGCTAATCACCACTCTGATGATGCAATGACCGTGGTGTTCTCAACTTATCACTCAATTGCAGTGCTAAATGAAGCGCAGTCCTCAGGCGACAAAACGATTCCAGCTTTTGACCTCATTATTTGCGATGAGGCCCATCGGACTACGGGTGCAACTTTTGAAGGTGAGGAGGAGTCTGCATTCGTCCTAGTTCACGACAACGACTACATCCAGGGCGCAAAGCGTCTGTATATGACAGCTACGCCTCGAATTTATGGTGAAGATGCCAAACAGACCGAAAACGTCACTTTGTGTTCGATGGATGATAGATCCCTATACGGTGAAGAACTCTACGTCATCACCTTTTCTGAAGCGGTCTCTCGCAAACTGCTAGTCGACTACAAGGTCATCGTATTAGCGGTTGAGGAGACACATGTTAATCGGCGACTACAAAGTCTACTCAAGGATGCCGATAACTCGCTCAAAGTAGATGATGCCGCCAAGATTGTAGGCTGCTGGAAAGCGCTTTCGAAGCAGGGCTTGTTTGAAGTGGCTGGCAAAGAGGCTGATGCCATGAAACGGGCAGTGGCTTTCTGCCAGGTCATTGAGAAAGAGTACAAGGGAAAGAACCACAAGGTCAGTTCCAAATTGATTTCTGAAATGTTCGGAGCTGTAGTTGCTCAGTATCAGGAAGCTGAGATTGCCTCCTTACGAGAAAAGGACCCTGATGCTCCTTTGGACTCAGCCCTAACGATGCTTTGTGACGCCGAGCATGTTGATGGCAGCATGAACGCGAGTGAAAAGGAGGCCAAACTGGAATGGTTGAAGGCAACCACTGAGGCTAATACCTGCCGAATCCTATCTAACGTGCGATGTTTGTCTGAAGGTGTCGATGTCCCCGCGCTAGATGCTGTGCTGTTTCTTACGCCTAGGTCCTCTCAGGTTGATGTTGTGCAGTCTGTTGGGCGCGTTATGCGACTGTCCCCTGGGAAAGAACTGGGATATGTCATTCTCCCAGTGGTGATTCCGGCAGGTGTCGAGCCGGAAGAGGCTTTGAACAGCAATGAAACCTACAGAGTGGTCTGGCAGGTCTTGAACGCGCTGAGGTCACACGATGACCGCTTTGATGCCATGATCAATAAACTTGAGTTCAACGGCAGTATGCCTTCCAAGATGGAAGTTGTGGCCGTTGCAGACAAGGTCGTGCCCAAAGCCGCCAAGAAATCTAAGAAGGAACGTAAAGCCGGAAAGGCGCGTGGAGGTTCTGCTATTGGGGAGAAAGATCCGAATCCATTACCTGAGCAAGCCGAACTGGTATTCGAGGTTGGCGATATCGAACGTGCTTTGTACGCCAAAATCGTCAAAAAATGTGGTAATCGGCACCACTGGGAAGACTGGGCGAATGACATCGCCAAGATTGCCAACACTCACATCGACCGTATCAAGGCGATCTTGGAAGATGAAACCCACGAGGAAGAAATTGCGGCTTTCAATGCGTTTGCCAGTGAGTTGCGCGATGATCTCAACAACAGCATCCCCGATGAAGAAATCATCGAGATGCTGGCTCAGCATCTAATTACCAAGCCAGTATTTGATGCGCTTTTTGAGGAGTATAGCTTCGCTAAGCACAATCCTATGTCTCAGGCAATGCAGCAGGTTTTGGATAAGCTCCATGAGCATCATCTAGACAAGGAGCGGAGGACACTCGAATCATTCTATGAATCTGTGAAGATGCGGGCCGAAGGAATCAATAGTGCTGATGGCAAGCAGCGCATAGTGGTAGAGCTGTATGACAAATTCTTCCGTAACGCTTTTCCTCGAATGACAGAAAGGCTCGGTATTGTGTACACGCCCATCGAAGTGGTGGATTTCATTCTTCACTCCGTTGAGGATGTCCTCAAAACTGAGTTCCAAAGCAGCATGGCTGACGAGAATGTCCACATCCTTGATCCCTTTACTGGAACGGGTACGTTCATTGCCCGCCTTCTTCAGAGCGGCATCATTCCCGAAGATCGTTTACCAGAGAAGTACAAGAACGAAATCCATGCGAACGAAATTGTTCTGCTCGCCTACTACATCGCAGCAATTAATATCGAGGCGACATATCACGGCATCTTGACCGGCAACTTGCATGGTGAAAAGGACGACTTGATATTTGAGCCCGAATACGAGCCCTTTAACGGCATCTGCCTGACAGATACCTTTCAGATGGGTGAAAAGCCTGACCTGGTTGACGAGTTGCTAGAGGTAAACAGCGCACGGCGCAAGCGGCAGCAGGGATTGGATATTCGCGTCATCGTCGGCAATCCGCCTTATTCATCCGGGCAGGAGTCTGCCAACGACAACAATGCCAATGTACAGTATTCCAAGCTAGACGAGCGTATTAGAAGCACCTATGCGACAAGGTCAGTAGCGACGAACAAAAACGCCCTGTATGACTCATATATCCGTGCTATTCGCTGGTCATCTGATCGCATTAAGGACCGTGGTGTAATTGGTTTTGTCACGAATGGCGGCTTCATAGAGGCCAACACTGCTGACGGTTTACGCAGGTGCCTAGTAGAGGAGTTCAGCAACTTATATGTGTTCCACTTACGGGGGAATCAGCGAACCTCAGGTGAGCGTTCTCGTAAGGAAGGCGGGAAGATTTTTGGATCTGGGAGTCGTGCACCAATCGCAATTTCTATCCTAGTTAAAAACCCTCAATCTGAAGATCACGGAAAAATTCACTACCATGACATCGGAGATTACCTGAGCCGTGAGCAGAAGTTGGAGATTGTTTCAGGGTTCAGCAGTATTGTCGGCATCACCCAGCAGCGAGCCTGGCAGACTATCGAGCCGGATGAATTCGGAGACTGGCTGGGTCAGCGTGACCCGAATTTTGATACCTACATTGGAATGGGAGACAAGAAGAATAAGGCTGCACTTACTATTTTTGATAGCTACTCTAGTGGATTGCAAGCAAGAGGTGACCACTGGTATTACAACTTTAGCTCAAAAGAACTGGGGAAAAACATCGCGGTAGCAATTGATTTCTTTAACTCAGAAGTTGAGAGATATAATTCTGAATTTGACGGAAGCTTATCCCTGAAAGATTTCGTCAGAGTGGACCCAACAAGATTTTCTTGGTACGGCGACAATCACAAGGAAGTTGCAAATAATGTTCTTTACGAGTTCTCAGAATCCTATTTTAGGAATTCGCTGTATAGACCATTCACAAAAACAATCACCTACTTCGATCCAAAATTGATGCACCGGCCAGGGAAATTCCAGCAAATATTTCCTAGCAACGAGGAAGAAAACTTGGTGATTTGTTTATCCCTTGCTGGAAGCAAAGGATTCTCAGTATTGATTACTGATGTCATACCCGACTTGCACTTAATTGGTGACACACAGTCCTTTCCGATGCGTCTCTATAAGCAACCGGAGGATAAAGAAGATCTCTTCAGTCATGATGGAAAGACAAAATATCTGTGTAAAGACGTCATTACAGATGAAGCTTTTTCGCACTTCCAGTCCAACTATCCAGGTGTGAGCATCAGCAAGGAAGACATTTTTTATTATGCTTACGGCCTACTGCACAGCGAGGACTATCGCGAGCGCTATGCCGACAATCTTGTCAAGCAGCTGCCCCGCATCCCTCGGATGAAAACCTATGCCGGTTTCTCAGCCTTCTCTAAGGCCGGTCGTAATCTAGCAGAACTACACCTCAACTATGAGTCAGTGGAGTTGAATACCGGGGCAACCCTCAAAGGGTCACTGAAAGGCCTAAAAATAACCGAGCAGGGCGTTATAGGTGGAGACGATGATGACTTCTATGTGACCAAAATGAAGTTTTCCAAACGGGGCGAAAAATCCAAAATTGTTTACAACGACAAGATCAGCATCGAAAACATTCCAGAGGAAGCCTATGACTACGTGGTTAACGGGAAACCCGCATTGGAATGGGTTATTGAACGTCAGGCAGTGACTACCGATAAAAAGTCGGGCATTGTCAATAACGCCAACGACTGGGCTACAGAAACTATTGGAAATGCGCGATATCCGCTGGAGCTGTTCCTGCGAGTGATTACCGTTAGTCTGAAGACTCAGCAGATAGTGAGGAATCTGCCGAAGTTGGATGTCCTTTAGGTGCCAGGCAGTATTGTCGAATAGTTAGCACGTCAATCTGCGTAGCGGTCTCGCTATTTTCAAAACGTCTGTTTTGGTTCAACAAACCGTTATTTGGATCGTCATTGTAATGCGAAGACGATCCCGTCCACCCGAATGCAAGGGACATGGATGGCTATAGGGAGTTTGGTTTCAATCGTTTTGTGAAAACGTTAGGGCCACTCTCCCTTGTCTGAGTCAACATACTCATCCCACACTGGATCTGTTGGTCGCTCGTAGCGTTTGACCGACCCTTTGAGTTGCTCCAGCGGCGAAAGCTCGTGCATGAGCGGCTGGGGCAATTCATCCGCATGAGCCGACTCCTCATTGAGGTCCTCCAACAGTTCCTGCTCTGTGAGCGGTTTCTTTTTCATCGCGCTCTCCCTCTCCCTCTCAAAGGAAATCATCACCGCACGCGTAGTCTAGCAGGTGTTCAGCTACGGCATTTCTTTAGAAATGACTGTAACCATTGAGCCTCCGACGGAGGTGGTTCCAGATCGTACAGTCGTACAATGCGCAGAAATCTTGCTACATACCCACAATGGCCCGATGGTGGTAACCATTCGCTTGGGGGCCGGGCACCTTTGCTTCTGTTCAAGCCCAATTCTACAGGCCAAAGATTAGCCATATCGTTCGCAAATTTTTCTCTTTTGGCCTGGGGCCAATCCTTGGCCCCGTATGTCCAGGTCCACTTCAGTGGCACGATGTGGTCAATGTCGATTCCGTTGCTGTTCTGGATTACCTTTCCGGTGAAGGGGCTTATCCAGCGGCCTGTAACAACTCGACATCTGTTCCCAGAGGCGAAACGCACGGTTGTGCTGGATGTTGCGATCAACGCTTCGGCTCGACTGTTCTGGCAATCGCTATCGGTGTCGTCCCAGCCGTGACCAAACGCTGATCGCTCATAAGACCCGGAGCTGCCCTCAGAGGATTGGGTCGAATGTTCATCGGCTAGTCCTTTGGGCAAACGACCACCACTCGCCAAGCATGCCTTAACTGAAGCATAAGCGCTAAAGTTCTGGGTACGCTCGTAGTACGAACTTTTGGGTGGATGACAAATGCCTGACGACGTCTTTTTGATCGTCCCAGCGGCCACAGGCTCGAATCCAATGACCAGCGTGAAAGCCAGTAGCCAATACTGGAAATGCCCCACTTACTTCTCCTTCGGTACAGAGCCTTTTGATCCAGCGACATGGTAAAGCGTATTACCGAGCATGTCGCCGTGTAGGAAATCTCCCAAGAATTTTGCAGTGATATCGACTTACCCCGGTCACCCAAAATGCAGATACTGTTTCTGGCGTCCAAGCCAGATGCCTTGGGGCGTTCCGTGGGCAATAAGATTTAGATCAATTCATCTTCGGTACGCAGAGACCTGGCGCTCCAGATTGGCATACATGGCTAGCAACTCCTCTTCGCCGAGCCTTCCCTTTGTGGTTTCCCTGACTTTCTGTGTCTCCAGCTGCCCCCGCTGTTCGGCATAAACATGGTGTAGAACACTTGCCGGAAAATCCTGACCCTCATGATCGTTCATGTGTTTGCGAAGTCTTTTGAATCGATCGGGATGGGGCACTCGCGTCAGCTTTTGAG
>Ga0307934_1002242_pt1 | contig 10429 bp, 7 predicted proteins | sample OrgLakmetageno90_FD_201838 | JGI IMG/M metagenome (GOLD analysis project Ga0307934, IMG submission 201838) | Saline water microbial communities from Organic Lake, Antarctica - #90 | ecosystem: Environmental > Aquatic > Non-marine Saline and Alkaline > Saline | place: Antarctica: Organic Lake... | reverse complement strand
AGGAAACTTGATTCTCTCCCGGCAGCCACCCCAGCTTCTCCTCGCCCGGATGTTCCACGTGGAACATTTCACGGCGCATCACATCACGTGCATCGGATTGTTCCACGTGGAACATTTCACTTAAACCCCGCGTATCATAGAAAGCAAAGAGCGTGGGCTTAGGATCTCCTTTTTGCTCTTCTAAATTGGTGAAATCAATACTACTGCCTAAAATACGCGCGGGGGTACCGGTTTTGAGGCGCTGCAGCTCAATACCGGCTTCGAGAAAAGATCCGGACAGCCCGTTGGCCGAGAAATCGCCCATGCGGCCGCCTTCGTTCTTATTCTGCCCGACATGCATCAGCCCTCGCAGAAAAGTGCCGGTCGTGACAATAACAGTCTTGGCATAAAATTCGACATCGAGATTCGTCTTTACGCCGACCACGCGGTCGCCCTCAAAGATCAGTCCTTGTACCATGGCCTGAAAGACATCGAGATTATCCTGCAACTCGATGACGTGCTTCATGCGGAATTGATAAGCCTTCTTATCGCACTGGGCGCGTGGCGCCTGTACGGCAGGTCCCTTTGAGGCATTGAGGAGGCGAAACTGTATAGCCGTCGTGTCGGTATTAATCGCCATCTCACCACCGAGCGCATCAATCTCGCGCACCATGTGGCCCTTGGCCTGGCCGCCGATCGCGGGATTGCAACTCATCTGCGCAATGGTGTCGAGGTTCCCGGTCAACATGAGGGTATCGGCACCCAAACGCGAAGAGGCGAGGGCGGCTTCACAGCCTGCGTGGCCTGCGCCACAAACGATGACCTCGTATGGCTGGTCTTTACCGTGTTTTAATCCGCCACTCATTTTCCGATACAAAATTGTTGAAAGAGACTGTCCAGCATCCGTTCGTTATCCACCTTGCCGACCACCTTACCAATGGCTTCAACGGCGTCGCGCAAGTCTGCCGCAATCAGCTCAGACAGGTCTCCGTTGCGTAGCTTTTCTAGCGCAAGTTCATGGCATTCAACAGCTTCCGAAAGTGCAGCGGCGTGTCGTGTATTGACAATAACGCCACTGGTCTGTGGAAAATCTAGATTGGACTCAATGAGCTCAAGCCAGCGCTGCCTGAGTGGTCCGAGGCTAGTATCTTGACGTAAAGACAAGCGCAGGTGTGGGTAATCCGGCAGGAAGTCCGACATGGTTCTGGAGTTTTCGAGATCCGCCTTATTTTCAATAATCAGCGTATTGTCCGGCCGCATCCGCTCCAGTAGTTCGGGCGGAAGGGTGGGGGAGGGCGCCGCGCTATCGAGCACGAGGAGAAAGCTGTCGGCCGTCTCGGACTGTTCAATGGTATGATTGATGCCGATTTGTTCGATTTTATCGCTCGCCTCGTGCAATCCGGCGGTGTCGAGAATCTCGATGCGCCAGGGGCCAAGCATGATGAAGGCGGACACATAGTCGCGCGTGGTGCCGGGCATATCGCTGACGATGGAGCGTTCTGAGCCAACCAGTGCATTAATCAGGCTACTCTTACCGACATTCGGCTCACCCACGATCAAAGCCTTCGCGCCCTCGTGGAGCAGCGCGTTATAGCGCTGTGTTTCGATGAGCTCGGCGATCTCCCGGTTGAGTGTGCGCAGGTCCGCAGCCGGGCCAGCCTGATCCTCGCCCGGCAGGTCCTCTTCAGGGAAATCAATGTAGGCTTCGATCTGCGCCATGACGCTGAGCAACTTCTCGGTGAGCTCGCTCATTTTGCGACCGACGGAGCCGTGCAGCTGCCGCTGTGCCGCTTCAATACTCTTCTCCGAGCGGGCATGAATCAAGTCGGTGACGGCCTCGGCCTGGCTGAGGTCCATTTTCCCGTTCATGAAAGCGGTGCGCGTGAACTCACCGGGCTCGGCTGAGCGGCATCCTCGCGCCAGCAGGTCCTGCATGATGTTCTGTATAATCAGCGGATTACCGTGGCAGGCGATCTCCAGCACGTCTTCGCCGGTGAAAGAGCGGCCCTCGCTGAAAAAAGTCATGACGACCTCGTCGAGCAGCTTCCCGTTCAGCGCGAAATACTTAGAAAAGTGGGCTTGCCGGGGCAGGAGAGGGGACTTGCGCTGGGAAACCGTTTGTCCGATCGACGCGCAGTCGGGACCGCTGAGACGGATCAGCGCGATGGCTGATTCTCCCGGTGGTGTCGATAAAGCGGCAATGGTCTCTCCAAAAGGCATAGGACCGGCTAAGCTCGCAGAAAGTGCGGCGGCGTCAAGAGTATGTCTGTGGGATGCAGGTCCTTGTAATCATGCAACGCGTTTCAACTTGGTTCCTGCAGGTGGGACGCGCTTCGAACTGGTTCCTATAGGTAGGGCGTAGTCTCCAGACAAGCCGTCGCGCGGTGGTGGTGCACAGGGTGTGATTGTGAAGTGTAGCAAAACGTAGGGGTGCTCGCTTGCCTTCGACCCCGAGCTCAGGCCGAGGGGCGGCACCCGCGCAGCTTGCGGAGTGTCTCGAAGTTTACGTAGCTCTCCCGTGAGACCGCGGGCTTCCCAGAGGAAAGCCCCTACGATGAGTCGCTTTCGCTACCAATCGAAATTACACCCTGGTGCACAATAGTATCGTGCAATAGGCCTACGTTTCGTAAGCGGCGTGCGGCGGTGATACTCTCTGGATAGGACTTTTAACGCGCTATCACAGGGGCTTGCTCATGCACGACGGCTTGTCTGGAGACTACGCCCTACCATGCAACGCGTTTCGAACTGGTTTCCGTGAGTAGATCACGCGGCGCGGAAACTTCGCTTTGACTTTGAAAGCTTCAAGGCAGAGCATCCGTCGAATGACGGCATATCAAACTGGGCAACGATGGATTAGCGAAACGGAACCGGAACTGGGTTTGGGCATTCTGGGGTCAGTCTCGCGTCACCAACTGGAAATTAATTTTCCGGCAGCAAGCGAGAATCGTATCTATGCGGCAGCGAGCGCGCCGATTAAACGAGTGGAATTTCGGGCCGGAGATACCATCCACTCCCAGCAGGGCGCCACTCTGGTCATTGAGGAGGTGGTGGAAAAAGACGGCCGGCTGACTTATTTGGGCGAGGGGCATGAGGTGCCCGAAATGGATCTGGCCGACACCATCAGCTTCAGCAAACCTGAAGATCGGCTCATCGGCGGGCAAATTGATCAATCCTCCGCCTTCAGTTTGCGCTACGAGGCCATTCGCCAGTTGAATCACAGCCGGCAGTCGAGCGTTGTCGGTTTCATGGGCGGACGCATCGACCTGATTCCGCACCAGCTCTACATCGCGTCGGAGGTGGCCAATCGCTACATGCCGCGCGTACTCCTGGCGGACGAAGTGGGGCTTGGCAAGACGATCGAAGCCTGCCTCATCCTGCACCGACTGAATTTGACCGGGCGCGCCGAACGCATTTTGATCGTGCTACCGGAGTCACTTGTTCATCAATGGTTTATCGAGCTATTGCGACGCTTCAACATGTGGTTTAGCTTGATTGATGCTGATCACTGCGAATCCGCGACTGCAGTCGACCCGGACGTGAACCCCTTCAACGGGCGTCAACTGGTTATCTGCAGCACCAAGACCTTGCTGGAGCATTCCCGGTGGGGAGACGCCGCGCTGGAGTCAAGGTGGGACATGTTGGTCGTTGACGAGGCACACCACCTCGAATGGACCCCGGAAGCGGCCAGCCCCGAATATCAACTGGTTGAAGGCTTAAGTAAAAAGAGCCACGGCTTGCTTCTGCTGACCGCCACACCCGAGCAGCTGGGCGCGGAGGGGCACTTTGCGCGCCTGCGCCTACTTGATCCAGAGCGCTACCCCGAGTTGGAAAAGTTTAAAGAAGAACAGGCCGGCTACTCACAGGTCGCGCAGGTGGCCAACAAACTGGTGCTGAATGAGTCGCTGAAAGCCAAGGACAAGGCCTATCTGCGGGAAGTCTTCAGTGAGTTCAGCGAGGCCGAATTCAAGAAAGAGCTCAAGAATACTGCCACGCTGCTCAACCAACTGGTGGACCGGCACGGCACCGGCCGGGTAATCTTCCGCAACACACGGGATGGACTGGAAGGCTTCCCACCGCGCGAGGCACGACCTACAAAGCTCAAACCCCGGGCCAAACTCTCGCAGGATGACCTGGAAGCACGGCTTCTGCGCGAATTCGAGCAGGAGACCCAGAGCAGCGATGCAGGCGAGAGCTATGACTTCCGGCATGGGCCACGTGTGCACTGGCTTGCGGAGCTGCTGCAGAATCTTGGCGAACATGAAAAGGTGCTGCTCATCTGCAGCACGCGGGGAAAAGCCCAGGCCATTCACGATGCGCTGCTCGAGGAAATAAACGTAAGCGCGGCGCTCTTCCATGAAGAGTTGACGCTACTGCAGCGCGACCGCAACGCCGCTTGGTTCGCCGAGCCCGAAGGCGCACGCATCCTGCTCTGCTCAGAGATCGGCAGCGAGGGGCGAAACTTTCAGTTCGCCCACCATCTCGTACTCTTTGACCTGCCGCTGAATCCGGAGCTACTGGAACAGCGTATCGGGCGGCTCGACCGCATCGGGCAGACTGAGACCATTCGCATCCATATGCCCTTCTTGCCGCACAGCTGGACGGAGCTACTCACACGGTGGCACCACGAGGGGCTCGATGGCATCGAACACTCGCTAAAAGGCGGCAACGCCTACCTCGACCGCTATGGCGAGAAACTACTCACACTCGGCAGGAAGTTTCACCACGAGGAAACGTGTATCAACGAAGAGGCCGCTGAACTGGTCGCGGAGAGCCGCACGTTTCGAGATGAACTTGAAGACAAGCTCAGTCAGGGGCAGGATCGGCTCATTGCGCTAAACTCCTTCCGCGAAGAAGCCTCCACGGAAATCGTCACCCAGATCCAGCAACAGGACGCGGATCGCACCCTCGACGGTTTCATGAACCGCATTTTCGATCACTATGGAGTCACCGTAGAAGATCTGGACAGCCGCAGCTTCCACCTCTCGCCTGGACAACTCTTCACGGACGCCTTCCCGGAACTACCGGAAGAGGGGACAACCGTAACCTGCGACCGCACGAAAGCGCTGGGCCGCGAAGACATCGGCTTCCTGACCTGGGATCACCCCATGGTGCGCGGCTCGATCGACCTCATGCTCAGCTCGGAGAAAGGCAACAGCTGCATTGTGGTCTGGCAGGACGGTCAGGTGGACGCACCACCGATCCTCATCGAGGCCATTTATGTGCTGGAGAGTGTAGCACCCGCCCGCCTGCATGTGGACCGCTTTCTACCGCCAACGCCAATACGTATTCTTGTCGATATGGAAGGCACGGATCGCAGCGAGGACTACGCCCACAGCCTGATTAACAAGAAGACCGCTGACGAAGAAGCCTTCCGCCTCAAACAGAACCCTGAACTCCTGCAGGCACTCGTGCCGCAGATGCTGCGCGCCGCGAAGGACTACGCCCGCAAGCAGAAATCCATTCTGCTCGAGGATGCCATGCAAGTCGCTCACGACCGGCTGGATGGTGAAGCCCGCCGCCTTCAGGAGCTGCGAAAAGTCAATCCCAACGTGCGGGAGGACGAGATCAAAATCGCCCAGAACGTCGTGGAGGACGTCACCCGGCACATTGCGAAAGCGCATCTGAGGCTTGATGCGGTACGCCTGATCTTACGGAGCCCGGATGCATAGGCGGATGTGCGTGTAGCGATGGCAGTCCTCTGCCATCTACCGCAGCAGGCGACTAGACGACCGCAGCGGCAATGGCTCCGAGCACGCCGATCACAGCGCCGAAGAGAATATGGCCAAACATGTGCAACACACCTTCTTGAATAGTTGCCTTGCGGTACTCATCGAGAGGGTGGCGATTGCTCGCGTAAATCATGAGTGCGTAGCTCGCGATAAGCCCGTGCGCAAAACCCAACCCCAGTCCAAGTAAAATCGCCTCGGGAAACACAAGGGCACCAATGTAGTGCATGATCGCAAAGTAGGCCATACCGAAGACGACACCTGCCAGACTGTGGATCAATGTACCAACGGTTGCGGCGTTTTTCAGGCCCCCCGTGAAGTAGCTGCCGAGTGCACGCACCATATCGGCGCTTCGGCCAAACTGTCTCCCGACTGCTCGCATGAACATGTTCATGGCCATGGCTGCAAGTAAGCCGCAAATGGCTCCAAGAAATAAGGCTAAGTAGATAGTCATAAGTATAGCTTTAGCATACCATTAATTCGCCTTATGTCAAAGGCGTCTTTCGTGGTCGTCCATCGCACGAGGGAGGGGGCAGGGGGGAATGACTCTACCTTACAGGGTTAGTTCAGTAGCAGCGACTTCAGTCGCTGTTGAGCCGGGATAAAGCGGCTGAAGCCGCTTCTACGGGATGGTCCTAAAACAGCTCTTTCTGCGGGCGTGGCTCATCGGCAGTAGGCTCATCCTCATCGTGAAGGTGTCTCGGGGCTCGGCTGACTTTATTCGAAAGATCGGTTTCGCACTCGGCGACGATTCGGTCGCAGATGCCTCGAACGTGCATGCGCAGCCATTTCGCAGTGGTGCTTTTCTCGGTGTAATCGGCCGGGCCGTAGGCATGGATGCGGCCGGCATGGAGCAGGGCATCATTCTGGGCGAACTCGGCCTCGCTCTCCGGATTAAAAACCGCGTATGTCTTACCGCCGTTACCCTTAACTACAGAAAAGACAGGCACATCGCTCGGGCCGTCTGCGGTGTAGATCATGCGATCGATTGGGATTCGCCGGTCGACGCGATCCATGGACGCATTCACGTCGATCTTGGCGTTCTTATTGCTGCCCTTATTAATTTCAAAGACGTAGCGGGTCTTGATCGTGTTATCCACGATGGTGCCAATCTGGCTGATCTCGAACTCCATGGCCAGCGGCAGCTCGTTTTGAGAGGAGTAGTTGGGGGGCAAGGGCGCTTCGATAAACTCGCAGCCGAAAATCCCATCGACGTGTGGTGCGATGGAGCTACCACGAATCATTTCGGCCAGGCCGGTGCTGATGATGTAGTGCTCCAGTGAAATATTATGCTTCGTATATTCCGGCTGTGAAGCGACGACCTGCTTGAGTCGCTCGAACAGTTCTGAAACTCCGGGGTAGAACACTAAATCACGGCCGAGCTCACGCAGCCGGGCATTTGTCAGCCCCTTCAGGCAACCATTCTTCACGTAACTGAGCAAATGGTTCAGGTAGATTGTGTCGTAAGAGACGCTGGTGCCACGCTTGGCATAGATATCGGGCAGCGCGTTGACCTCTTTCCAAAAGTGCTCCTCATCGATGCCGAAGGTTTTGAAAATCGGGGCCTGCATGTAGCCCGGGATGAGTGTCTTATCAAAATCCCAAACACAGGCGACGATGTTTTGGCGGTGAAGGTTCTTCTTAGTCATAGCAAGGCAGCTCTCGACAGTTGGCTCATAGCCCCTTTACTGCAATGAATATTTCAAATTCGATGCACAAGATACCCGACATAGCTCCCTTCAAAGAAAAACTCGCCGAGCTGGACGCTCAGATGGCAGAGCCTAACTTTTATTCCGACCAGCACCGCGCAGCCGACGTCGCGCGCGAACATCAACGCCTCGGGACCTTGATCGAAAAATTCGAGGCCTACCACAGCACCGTTCAGCAGCTGGAAGAGAATGAGGCTATGGTCGCCGATGATGACGTGGAGGCAGAACTGCGCGAGATGGCGGCCGACGAGATCGAAAGTCTGGCGGCTGAGCGCGACCGCATGGTCAAAGACGTGCTCCGCTTCATGATCCCGCCCGATGCGACCGACAGCCGTAATTCGGTGATGGAGATCCGTGGCGGCGCCGGGGGCGACGAGGCCAACATCTTTGCCGGCGATCTCTTTCGCATGTATAGCCGCTACGCAGAAAGCCGTGGCTGGCGCGTCGAAGTCATCAGCTCCAGCCCGGCAGATGTCGGCGGGTTTAAAGAAATTATCTTCAACATGACGGGGGAGGAGGCCTACAAATATCTGAAATTTGAAAGCGGCGTCCACCGCGTGCAGCGCGTTCCGGCCACCGAGACCCAGGGCCGCATCCATACCTCCACAGCGACGGTGGCCGTGCTCCCCGAAGCCGAGGAGGTCGATATCCAAATCAACCCGGGCGACCTCGATATCTCTACCATGCGAGCCAGTGGGGCAGGGGGGCAGCACGTGAATACGACGGACTCCGCCGTGATGATGGTGCACAAGCCGACCGGAGTGACGGTTTACTGCGCGGACGAGCGCTCACAAATCAAAAACCGCGCCAAAGCGATGGGGGTGATGCGCGCACGACTCCTCCAGGCCAAGATCGACGAGGAAAACGCTAAATACGCCGCCGAGCGAAAGGGCCAGATCGGCAGCGGCGACCGCTCCGAACGTATTCGCACCTATAACTATCCGCAGGGTCGACTCACCGATCACCGCATCGGCATGAATCTCTCCCTGCCTCCCGTGATCGACGGCGACGTCGAAGAACTCATTCAAGCCCTGCAACACTACGACTACGAGGCACGCATCCAGAATCTCCTCGAGTCGCAGTCTTCCTAAGTAAACTTGACATTTTAGTGCTTTCGTGCTTTCGTGCTACACGTGAATGTCACTCTAAAAATCGACGACGAGCTTTGCCGACAGGCCCGCCACCGCGCCGTCGATGCCGATCTCTCCCTCTCTAAGTGGGTCGCGCAAGTCGTGCAACGTGAGATAGAAAGGCCCCCATTAGAGGGCAAAAAAACGATGGCAGAGCTAATCGGTATGGATGATGACCGCGACTTAATGGAGTTTATACCGAACCGCAAAGATGCGATTGAGCGCCCGGTCCAGTTTCCCTAATGGCTTACTTGTTGGATACCAACGTCGTCTCGGAGTTGCGACGCAAATCTGCGAATGAGCACGTCGTCGAATGGCAGAAAAGCTGTGAACTTAGTGAGCTCTGGATTAGCGTGCTTTCAATGCTGGAAATTCGCAATGGAACAGAACGCGTTCGCAGATCCGACTCTGCTTTCGCGCAGAAACTCGACAGCTGGTATCAGAACGTCCTCCTCATGGTCTACTCAGGTCGAATTTTACCTGTGAGTTTAGGCATTTGCGAAACAAGGGCAGCGCTACCAGCAGACCGCACCTTGCCTTTTACCGATGGACTGATCGGGGCAACTGCCAAGCAACACGGCCTAACACTTGTCACGCGAAACATAAAAGACTTCGAAGGCATGGGCATCGAATTACTAAACCCTTGGGATTATCCAATTAACTAGACTATGCAAAGCATCCGCGAGATTCAGGAAAAAACCGTCGGCTTCTTTGCGGGCAAAGGCGTGCCGAATCCTAAGTTGGATACAGACCTCCTAATCGCGCATGTGCTGGGAATCAAGCGGCTGGAGCTTTATCTCGACCTAAACCGACCCTTGACCGAAGCAGAGCTGGACGAACTGCGCCCGCTGGTCAAACGCCGCTCCATGCGCGAGCCGCTTCAATACATTTTTGGCCGCACAGAATTTTGCGGCATGGCGCTAAAGATCGATTCCCGCGCCTTGATCCCCCGGCAGGAGACTGAAGAGCTGATCGAACAAATCTGCGAGCGCATGTCCTCTCCGCCCAAGCGCATCCTCGATATGGGCACCGGCAGCGGCGCGATCGCCATCGCTCTCGCGGCGGCCTACCCTGATGCCGAAGTCTGGGCCACCGACCAAAGCGAAGCCGCACTCGCCCTCGCACAAGAAAATGCGTCGAAATATGTCTCCGACGCCCGCATACACTTTCAACAAGGCAGCTGGTGGGCAGCAGTGCCTGAGGGCATGCGTTTTGACCTCATCGTCTCAAACCCGCCTTACCTGACTGAGGCAGAGATGCACACGGCCGAACCGGAAGTCGTCGCCCATGAACCCGCAAGTGCCCTCGTCTCGGGCGAGGATGGGCTGGAGGACTTAAAGGCTATCCTTTCCGGGACTAAAGCGCACTTGGCGCCAGGCGGCCTGCTGGCCTTGGAAACCGGCATCGCACAGCACGCTCAACTCGACGAGCTCGCCGCCGGAGCTAATATCACAGGGGAGGGGGTCGACGACATGAGCGGCCGTCCAAGATTCTACTTCGTAGAGGATCCACTTGGCGCAGATGATGAGCCTGGCCGAACCGCGGATGCCAGTATCCACACGACGCCCAACTCCAGTGACCCCGAGCTCAAACCCAACGCCGTGTCGCAGCTCAGCAAAGGCCGCATTTCCAACTCGGATACGCGTTATTTTATCACCTGCTGCACCGATGAACGCGCATCCGGGCTGGAGGCTGCACCCTGCGCTCAAGCAATCATTACGACTTTACAACAACTCCACGACGAAACCTCTATCGACCTGATCGCGGCCACCGTCATGCCGGATCATATGCATCTTTTAATGAAGCTCGGCCGCCGGCTGACGCTCCCCCAAGTGGTCGGGAAATTCAAATCAGCCACCCGCGGCGCGCTCGCCGATGCTGGGCT
>Ga0307934_1002240_pt1 | contig 10432 bp, 7 predicted proteins | sample OrgLakmetageno90_FD_201838 | JGI IMG/M metagenome (GOLD analysis project Ga0307934, IMG submission 201838) | Saline water microbial communities from Organic Lake, Antarctica - #90 | ecosystem: Environmental > Aquatic > Non-marine Saline and Alkaline > Saline | place: Antarctica: Organic Lake... | reverse complement strand
ACAATATTGTTGTGATAAGATACTTATCGTTGCGGAAGCAATAGGCTACACATTCCGCCGTAGCTCAGCGGTAGAGCACTCGACTGTTAATCGATTGGTCGTAGGTTCGAATCCTACCGGCGGAGCAACATTGCGCTAGCACAATAAACGTGGCGTAATAAAGAAAACTACTCATTACTGAGTAGTTTTCTTTTATGTTATTTTCAAAGATATTCCCCTATAATTAGGGTATGAATAGACAAATAACCTTTCCTGAGAAGAAAGTGATAACAAAAACATATTGTATTTATGCTAGAAAATCTATGGAGGCAGAAGAGCGTCAAGCAATTTCGATTGACTCACAATTAAACGAAATGAAACAAGTTGTTGAGCGTGAAAATTTAACTGTTATAGAAATTAAGACGGAATCACATTCTGCAAAAGAATCAGGTAAACGTGTTGTTTTTGCAGAGATGATAAGTGATCTAAACAACGGAAAATATAACTCAATTCTCACATGGAACCCTGATCGACTTAGCCGTAATGCTGGCGATCTTGGATTACTTGTTGATCTTATGGATAACGGAAAACTACTTGAAATCAGAACGTATGGTCAAACTTTTAGTAATTCACCTAATGATAAGTTCCTGTTAATGATTTTATGTTCACAAGCAAAGCTAGAAAATGATAATAGAGGTATCAATGTAAAGCGTGGACTCAGAGCACAAGTAGAAATGGGACACTGGCCGTGTGCGTATGCGCCTATTGGATATATAAAATCAGATAAGGTTAATGAAAAGGGTATTGTTTTTGTAGACAAAGAACGTGCACCGTTGATTAAACAGTCATTTGAGAAAATAGCGTATGAAAAGTTTTCTATATATGATCTTGTAAAATGGCTTAAGAAACAAGAATTTAAATCTCATACCGGAAAGTATCTTGGATATAGTACGGTTCAATCAATGATCCATAATTCTTTTTATTATGGAAAATTTGAGTTCCCGAAGAAAAGCGGAAAATGGTACACGGGTGCTCACAAGCCAATCGTTACAAAAAAGCTTTTTGATGATGCTCATGAGGCAATTGCTCAACACACAAGAAAAAAGAAATATAGAAATTCTAAAACGTCACCTTTTGGATTTTTAAGGATGATTCGCTGTGGTAATTGCGGTTCTGTTATATCTGCAGAGGAGAAATATAAGATTTTAAAAAGTACAGGTGAAGAAGCGGTTTATCGTTACTATGTTTGTACACGAAGTAGAAACCGTGATTGTAATGAAAGAGTGATACCTGAAGATATCCTAATGTCCGAATTGTATAACATTCTTGATACCGTTGATATTGATCTGATCGGCATGAAAGAATCTCTTGATTATGAGATTGATCGTTTCTATAAGATACAGGCTTTTGTAGACGGGGTTGAGGTTACAGAGAGAGATCATAAGAAACAAGAATACGATTTACGGAAATATGCAAAAACTATCTTTGAAGACGGAACTATTGAAGAAAAACGTAATATCTTAAAAAATCTAAAAGGTAAATTGATATTGAAAGATAAAAGAATTTATTTGAGTAAATGATATAAATCTTCATAATTTGTATATATTAAGGTATGATTAATACTGTTTATGGATTTATCAGTTTATTTTAATGGAAAAAACCTAGTGAAAACTCGTGATTCGGGTCTTCACTTTGAACAAAAAACAACACCTGATTTAATATGGTGTGTTGCTTTTACTATTACTGATCTGATTAAGAATAATCCATCTTTAGAATTTTCTGACAAAGACATTAGAGGGTCAAATATATTTAACTCATTAATGCAAGATTATTTTTCAAAACCCTCTCAGGAAAATGCCGAGAATGAATATAACAAAGTCAGCTCATATCAATTAGGACTCTTAGCTTTTACAGGAGTACTGAAACAAACAGCTAACAGACCTAAAAAATTTATAGTTAAAGAATTTGATATTTTGAATTTTTTAGCAACTAATGATTTGAACGCTTCAAAATTTTTAGGTGAGTATACAGAGAAATTTCTAAAGGATAATAATTTGATTGATGTATTTAATAAGTATAAAAATAATCCGAATCAAAATAATCATTTGCTAGCAAAAGAATCTTATTGGAACTGGGCTAAGGTAAATACTGGAGTACGAGGTGATGACAGAAAACACACCTATCGAGTTTTTAATAAAATCTTTAATATCTTTTGTAATAGAAATCGGATACCTGGTGAGGATGCTTCAAATATCACTGCGGGACCTTGTCCTTATTCTTTTCTTATTTATAACCGTAAGAATTTTAGAGACAAGGACAAACCTGTTGGAATGACTCGTCAAGAATATAAAACTGACGTTCTTAACTCAATTGACAGTGAAGGGGTTGTGGGAACATTACTTAAGAAAGCAAAAAATTCTGTGAAAGATAGATGCAATGGAGACAGCGAAATAAAAGATCCATTATTAGGATATCATCTAGACCAAGGTGTTCATATTCATCACATTTTACCTCAACATTCTTATCCTGAATTTTCATTATCCAAGGAAAACTTAATAGCCTTAACTCCTGGTCAACATCTCTCAAGGGCTCACATTAAAGGAAGTACAAAAACGATTAATTTTGATTTTCAAAAAATATGTCTTAAAACAAAATTTTTATCTATTAAGGATTCTCTTGAAAATAATGATGAATTTTATGATATCCAAGAATTTGTAAAAATTCTTAATACTTGTTTCGACTGGAATATACCTATGGATATAAATATCTATGAACTAGAAGAACGAATACAACAACTGTAAAAAAATAAACCTAATTAGGTTTATTTTTTTATTCCAAAGAAGAATACTGAATTATTATCTATATTTAATGATCTTGTACCATGGTTTCTTGCTACTCGATAAAATTGTATAAATTCTTCTGAAGAAAAATATTCAAGATCATTTTCGGATATCTTAATGTCAGGTTTTTTATTTTGAAGTATAGCGACAGAACCATCTACAATAGTATCCCTAGGAAGAAATGTTGCCCGAGGTTTATATGTAAGATTAGGTACAAGCACAGCTCTCTCCAGGTTCATGAATTTTGAGATAGATAATCCATCAAGAGATTCTACATATGAATCATACCCCTCTAGGTCCTTGATCTCATTAGATCCTATATTTCTAGATTTTAAAACTCTAATTCCTTTGTCGTTATTTGTTATTTTTTTTGTTATTTGGCGATCCCTGTAGGCTGAAAATATATTAAAATTTAATTTTTTTGCCACCCTATCAAAAAACTCATTTCTGTAGAGAAGCCAGTACGGAAAATCTTCGGAACAGATATAGGATTGCTTTTTTATTTCAATCTCATTTTTAATATAAGACTCAACAACTGTATCTATTCCTTTTTCCTTAGATTTAATAATTATACCAATAGTTTCAATTTTAACTCCCTTGAAAGCAGTTTCTCCGTAGTCTGTTATTTTTTGTAACGCAAATGAAGATACTAATTTTCTTGTCTTGTTAAATTCAGGGGAAGCAAGAAAACTTTTTGGGATAATTAATCCGACATAGTCTCCCATTTGAAGCGATTTCTCTAAGAAAAAAGAGAATAGATTATTTGTTTCCTGATTATACTTATTTTCTTTATACAGATTTAATAATTCTTTTGATTCTTTAAATTTCCCAAAAGGAGGATTACCTACTACAATATCGTATCTTTTAGTTTGATAAAATAAATTATTACTATCATATAATAAGAAATCCTCATTTATAAAATTAATCTTTATATTATTGGGTATATCAATTTTTTTAATAAGTATTTTTAAAATATCAATAATATTTTTATCAATATCTATTACATCAATCTGTACTTTTTTAACTGTTCGATATTTTGCAATCAGTAGCGGTAGGAAATTACCTGCACCGACTGAGGGTTCAAGAATTCTTATTGACTCATACTTAGATGAATCAGGAAGATCTTTTACTAAAGTAAAACAAATATCCTGACGAGTATAATATGCAGAATGTTTTAATCTCTGTGAATTAGCTAGTTCTACAATCTTAGATAAATCTTGATAGGTTAATACTTTAAGATTTTTTTTTACAAACTTTTTTAAATTCTCTGTATCTTGTAAATTATTTTCTAATATAACTTTTTTTACCTCCGAATCATTCTTGAATATTTTCTTAGTATTAATGATAGACTGTATTTTTTTTGCAATACTTTCAAATATAATAGTGGGCACAGCTTCCCCTAGGGATTGTCTTATATTAATTTCTTCTTGCTTTAAAATTTTCCTCTTAGAGTCCTTATCTAATGCATTCATTTCTTTAAGTGGCATAGAATTCCACTTAAATGATTCAGGAACAGACATCATCAACATTAGCTCTCTGATACTGAAGACCCTATTATCAACAGGGTGAATAGTTGCTTGGCTTGCTAGTATATCATTTCGAGTATGTACGCATGGCGCCACCTTATCCCAATAACAACGTGAATACTTGTCACCGTTTTTATTTTTATTAAACACTACTTTCCCATCCTTAATTTGATGTGGTCGACGTTTCGGATCAGTGTTATCAAATGCTGACTCACCCTCAGTTATATTTTCTATCCAAGGAAGCATTCTCTCCTTATAAGGTCGAAAATTATGAAAAATATCATCAGATATTTCGCCCATCTCTTTTAAACTTGGTAATTTCTCGATGGTTTCTCTTAATGTCTTAGATTTCTTTACTGTAGGCATTAAATCTAAAGGACTGGTATCTAAGATATCCTTTCTTACGCCAATAACTAAAGTCCTTGTTCGACTTGAAAGGTTTCCGTAATCTTTAAAATTTATTACTTGGTAGTGAATATTATATTTACCTCCAAGATTTAGTTCTATTGCGCTACTGATTTTTCTTTCTTTCCCGTCGACATCTGTACAAGTAGTATTTAAAAATGATCTAACATTTTCTAGGATAAAAATTTTAGGACGAATTTGATCTACTAATTTAATAGATTCAACTACCAACGAATTTCTCTTTAGTTCGTTGTTTTTTTTGTGATTAGCAACAGACATCCCTTGGCAAGGCGGGGTCGCGATAACTACATCAACCTCTTTCAATCCTTGGTTTAATTTCCAGTCTTCTATTTCTGAAAAGATCTTATCCTTTGTGCTTTTCTTTGTGATATCTTCTGCTATGTATCCACTTGGGTATAGACATTTATTATTGTGTTTTTGAACATCTAAACGTCTTTTGATAATCTCAACTGTTGCAATACAGTCAAAATCTTGTTTTGAGAAACCATAACAACCAACACCTGCGCTACTAAACAAACTGATGTATGTTAATTTTTGAGGTGTTTTTTTCATATTTCTATTATAACTGTTCATTGTTTATTTGGGAAGGTCTGAAACTTTTTCCAACTTCAATTTCTTATCCTCCAAAACAATCGTACCCTCAAGACATTCAAGTAGATTTCGTTGTTCTTCAATTTCGCCATCTTTTAAGATGAATTTTGCGAAGTTCTTAATATCAACTTCATCTATTTTGATTTCTTGCTCAGTGCCCAGTACAGAAGATTGAAACCTCTTTATTCGGGTAATTTCCTTCGTGATTTTCTCTCGTATCGATTGCTCATTGATTCCAACAGAATCAATGAGTTTTTTGAATTCTTGAATAAGCTTCTTTTCTTCTAGATAACAACCCTTACAATTACGGTCTTTTGACTTTGCACACATGTAATAGACATAGCGATGAACATTTCCATTTTTCATATGTTTGAATTTCTCATCGGCAGAGATACCAGAACCACACATTCCACAGATCATTATTTTTGTGAATGCAAACTCTTTTGATTTTCTTGTTACGAGTACCTGACTAGTGGTTTGTTCTTGGACTTGATCAAAAAGTTCTTTAGTAATAAGTGGTTCGTGTTTTCCTGTATACCAGTTTCCGCTATTTTTCGGATACTCAAAAACACCATAATAAAAGGTGTTTTTGAGTATCATATAGACATTACTGAGTGAAAGATTTTTACCACTCGTAGCTGTTTTGTAATTGAGTTCAAATTTGAGCCAGTGATATATCTTGCGACCTGACCATTTTTCGTAAGCAACTTTTTCAAACATCTTTTTAATAATAGGTCCTCTATCCTCGTCAATTTTTACATGACCTTTCTTGTCCATTTGTTTTAAGTTCAGATATCCTGTTGGTGCCACCGACGGCCATAATCCCATTTCAACTTTTGCTCTGAGCCCTCGCTTTACGTTGATACTTTTATTATCGTTCTCAAGTTTTGCTTGAGAACATAAGATCATTAACAAGAATTTTTCATTTGGTGAGTTTTTAAACTGTTGCCCGTATGTTCGTATATCAACAAGTTTCTTTTCATCCATAAGATCAACAACCGAACCAAGGTCTCCTGCATTACGAGAAAGTCTATCAGGTGCCCAAGTAAGGATTCCATTGAATCTTGATCTTCTGACATCTTCAAGTAGTTCTTTAAATACAGGTCTTTTACCTGATTCTTTTGCTGAGTGTGACTCTCTTCGTATATCAACAATATCTAATCCATCACGTTCTGCTATTGCTAACATCTCCTTAACTTGTGATTCGATAGATAGGGCTTGCTTTTCGTCTGATTCAGTCGATTTGCGAGCATAGAGACAATAGCTAATCTTTTCATTAGTAATGACTGGAGCTGTGCCAATTCTGGCATCTGTATATGTTTCCATATACTAATTATGACAGAGTGGGGGAGGTTGCTAAGCTATGCAGAGTAGTGTTTCTATTTCATGCTCGTGTTTGTTACTTAACAAAAGACCATTTTAACGATATTATTGATGAGTTAGAGAGTTTCTAACAAATTACAATATAGTAGCCTAACCCGACACATCTGTGACGGCACGGTTCAAATAATAAAGTCTCAACGAGATTAAAAACCCCATCATCATGGGTCTCTCGTTGAGCTATTCCAAGGAAACTTGGAGTATGAGCTTCGGCTCTACATGGTGGTGGGATTTTTGCTTATCTTATCATTTTGTATTTAATAACTTAATAATGAAAAGATGACTAAAAAATTTATAAAATTTCAATACATATTTCAAAAGCTATATGTATACAAAGAAAATATAGAGATAAAGAGTATATTCAAATCAGAGACAATTAAAAAATCTCAAATTAAGGGAACTAAAATATCATCTCTTGGAACTAGGCTTGAGATTTACGTTGATGGTCACAAAGACATAGATTTTAGTTTATTTGATTCTAAGAAGATAAAAGATATTTATAAACATTTAAATGATGATTTAACATTTGATGAATTCTCTGAAAAATATTCACCAAAAGATAAAGAGACAACTAAAAGTTCATTTTTTAATAAAACTTCAGCTAAAATATTTGGAGGACTTCTTTTGTTCTTTGGGTTCGTTACTATTTTTAGTAATTTCTTAGTTGGATTGTTGATCCTTATCTCAGGAGTAATAATTTTCCCTAAAACTAATTCTTTGCTTAAAGAAAAAACAAAAATATCCCTGACTAAAAAGAATCGTATAGTCGTCGGGCTTTCTTTGTCTTTAATAGCTATCATAATTTTAGGTAACTCTGGAGATAGTATTAGTATCGAAGATAAAACTAAAATATCTAACAAAACAGAAAAAGTTTTTGAAGAAACTGATAAAGTTTTAGAAGAAAAACAACAAGTAAAAGAAGAGACTAAAACTACTCAAAAAGTTTCAGAGCCAGTACCAGAAAAACAGGTTCAAGCTAAGATTGAACCTGTTGAGACCGTAAAAGCATATCAACCAACTTTGGGAGAGAAAAATGCTCTGTTGTCAGCTAATCAGTATCTAGATTATTCTGCTTTCTCTAGAAGTGGATTGATTAAACAACTAGAATACGAAGGATACTCTTCTAAAGAGTCTGAGTATGCAATTAGTCAAATAAGTGTTGATTGGAATAAACAAGCATCTTTATCGGCTCAAAGTTATCTAGAATATTCAGCCTTTTCTAGAAGTAGTCTGATCGAACAACTAGAATATGAAGGATATACACATCAACAGGCTGAGTATGGTGCAACATCAGTTGGATATTAATTATCTTCTTCGACATCAACATAGTCTGAATAATAGAGAGTACTATCATCGTCATTATCACCACCGATCCAAGCTATGAGCCATGTCGATTCATTAGAGTGCTTATCTAGTGTGGAATTAATTAGTAGAGAGAAAGCATCGGCTAAGTCGTCATGTTTTTCAACTCCAAAGCCAACTAATTGTTGTATCAAGTGTTCACATCCTTTTTTAGGAAACTTTATAAGTCCTGATTTAATCGATGTAGAAGTAAGAGATAGTCTGGTTCTCTTGTCTCCTTTGGGTTTAACTGATTGTGCCTCAACTCCATGATGCTCTAGCATTTGTGGTAGTGCTTCTTGATAGGCGACACTCTCAACAAAGAGTTTGTCTGTGTGTTTCGACATTTGTGTTGATTTGAAATTTTTCATTAATTCTACTTGAGCAGGGAAGTTAATCTTCTTACAGATAGGGTTGGGGAGAATATACATTCTTAACTTGTCTCTTCTTCCATATATATGAGCAGAAACAATAGTTGTGAAGTCTGCAGAATCTTTTGTTGATATTGCTAAATCAACTCCTGCGTAAGTTCCTCTATATCCTTTATGGCTTTCTCCCGGGAGTTCATCATAATATTTAATCCATTCTGGATATATTACTTGATCTTCATCAGGGATAATTCTAAGTAAGTATTCTCGTTGCCAAGATATATCACTAGCAACTTTCTTTCTCTCTTCTTCTAGTGATTTATCATCAGGATATTTTCCAATCCATAAACACTCATCGTTTTTATCAAGTAATGGATATGACTTAAATACTCCACCAGTTTTATCTTGTTCAACTTCTTCCTTTATTCTCATTAATAGAGAATCCTCATGTAGTAAGTTTCCTACAATAATAAGTCGTGTGTTTTTATCTCCTGCAGGTACTACCTCGCCTCGTAACCAGTTATACGTTTTGTTTCTACCTTCACGAGTTTTTGTAGATTGCACATCTTCAACATCATCACAGATGAATAAATCTGGTCTGTGCTCATTATGTCTTGCTCCACGAATACTTTGCTCTGCTGAGGCTAAAGTGATTCTAGCGCCATGTTTCTTGAATACTAGAGAGTGTGAACCCCATTCATCGCTTTCTTCTTGAAATGGTCCAAGGTCATTTTTTAACATTCTATTTCCTTCAAGTTCAGTCCTAATATTCATCATGTGTTGCTTAGCTTGGATACGTGTTTGAGTAAAAATCATTACGAATTTCTTTTGCTGTTTTCCGAGGATAGCCCAGATAGGGTAGGCGGTAGTAACCATTGTAGATTTACCTGATCCTCTGAAGGCACAGATATATAGATTTTCTTTATGACTTTTCTCAAGATAGTGAATTATCTCTTTCTGAAAATCAGCAGTTTGATATTTCACATAGTGAGCATAATAGAAATGAAAGAAGTATAAGAAACTGTCTTTAGTAATACTTGTTCTAACAGCTCTATCTCTCATCATCTTATTAACTAGTGTTGTTCCCATTATATTATTTTTTGTTTTCATATGTTTTTTTATTTTTAATTCTTCTAATAGATGATTGTTTGTTTAGTGAAGCAAGTTTAAGTGCTTGTTTAACAATCTTTTGTTGTGAAGGTGAAAGTTCTTCAATATCTTCCTTTGTTGTAACTTCAATCTTATTCTTATAGTTTTCGTTTCTATGTTTTAACCAGAAACTAATTGCTGGCCAGTTCTTTTCTTTGATCATTGTAAGTAATTGACTTTCACTCATATCATTTACAAAAGCTACTCCATCCTCTAGTGCTTTATCCATTTTCTTTGCAAACCCTACGTCTTCCTTTCTCCACCTATAAACAGTATTTCTAGATAGCCCAACCTTTTCGCACGCAACTTGAACAATTGGTACTTTTTGTAATTCTTCCAAGAATAGCTTTGTTGTTTTACTTTTCTTCATAGTAATTTTTTATTACTTCCACTTTCTTTCCTGTAAGTTTTTCATACCTACGAATTGCAAGATCACAAAAAACAGGATCAATTTCTAATGAGTAAACTATTCTGTCTAATTGTTCTGCACAAATCATTGTGCTTGCTGAACCAGAAAAAGCGTCAAAGATTATGTCTTTGGGCTTAGTACATCTCATTATGAACTTGTGATGAAGTTCAGGGTTCTTACTAGTGGGATGTTCCATTTCATGAGAGGGAAGTCTCTTAACTGCCCAGACATTTGAAACATCTTCTAGTAACTGATTACCAGTACCACAGTCCTTGTTTTGTATCTCATTTAAGTTTTTAACTTGATCTGATAGATATGGAGATCCTTTTGTTCCATACACACAAAATTCTGTACATTTGTTAAATGCTACAGTAGGTGTTGGGCTGGAATTATTTTTTAACCAAATGTTCAGTCTTCTGTTTT
>Ga0307934_1002237_pt1 | contig 10446 bp, 5 predicted proteins | sample OrgLakmetageno90_FD_201838 | JGI IMG/M metagenome (GOLD analysis project Ga0307934, IMG submission 201838) | Saline water microbial communities from Organic Lake, Antarctica - #90 | ecosystem: Environmental > Aquatic > Non-marine Saline and Alkaline > Saline | place: Antarctica: Organic Lake... | reverse complement strand
AGAATTATTCAAATACTGGGGAGGTCTATTCTAGAATAGACCAAGAAAGAATTGAAGAACTAGCCAATACCGTTTTACGCGAATTACCTGCAGCCGAAAAAGACAGCATTAGCGATGTTTTGAAGCAAGAATTACAAGCAGCTCTGCAAAACGAAAATGCCTTTCGCACATCGTTTAATCAAGTGAAAAGTATAAGTATTCTCACCGCACCCGATTCTACCTTTAGAATCTTTAATTGGGAAATTGCTTACTTGGATGGCACTAACCGATACGAGTGTTTACTCTTGAGGAAAAACGAAACCGGCACTACCCTAGAGGTTTTAGAACCGCTGGATTCTGTTTTAGAAAAAAAAGAACTTCAGAACAAACAATTGGGAACAGAAAACTGGTTACCAGCACTTTATTATGACATCGTTCTGGTGAAAAGTCGTTTCCAAACTTTTTACACCTTGCTTGCTTGGGATGCAAATGACTTACTAACCAACAAAAAATACATTGAAGTGCTGTGGTTTGATAAGGAAGGTAAAACCAATTTTGGCGCACCAATCTTTCGAGATAATCGTTCCGTGCAGTCTCGCATAATTTTTGAGTACGGTGGGCAAAACTCCATGACTTTAAATTCCGAAGAAGAGTTTAACCGAATTAGCTTTAACCATTTGGCCCCACCAAGCTCCACCTTGGAAGGCATCTACGAGTATTATGGCGCTGACGTAAGCTTTGATGCCTACGATTGGAATGGAAAATATTGGAAGTCCGTGCAGGAGGTAATTCCTAGCTGGGCCGACCCTAAAGGACGAACCGATGTTAAAGTCACTAAAAAAAGATTTGAAGAGGAAGATGTAGCAAATCCTAATGCTGCTAGGAAAGTGTTGAAGGATGCTGAAAAACGAAAGAAAAACGCAGACGACAAATTAAAAGAGGAGTCAGAGAAGCTTAAAGAAGCTCCTTGATAATTCTCTCGATGGAGTACCCTTCTGCCTCTGCTTTGTAGTTTCGAACGATTCTATGTCTCAAAATTGGTTCCGCAACAGCCTTTACATCTTCAATGTCTGGAGAATACTTACCATTTATGGCAGCGTGACACTTTGCACCAACCACCAAAAACTGAGAAGCTCTAGGACCTGCTCCCCAACTTAAAAAATCATTTACCATTTGAGGAGAGTTGGCAGTGTTTGGTCTTGTACTAGCAGCTAATTTTACTGCATATTCCAACACATTATCAGGAACTGGTATCTTCCGAATTAATTGTTGGAAGAACATAATTTCTTCCCCATTCATTACCTTATTTACGGTTGCCGTGAAATTAGTGGTGGTGGATTTAACAATATTCACTTCATCCTCTAAGTTTGGATAGTCTAACCAAATGTTAAACATGAATCGGTCTAACTGAGCCTCAGGTAATGGATAAGTTCCCTCTTGTTCAATTGGGTTTTGTGTTGCTAATACAAAAAATGGCTGTGGTAAATCGTACGTTTTTCCCGCTGTTGTAATTTTCTTCTCCTGCATGGCCTCTAATAAAGCAGATTGCGTTTTTGGAGGAGTTCTGTTGATCTCATCAGCGAGAATCAAATTGGAAAATAGCGGTCCAGGTATAAATTTGAAACTTCTAGATTCATCTAAAATCTCCGATCCAATAATGTCAGATGGCATTAAGTCAGGAGTAAATTGAATTCGATTAAAGCTCAACCCTAGCGCTTCTGAAACTGTGTTTACCAAAAGCGTTTTTGCTAAACCTGGAACTCCAACTAGCAAACAATGCCCATTGCTGAAGATTGAAATTAATAAGTTTTTTACCACCTCTTTCTGTCCTACAATTACCTTCCCAATTTCTTGATTCAGTTCGTTGTATTTCTGCACTAAAGCATCCACCGCTTCTGCATCTGAGTTATATTGTTTCATATTATTTAGCGCTATTTTCGATCCAAGCTTGCTGAAATTCGCAAGTATTGCAATACTCTAAATTTAGCCTCATGTAGGTCTTGGAAATATTATTTTTAATCCAGTCTTGGAGAACTTCTTGTTCCTTTTCCGCTAAGGCTGCAGATTTTATTTTCTGGTAATCTTTTTCTAGACTGGCCCTGTGCGGTTCAGTTCGTTTAATCAGCTTCACCACTCTATACCCAGGTTTAGAGCGGGGGTCGCTGATGACTACTGGTTTTGAAATTTCTCCCACTTCCATTTGGTCTATCACAAAAAATAGCGAGGGATCCAATTCGTCCATTGGAGTCATGGAGCTACTCGTTTGTGGATTCGCCATAATCCCGCCATTATTCTTGGTGTTTTCGTCTTGCGAGAACCGTTTAGCAGCCTCTTCAAAATTCAATGAAGTACTATCAATTTTGCTTGAAATACTGTCTAATCTATTTTTTGCAATTTCAAAGGATGCGTTATCCTGTTTTGGCTTTAGTAAAATATGACGAACATTTACCTTGTTTCCACGTCTTTCAATCAGTTGAATAATATGAAATCCATATCTAGTTTCTACAATCGGCGATACGTTTCCGGTTTTTAGCTTAAAAGAAGCAGCTCCAAATTCTGGTTCCACCTCTCCCTTCCCTACAAAACCAATATCTCCTCCTTTTAAAGCAGAACCTTGATCTTCGGAATACAGCAAAGCAAGTGTCGAGAATTTCTCTCCCTCGTTTACTCGTTCGCGATAATTATTCAATTTATCCTTCACTTCTCGTATCGAGGAAGCAGGTGTTTTTGCATATATAACAATCTGGGCAATCTCCACTTCTGCGTTAATTAACGGTAAGCTATCCTTTGGTATTTTATCAAAATATTGACGAACATCTTCCGGCGTAACCGACACTCCAGAAGTAATTTCCCCTTGCATGCGTTGCAATATTAATTGCTGTCTCGTGTCATCGCGCATTTCAGCTTTTATCTGGGTTACGGTCTTTTTATAGTATTCTTCCATGGCTTCTTTAGAGCCAATTTGCGCCATAATGTATCTGATCTTTCGATCCATTGTGCCTTCTACTTCTGCTTCATCCACCACAACACTATCCAATTCCGCTTGATTAACCAGCATTTTAGAATACAGAATATCTTCCAAAATTTCACATTTGGTGTTATCATCAACGTTTGCTCCTTGGGCTATATAGGCGTAGTACTTATTCTCTAATTCAGATTTTGTGGCTATTTGATCTCCTACAACTGCGATTACTTCATCCAGCACCGCACCTCTTTGGGCAGAAATAAGCGCAGGAAGCGCTAACAAAAAACACAAGTTTAATAAGGCTTTATTCATATACTTCGTACTCTTTTTTTAAGGTAGCAGATTCAAAAATTTCTTGCTTTACCTTTGCAATTAACTCAATCTTGCGTTTATTGAGAATTATACTTTTCAGTTCCTCTTTTACCCATGAAAACGGAGCAACTTCTCCTTTCATTCGAATGGCAAAAGAATTAATATACATCGTTCTCAAACTATCTTGAATCAAGTTTTCACCTATCGTAAGATTAAGATTTTTATCCAAGGCCAATTTCCCTATTTCCTTAATTTTTGCTAATGGTATCCACTCCAATGTGTCCAAATGACAAGCGAGCGCAAACTGAGAACAAAAACCAACTAAATCTTCCTTGTAATAGTCAAAATCTTCATACATCCAATGTTTTAAGGAATCTGTGCTGGGCGCACTGTTCAGTGTAGCTACAAAAACACTTTGCGTCACGTCTTGCCTCAGTTTGAAATTATCCACATTTAGCTTGTAATATTTTTTCAACTCTCGTTCCCCAACTAACGTGTCTAACTTCTGATTTATTAACTGATTCTCAAACGTATAAATTAATAAAGAATTTCTATAATTCTCTAGCTGAGTTTCAAAACTAGCTGAGTTCTCCGAGAGATTGTCCAATGCCTTTTGTAGAAGCAATTTTTCTTTCACCCAATTATCTATAAATGATTTGCGCTGCGCTAAACTGTCCCCTCCGCTCTCTTGATTGGTAAATTTTGGAATGTCTGTTTCCACAAGTATTTTTTCACCTACTCTCGCAATTGTGTCTAAATCGCCATTGCTCGTAAAAAGATTACACGAACTTAACGTGATAGAAGCAGATAAAAATAGAGCAAATGAAATTCTCAAGTCGATTAATTTAGATCGCTTTTCAGCTCTTTTAAAATCTTTTTGTCTACCTCAAATTTATTTTTCTTTCGAAGAGATTCGATCCATTCTTTTTCTAAGAAGTTTTGGTAGTCGGAAGTTATGAGTCCTCTTGAATCTTTTAAGGTTTTATAGGTAGGCTCCAATACTTCTTTAATCTGTACAAATTGAATTCTGCCGTTCAGGGTGATATTTTTTGAAATACCTTTCTCCCATTTAACTTGATCTACTACCTCATTCTCACCTTTCATGTATTTTTTAGTTTCATACCTTAAGTTGAGTTGAGATGGTCGGTTAATTTCTTCGCTGATATCTTTCACCTCTTTTCCTTCTTTCAACATCTTCTTCACAGCTTGAGCAACCTTTTCGTCTACTGCTGAAAATACAACTGCATCTACCCTATTTTCCCACTTGTAGTTTTCTTTGTTATTTTCATAGAAAGCTTGCAACCCCGTGGTATCTTTTACTGCTTTCGACCAAACCAACTGATCTGTCAAATTAAATAACAAAATTCCGTCGTGATACTCTTGCATCAAATATCTAAACTCAGGATACTCCTCGTCTAGTTTCGCATTCTTATACTCTAAAGTAGTTGCTCGTTGAAATGACTCGTATCGTGAGTTTACAAGAACTCTTGAGTCGATAACTTTTTTGGATTTGTTATTTTCTAAATATTTAGCAAAATCTTGCTGGCTCACAGACTTATCACCAATGCTAAAAAGCTCTTTTGTTAAACCTTTTGCTTTATCAGCAGTCCACGTTCCTTTAAAATAGTTCGAATCAATTATCTTGTAAAAATCATCGCGTTCTTTTAGATTCTCTTTAAACCCATATTGAGCTTTTATTTTATTAATCACAGATGCCTGACTCAAATTTGATCTACTATCCTTTTTAATTTTTTGCATCAACTCGTCCTCTATTGATTCAAACGACCCAATCGGTGCAAGCTCTAGTCGTTTCACGATGTGCCACCCATAAGGAGTTGAAAATGGTTCAGAAATATCTCCATCAGCTTTCAACGCAAACGCAGCTTTTTCAAACTCAGGGACCATTCTACCTACACCAAACATTGGCAATACACCGCCTTTGTCAGAACTTCTTGTATCGTCTGAAAATTGAGCAGCTACGTCTTCAAATTTCTCCCCTTTTTGAATCTTTGCATAAATCTCTTTTATTTTTCCTTCAGGGTCATCTGTTTTAGACAATTCTTGATCGTTTGAAATTAAGATATGCGCAACCTTAATATTTCCAACTGCAGGGCGTTTATCCTGTACCTTTAAAACATGGTAACCAAACTGAGTTCTAACAACATTAGAAACCTTACCAACTTCCGTATTGTAAGCAGCAGATTCGAAAGGATAAACCATGTAAAATGATGTAAAGTACCCCAAGTTCCCTCCATTGGTCTTTGCCGAAGGATCATCTGAGTATTGTTTCGCCATCAATTCAAAATCTTGTCCGTTTTCTAGGTTCTTTTTAACTCTTATGGCTCTTTTATAAGCAGCAGCAGTATCTTCAGGACTTGCCTCTGGGTCTAACTTTACCAATATGTGGGATGCCTTAACATCATACATTAATCTGTCATATGCTTCTTTTTTTAATTCCGCAATTATACCATCCGCTGTTAGGTATGGCTGAGCCAATTGCTTTCTATATCCGCTTAGTTCTTTAACAAAACCTTCCTCCTCATCCATTCCTAAACTAACGGCTTCCTTAACTTTCAACTTAAAGTTGATGTACAAATCCAAATATTCGTCTACCGTGCTTTTCGAAATTATTTCGCCACTATTGTTTTTCTGATACACCCTTTTGAATTCAGCTTTGGTCACCTTTTCATCTCCAAAATCGATAAAAACAGCATCTCCCTTAACTTGGGATTGACCCAGTACTGCTGAAAACAAAAATGCAACAACTATAAAATACTTTAACTTGCTCATGTTTACTAATTTTTAAAAATTAACGACTATAATTTGGTGCTTCTCTCGTAATGGTCACATCGTGCGGATGACTTTCTCTAATTCCTGCATGGGTTACTTTAATGAAAGTGGCATTTGTTTTTAAAGTTTCTATGGTTGCACAACCACAATATCCCATACCTGCTCTTATTCCTCCTATCATTTGATAGATTACCTCACTCAACGTTCCCTTGAACGGCACTCTGCCGCTTATGCCTTCAGGCACTAATTTTTTAATGTCCTCTTCCATGTCTTGGAAGTATCTGTCTTTCGATCCTTTTTGCATTGCTTCCAGTGAACCCATTCCGCGGTAAGCTTTAAACTTACGACCTTCATAAATTATTGTTTCTCCCGGCGATTCTTCAACTCCTGCGAATAAGGACCCTGCCATAATGGTATCCGCTCCGGCCGCTAATGCTTTTACAATATCTCCTGTAAAACGAAGGCCTCCATCTGCAATAACTGGAACTCCAGTTCCCTGTAATGCTTCTGCAACCATCATAACGGCAGAAAATTGCGGAACGCCAACACCAGCAATAACTCGAGTGGTGCAAATAGAGCCTGGACCTATTCCAACTTTAATTCCATCTGCTCCGGCTTTAGCTAAATCCATTGCCGCTTCTTTCGTTGCAATGTTTCCAACGATAACCTCTAGATCTTTGAATTCTGCTTTTACTCTTTTTAGTGTTTCTATTACACCCGCAGAGTGTCCATGAGCGGTATCAATAATTACTGCATCTACTCCCACTTTTACAAGGGCAGAGACTCTTTCCATAACATCTCCGGTAACACCTACAGCTGCTGCCACTCTTAGTCTTCCATATTTATCTTTACAAGCGTTCGGACGTTCTTTTACTTTGATGATGTCCCGATAAGTAATTAAACCAATTAATGTATTGTTTTCGTCTACAACCGGTAACTTTTCAATTTTATGAGCTTGTAAAATTTGTTCTGCCTCTTTTAAGTCCGTGCCCATTTTTGCGGTCACGATATCTTTTGAGGTCATCACATTAGCAACACCTTCTTCTAAATTTTTTTGAAATCTTAGGTCTCTGTTTGTAACAATTCCAATCAGTTTTTTATCTGCATCCACTACTGGAATTCCTCCAATTTTGTTCTCTTTCATTAACGTTAAAGCATCGGAAACTTTTGCTTCCACATTAAGCGTTATTGGATCTTGAATCATGCCACTTTCTGATCGTTTTACTTTACGAACTTCTGCAGCTTGTTGTGCAATACTCATGTTTTTGTGTAAAACACCAATCCCTCCTTCTCCCGCAATGGCTATTGCAAGTGATGACTCCGTAACAGTGTCCATTGCTGCAGAAACGATAGGAGTATTTAAACGTATTTTCTTGGTAAACTGCGATGAGATGTTAACTTCTCTTGGCATAATCTCAGAATATGCTGGAACCAGCAATACATCGTCATAGGTAAGGCCTTCGGGTAGAAAACGGCTTTCAGAACTTTTACTCATAGTGGCGTTTTTTTAAAGCAGACAAAAATAATCATTCTACAGCCGCTATTGCTGTTAATTAAAACTAAAAATGGGAGCCATTACTGACTCCCATTTCTCTTTTAACTAAGGTAAGTTTCACCTATCTAATTAAGGTAACTGTTCCTTTCTTTCGTTTCTCGTTCCCATCTCCGTCTAAATAACGAATCATGTATACATAAGAACCTAGAGAAGCATCTTTTCCATCTACCGTTCCGTCCCAACCTCGGTTGATGTCCTTGGTCTCGTAAATTTGCTCTCCCCATCTATTGTAAATGGTCATTTCAAACTGACTAAACTTAAAGAACTGCCCTTTTGGACCGAAAGATCTGTTTACTCCATCAGGAGCAAATGCGTTTGGAACGTACATCAATGGGTTTTGCAAAGCTTCCGCTATGTTAGAATTAGATACTGCCGAAGTAAGGCTGTTTGGATATCCATTTACAGCACTAGGAAGCAATGGACCTTGAACCGCTTCTACTCGATAGTAATACTTACCCGATCCACTTACATCATCTGCAATCTCATCTACAAACACATTATAATCATAGGCACTATTTGGCTGCACCTGCTTGTAAACTGAAGTAGAGTAAATCTCATTCGATGTTCGGTAAACGTTGTAGTATGCCACGGTACTATCCCAATCCAAATATCTATTCCATCTTAGAATATTTCTCATGGCTTCATCGTCCGACTGCACTTCTAAATGAATGGTTCTACCAAAATTAGAATTACTAGTAATGATTTCACAATCGTTCTGAGATACAACTTGATAATAATACTGCTGTGCATTAACGTCTGCTGTATTATCCACGTGTGTAATTCGATCTATCCCTTGCAATTCGTCCGCGTCGTAGTATTCCAGAGGCAACAATTCATTCGGATTATCTCCTCTAAAAACAGTGTAACTCTTTACTGGAGTTAAGGTATCTCTATAGTATTCTACTTCTACTTGTCCTGTTGGTAAAACAGTTGCGTATGTTAAGTAAGAATATAAAGGAGTATCTTCATAAACCGAGTAAGAAGAATCAACATTTGACTCTGGCGTAGCCCATAACGGCACGCTAGGATCTAATGACGTGGCTCGTACAACATAGTAATACGTCTCTCCACCCTGTGTAATTAAGTGATTAATGGTAGAGTCGGTAGTAACGGAGACAGGAGTAATAGGTCTCCATTGTGTTCCACTAGCTGTTTTATAGAATACTTCATACTCTATTCCAAAGTCTGCATTCCATCCAACGTATTGTGTCCAATCGATCACGTTAACAGAGTCACAAATTTTCCATTCCACATCCACATTCATGGACTTGTGGTATACAACACCTTCCACTGCCTCATTATTACATTCGTCTTTCGCTTTTGAACCTGCAGATCGAACGGTATCTCTAGCATCGATGGTCGCAATTTCAAATGGGAAGTATCTACGTTTTGGACTACTAGTAGCATTGGTGTCAATATCAATTGCATCATCTGTTAAGAAACTTACGATTGGCAAACCTGATTGAGTTCCATTTATGGTACTAAACTTCAAGCTATCAGCTCCTGCTGCATCTCCTACCCAATGTGCTTCTAGTTGATTGGTTTCTTTGTTAAATGTTAACATTGCTAAGTTTTCCGCATCTGGAGGTAATTTATCCTCGTGCAACGTTTGTGCAACACTTGAACGCGCCGTACATTGAAAACCAGTTGCAGGCTTAAACAAGGTGTCCACATGAAATAAGCGGTAATCTACAGGCAGGCTGCAAACCCCCGGTCCCAATTGTACATCCACAGCTTCACTTCCTGGCGTTTGTGCTGCTTTTTCTAAAGTAAACGTTGCCGATCCGTTTTCTGCACTATTAATTGCAAAGAATTTACGTTGTCCATAATCTGGTCCTGCAAGATTCCACGTTAAATCCGTGTAATTTTGCTGTCCATTTACCAGTGCTTCCCCTTCTAGGAAAATAGAATTGATTTCATTGTAAAGAGAATCTGTTCTCCCATCACAACCGGCTAAGCTTGATATTCTAAAGTTATACTGCGCTTGCTGTGCATTAATTCCAGTCACGGTATAAGAAGTAGCTGAAATATCCAAATTATCATCATCGTCTCCAGGAATATCCGTCCAATTGGTTTCATCTTCCCTTTTGTATTGGATGTCGTACACGTTAAAGTTATTCACATCATCCACAGCAGGTATCCAAGATAAAGTAACGGAACCGTTGTCATTCACATACGTACAACGTGGTGTTGGAGGCAACACGAGTGCATTAGTAGCTAAGTCGTTAGCAACTTGATAGGTGTGTATTGCCGAACTATTTATTCCTCCTCGATTGTCAATGGCTTCTACCTTGAATTTAACGGTAATACCTCTCGTCATTCCACCTACAACCGCAGTAGTGGTGTTTCTATTGTTAATGGTAGAAACTAATACATATCCATTTCCATCGTCGTAATCTGCATAGACTTTGTACCTATTAATGTTGTTAGGACGAGCCGGGACGGTTCCAAGAGTACTCGAAGGCTGAATCCAATTCAACGTGTATTCCCCTTTACAAGGGTCTGATAAAAACCCTGTCGGAATAACGGTGTTGTATTCACTTATATAAGATTTATCACCTGGATTACACGCATCAATCGCCTGAATCAATATTTTCTTAAGATCTATATCAGCACCTGAGAGCACTACTACAGAATCTTGCAATGCATTTACAGTTGTCAATAAGTTCTTAGCTGTCGTATCGTTTTGGAATATACGGTAAGAACCTGTTGTTCTCTTTCCCTGTAAGTTAATTCTCAAGAAAACTGTTCCATCTGCTCTTACCTCAATGGTATCTAGCGTTGGGTTTGGAATGAAGGATAATGCTTTCATGAACATTGTATCCACCATACTGAACGTACTAAA
>Ga0307934_1002236_pt1 | contig 10447 bp, 2 predicted proteins | sample OrgLakmetageno90_FD_201838 | JGI IMG/M metagenome (GOLD analysis project Ga0307934, IMG submission 201838) | Saline water microbial communities from Organic Lake, Antarctica - #90 | ecosystem: Environmental > Aquatic > Non-marine Saline and Alkaline > Saline | place: Antarctica: Organic Lake... | reverse complement strand
TTTGTTGATTCAGATAATGATGGATTTAATGATTCGGTAGATGGAGATGTTGGTAATGATGGAACCGCAGAGAATACAATTAATGCGACAACAGTAACAGACAACGACGGTGACGGTGATGGAATTCCGGATGATTATCCGAATGATGATTTTGATGACGATGGTAGGTTAAACTTCTTAGATATTGATGCAGATAACGATGGGATTGTAGATAATACAGAAGGACAATCTACAGCCGGTTACATTGCACCGTCAGGATTAGATTCGGACGGTGACGGAATTGATGACAATTACGACGATTTGAATGGTTTTGGAGGGGATGGAGCTGTAGGATATTTATTGAGTGATATTGATGTAGCAGATGATCCTGATTCCCCTGATTATTTAGATTTAAACTCGGATAACGATTTTTATTTAGATGCAGTAGAAGGACACGATTCAAATGGAGACGGAGTAGCAGACGGAGGTTCTGCAATGCCTGCGAATACTGGGTTGCCGGGAGGCACAACAGATATAGATGGAGACGGATTGCTAGATGGATATGACAATAATACTGCAAGCACAGACCCTACGAATACAGGATTAGAAGGAGAGGATCATCCCAATATTGGTAACTCAGCCACCGCAGAGCGAGATTGGAGAGAAGTTCCGGATATGGATAATGATGGAATTACCGATCAAAACGACATTGACAAGGACAATGACGGGATACTAGATAAGGATGAATGCTTGACCACAACGGCAAATGCAATTGTTGGAGGAAACGGAGGAAGTACAACCAATTTTAGTCAAGATGATGTTACTTCCGTGTATTTTGATTTTGTTTCTGTAGACAATGGGTTGTCTATTTCAGTGAACGGTTCCGGTATCAAACCTGCTAATAATGATTTGCAATTGTTTACTCCTAATCTAGTTGCCGGTCAAACAGCATTACAATTTGTATCGGATGGGGCTAGCTTAACAAGTGCTTGGCAGACTAATGTAAATGGCATTCCTAGGTTAAGGGTCTTCATTGATGAAAACGGACAAGTATCAATACTTGGTTCAAGGACTAACGCTTCCACTTCATTAGAGCTAATGGAGACACAAGATGGTTCTAGTTTTAGTACTATTTCTTTTGTTGCAGGTTCCAATACTTTTAGTGTTGTCAACCTCGATGGGTCTGGACCTGATAATATCAATGGAACTGGATATGTTTTCTCTTCTTGCGATACTGATGGTGACGGTCTTCCTGACTATTGTGATTTAGATTCAGACAACGATGGGATTCCTGATATTATTGAAGCAGGCGGAGCAGATGCAGATAACAACGGAGTAGTAGATGTATTTGTAGATTCAGACAATGATGGATTTGCAGATGCCTTAGATCCAGTTAGAGGTGGAACAGCTTTAGCTGATGGAGACCAAGATGGGGATGGGTTCGCAAATCGAATCGATCTAGATTCAGATGATGACGGCTTAGCTGATATAGTTGAAGCTGGAGGCGTTGATGTTAATAATGATGGTGTTGGAGATGTTTCTGCAGATACTGATAGGGATGGATGGTTTAACTTATTTGATTCTGATGATGGAGGGACTGTTCATTCGTTACCAAATACGGATGGGGATGTAGTTCCAAACTATTTGGATTTAGATTCTGACAATGATGGTCTTACAGATAACGTAGAATGGCAAACCACTGCTAATTTTGACACACCATCAGGAGTTGATGCAAACAACAATGGTTGGGATGATGAGTATGATAATGGTAATCCAACACCAGAGGTAATCAGTAACAACGACGGAGTAGGAGCAGTTGATTACTTATCGCAAGATAGTGATGGCGATGGAAGTCCTGATTATGTGGAAGGTTTTGACGATGGCGGAATTGAAGGAGCGGCAACAGATGACTTAGAAGATAGAGCAACTGCATTTATTGCCGCAGGAGGTGATCCATTTTTTTATGTAAACTCTGATGATGGAGATTCAGACGGTATTCCTGATTGGATGGAAGATGCAGACACAGACGGAGTGCCAAATTTCCTTGATCCTCAAAGTACCTTCTACCACGATGATGACAATGATGGGTTAATCGACTTGTACGATGACGATGATGCAGTATCAGGCGGAGCACCTTCAAACCTTCCCGATTTTAATTCGGATGGAGAGCCTGACTTTAGAGATATGGACAATAATGTAGGAGCTTTGCCGATTGAATTGATAAGCTTCACCGCCATAAAAGTTGGAATAAACGTGCAGTTAGATTGGAGCACTTCTACCGAAATTAATAACGACTACTTTACGATTGAAAGATCTTTGGATGGACAGACTTTCGAGCCTATTTTAACGGAGAAAGGGGCAGGAACATCATCAAAAATTCTTCATTATAAAAGGTTTGATAATCAACCAATGGAAGGCTACAACTATTATCGTTTAAGGCAGACAGATTTTGACGGCGAGAACAAAGAGTTTAACATAGAAGTTGTGAAGTTTGAAACACTCAGCATAACCAGTGGAGGTAATCAGTACAACGTGTATCCCAATCCAACGATAAGTGGGCAATTATTTTTAGAAATTAATCAGCCACCTGCAGGGGAATATCAAGTTGAGGTGTTGTCTTCGGTTGGAAAACTGTTAAGTCAAAGAAGTTTACAGATTGAAAGTAAAACACTCCACTTTGAGCAAGAAATACTTAGAGGTTTAAACTTAGCCAAAGGAGTTTACTTCTTAAAAGTTCAATCAGACGATCAATCAGAGACTTTTAAGTTCATTGTGCAATAACCTAAAAACACATTTTTAAGGAGAGATAACTGTTAAGGTGAAACCATTGAGAACTTCAGATGCAGAATAAACTGAAGATTTTGTTTTCTTCACCAATTCCATTCAAGGCATTCAGTGAGTTTTCCATTATTCTAAAAAACGGTATTTCAAAAAAGTATCTCACAAGCTAGTTGCCTTAATCTAGATTTTTAACCTCTTTTCTAACGATAAATCGCAAAGGGTTGTCGTTGGGAAATTACCTCTTCGCCTTACTACTTGTTACAATTAAAATTACAATGTAAATAATTGATTCTGTTTTACAAATGCAGTTTTGGTTGAAAACGATGTTGTATGTAAATAGTTTAGAAATATCTGATTCTGTCGAAATCAAGGTATTATTTAATGGAGGTAAAATTTTTACTTTCCGTTATATTCTTAATGCTAGATTTATTATCGGACAATTTTATTTTGCAATATATTTATAATCAATAACTTATGCTATAAAAAGGGTGCCTGTATTATAAAAAAAAACGTTAACTTTGCTTTTTTAAATATCATGAAAAAAATACTATCCTTCCTTGTATTCCTGTCACTTAGCTTTAATTCAATAGCCGCAGATCCAGACCTGTTCTATTACGTTTCCGATGGAAATAACTCCTTATATACCATTAACCGAGTTACCGGTGTTGCTACATTAATAGGAGCTACAGGGGTATCTAGTATCGAAGCGATTGCTTTTTATCCGGTGCCCGGTGCAAATCAATTGTTTGCAGCAGATGCTGGAACTTTTGGGGAGTTGAACACAACTACTGGAGCGTTCACAGCCATTGGCGAGGTAGATGGTGGAGGGACTGCCAACGGTTTAGCAGGCGCACAAACCTTGAATGATGTAGATGGATTAATGTTGGACGGGCAAACATTTATAATGTGGGCAATAGAAAGAAAAGGTGGAGCAACACCTGATTTATTGTTTCAAATAGACGTAACAACTGGTTTATTTGTTCCGAATGCATTTGGTGTAGGAATTGATTATTTAGTCATAACTGGAGATGGAATAGATGTGGACGTTGATGATTTAGCTGTTGACCCCGGTACAGGAAGGATTTATGGTACCTCAAATAATGGAGGTACAGGTGATGTTTTAATAGAGATTAATAAATACACAGGAAGTTTTACGTTGTCTTCTACTTTGTCTCAAGATGATGTGGAGGGATTAGCTTTTAGTAATGATGGAACATTATACGGATCGGAAGGAGATGGAGATAATCGTTTAAGTGAAATAAATATCTCGACCGGAGTTATGAGTAATTTCTTTGGTTTCACGGGTTCCGATGTAGAAGGGTTAGCAAGTTTAACTGGTAATGCCAACACAGTAAGAGGTGCGGTTTATGATGACACGAATGAAGATGGTATAAAAGACGGAGGTGAAGTTGGAATTCCAAATATTACCATGTTTTTGTATCTGGACAATAACAACGATGGTAAAATTGACCCAGAGGATACACGAATTCAAACTACGGTGACAGATGGCAACGGGGATTACGCCTTTTATTATGTATCCACGGGAAACTTGTTGGTACGAACAAACTATCCATCCTATCCATTTGGTTTTGGTTTAACTACAGATAATGTCGAATCTGCAATTTTTACAGATAATGTAAACTTTAATGAGGTAGATGTAGATAACAACTTTGGACTTGCTAATGGACCAGATTGTGATGGGGATGGATTTCCTGACTTTTTTGAGGGCAATATTGATTCTGATGGAGATGGTATTATTGATAATTGTGATTTAGATTCAGACAACGATGGAATTTTGGATCGTATTGAAGGGTTTAATGACTTTGATGGAGATGGAATTCCAGATTACATTGATCGAGATTCTGACGATGATGGAATTCCAGATGCTATTGAAGCTAACGGTGGAGTAATTCCTGCCGAATATAATTCCATCAGTGGCAACATGAGTGGAGTAGATTCTGACGGAAACGGAATTATTGATTCTAGAGAAACTGGAATAGGAACTGGTGTAATGGTTGCTCCAAACCCAGATACGGATGGGGATGGAATTAGAGATTACGTAGATTTAGATTCCGATAACGATGGTATCTTAGATATTATAGAAGCAGGAGGAGTAGACCTTGATGGAGATGGACAAGTAGACGGTGTTACAGATTTAAATAACAATGGTTATTCAGACTTATTAGAAAGTAATGGGCTGCCAATTTTTAATACGGATTTGACTTTTGAAACGAATAATGGATTAACACCAAGACCTGACTACATTGATTTGGATTCAGATGCAGACGGCATTGACGACACAAGAGAAGGATTAAGCACCGCCAACTATGGATTTCCTACGTTAATCTTAGATGCAGATGAAGATGGTATCGTTGACTTTTGGGATGTTTCTGCATTTAATACTCCAATCACGCCTTACGATAGAGATGGGGATGGAATACCGGATTACCGAGATACGGATTCAGATAATGATGGAGTTGCTGACGATATTGAAGGGAACGATGACAATAGTGATGGTGTTCGAGATTTGGCATTTAGCAATTTAGACGCAAATAACAATGGATTAGACGATGCCTTTGACGGAGACTGCGGAGCTGCTGTAAATTCGAGAGCAACAGATTTTGGTGAACAGACCGTTAGTAACGGAGACATGTACTTGGGGAGTTCAGACTTGGAATTGGTAAATGATGCAGCGACTAATGGCGGGCAGCAGATTGTTGGCCTTTATTTTCCCTCTATTAATGTTGCTCAAGGAACTTCAGTAAATGGAGCTTATGTTCAATTTGAAACGGATGAGGTTGGAACTGGACCAATAACGTTAACCATCGAGGGACATTTGGTTGCTGATGCGCCAACTTTTACGACGGCGAATTCCAACATTTCAAGTCGAACTCGAACTACTAACAGTGTTACTTGGTCTCCCGGTAACTGGAATACGGTTGGGGAAATCGGAGGTGCTCAAAGAACAGTGGATATTTCTTCCATTATCAATGAGATTTTAGCTCAAGGTTCATGGTCACAAGGAAATGATATCGTGATAATATTTTCAGGGCCAGCCGGTAATTTTAGAACAGCCGAAGTAGACCCCCTTTTAACCATATTGGTCGAGTCTTCGATTTGTTTTTCTAATGTTGCTGTGCAAGATTTTGACAGCGATGGGGAACGTGATTGGAGAGATACGGATGATGATCAGGATGGAATACCCACAATATCAGAAATACCCGATAGCGAACCAAACGGAACGCCAGATTATTTAGAAGCATCAGACAATCAGTGTGGAATTGGATTTGTTACAGATACCGTGATTGTAGTAAATACAATTGCAACCCCTGCACAAAGTCAAACGCAAACCGGAGGTGTGGGTAACCCTGATCGAGCCTTGGGAAATCCAGATGGGGATAGAGCTAGAATAGACGAAGGGGAATCCTTATTCTTAAATTTTGGTGGCGTTGTTTCAGCCGGTAATTCATACACCGTAACTTGGAGAAGAAGAAATGGAGGAGGTAGTAGCACGGAGACCATGTTCTTGGCAGAATCTTTAAATGGGTCGTCTTATACCGCAGCTACTTCGGCAAGCACTAGTAATACAACCTTGTTTTCCACCACTTTTACGGCTGTAAACGACTTTCAGTTTTTGAGAATAACAAAAAATAATGGTGGTGACAGAGAAATTGAAGTGGACGCAGTTGTTGCGGATGTAAATGATAATGACACTACTTTTAATTGCGAAGTAGACACGGATAGTGATGGAATACCAGATACAGACGATATCGATGATGATAACGATGGTATTCTAGATGTGGATGAAAATTCTGGTTGCTCGGGTTCTATAACGCAATCGTTGAGGTATGAGTTTTACGATGTAGTTCCTTCAGGCAACACAGTGGATAACATTCCTACAACTGGAGCCACCGGTACTGGCAGTGTAACTTCCATTGATGTAGATGCTTTATTTGCCGCAGAAACGCCGGGAGACGGTAATACTTTTTCTATAAGATATACCGGATTTATAACGATTTCTACCAATGAAACCTATACTTTTTTTACAAATTCTGACGATGGATCAAAACTATTCATTGATGGAAATGAAATTGTGGATAACGATGGAAATCACGCAGCAGTGGAAGAATCAGGAACAGTTGCTTTAACTGTGGGAACTTATCCTATAACTATTCTATTTTATGAAGATGCTGGGGGAGAAGAATTAACTGTTTCTTACTCAAGCTCTAGTATAACGAAAACAGTTATACCTTTTAGCGTATTGTCTGAAACCGCAGACTGTGACTTTGATTTGGATGGGATTGTTGATCGTTTGGATTTAGATAGCGACAACGATGGAATTGCAGATATTATAGAAGCCGGTGGAGTAGATGCAGATAACAATGGAAGAGTAGATGCTTATGTTGATACAGACGGAGATGGTTGGGCCAATACCTTTGACCCAGAAAATGGTGGAACCATACTGACCGACCCAGATACGGATACGGATGGGTTAGAAAATCGCATAGACATAGATGCCGATAATGATGGTATTGTAGATGTGATCGAAGCACAACTATCAAGCCCTACACCAAAGTTACCTTCAGGAGTAGATTCAGATGGAGATGGAGTAGATGACGTTTTTGATGCCGATTTAGGAGGGTTTTTATTAACTCCTGTAAATACAGATGAATTGGATAACCCTGACTATACAGACACAGATTCAGATAATGATGGCATTTCGGATTTGATAGAAGCGTACGATACCGACAGAGATGGTGTTGCGAATACATTACCTTCGGGAACCGATAGCGATAATGATGGACTAGACGATGGTTATGATACGGTGGATGGGAGAAATTCAAGCACTAACGTTACGAATAGTGGACAAACTTCAGAGTCTTTTCCAGATGATGATAATCCTTTTACTCCTGAAAGAGATTGGCGAGAGTTTTCTGATAACGATGGAGATGGAATTCCAGATGAAATAGATGTGGATGATGATAATGATGGAATATTAGATGTAGATGAGTGCAGTAACCTTGCGTTTAATGGGGGGTTCGAAAATTTAACGGGCTTAGGTTTTGGCAATAATATTGGAGAAAATATTTCTCCTTGGACCAATGTTGGACCAACGAATGTAATTTTTGTAGATGGTGTTGGAGGAGTAAATTATGGAAACGGAGGACCAGAAGTTGATGCTAGAGGTGGTGCTGGAAATTATTATGATGTTGCCGGGACATCCGGAACGATTTACCAGACTTTTACTCTAACAAATGATGCTTTTGTGAGGTATCATGTATTTTACTCGGCTAGAGATGGCGGGTCGGGAGATGTTGAGGCAACAATTTTAGCAGGTTCAGGACCTGGCGGAGCAGTGCAATCTACTACCGGTTCTTTATTAACTTCAGATAATGTTACATGGCAGTACATTTCAAACACAGTTCAATTAAGCGCCGGAACTTACACTTACCTTATAGATATTGACAATTTTATAAATGTGGATGAAGCGTCAGTTAGTACTTTCTGTGATTCTGATGGGGATGGTATACCTAATCAATATGACCTAGACTCTGATAACGATGGAATACCAGATATTATTGAGGCAGGTGGAGTAGATTCTGACGGAGATGGAAGGGTAGATGACGATACAGATACGGACGGTGATGGTTGGGCAGATACTTTTGATAATACAAATGGTGGAATTGCTTTAATAGACGAAGACCGAGACGGAGACGGATTAAAGAATAGAATTGATTTGGATGCCGATAACGATGGTATTGCAGATATTGTTGAAGCAGGAGGTGAAGATGCTAATGGAGATGGCAAAGCAGATAACTTTACGGACGGAAATGCCAATGGCTGGTCAAACACTTATGACGTAACCGAGGCAGGAGAAAACTTAGTTATAGTGGATACTGATGGAGATGGGATTTCTAATTATTTAGATTTAGACTCAGACTCGGATGGTATAATTGACAACATCGAAGGTCAAACTACAGCTGATTTTCAAATTCCACTTGGAACAGATACAGATAATGATGGTTGGGATGATCAATATGATAGTGACGATGGTGGAACGGCAATAGTTCTTTCGAATAATAATGCAACCGGTCCTGTGGATTACTTGGATCAAGACTCAGACGGTGATGGACAGCCCGATTGGATAGAAAGGGCGGATGACGATGAAGATGGGGATGCATTATTAGATTTGATTGCTTTAGCGGATGCGTACGAAGTGGCAAATGCGAACCCAAATCATTACGTTAGTACTGATGATGTAGACGGGGATGATATTCCTGACTTTTTAGAGGACGTAGATTCGGACGGAATTCCTAACTTTTTGGACCCTGACAACGCTACTTTTTTCCGAGACGTTGATCAGGATGGAATAGTGGACTTTTACGACGCAGATCAAAATGGAGACAGTCGAGATAATGTGACCCAATTAGGAGAGTTAGATAACGACGGAGCTCCTGACTTTAGAGACAATGATAATAACGTTAGTTTACCAATAGAATTGGTTCGTTTTATAGCCACCAAGGTTGGCGAAAATGTTCAATTGGATTGGACGACAGCAACCGAAATCAACAACGATTATTTTACGATTGAAAGATCTGTTGACGGTGAATTTTTTGAACCAATTTTAACAGAGAAAGGAGCCGGAACATCTTCTAAAATAATTCATTATAGAAGGTTCGATAACCAACCATTCGAAGGGTATAACTATTACCGTTTAAAGCAAACAGACTTTAATGGCGAGAACAAAGAGTTTAACATAGAAGTGGTGAAGTTTGAAACATTTGGCAATATTAAGGAAAGCAGGAAGTACAGCGTTTACCCTAATCCTACAACAGGGAGGGAGTTATTCTTAGAAATTGATCAGCCGAAAGCAGGAGAATATCAAATTAAAATTATGTCACCTCTAGGAAAACTAATTAGTCAAAGGACCTTTTGGATAGAAAGCGAAACGATTTACTTTGAGCAAGAAATACTCAGAGGATTAAGAATGGCTAAAGGAGTTTATTTTTTAAGTGTTCAAGTAGATGCTCAAATAGAGACCTTTAAATTCGTCGTACAGTAAATTTTTTTGAGTTATTTGATGTAGAAAAATGCTTTCTTATTAGGTTAGTGCATTTGTCTGTTTTGTACAAATCGATTATACTTATACCTCCGTGATTGAACATTAGTTTTTGTTACAAACGTTTAAAATTTTGGCCATGTAATTTGCAATGCAGTGTATTATTGTGAATCGTTCATTGCATAAATTGGAGTTTCTTACAAAATTTTTCCTTTTTGGTTTTAGAACTAAAAGCTCAGTCAAGTTCGAAGTAATACCAAATGTATTTATTTTTTAGTCTAATCTACATTGGTAAATGCCGTAACTACAAAATACTAGTCCAAAACATTGGACTAAATATTTTGTGTAAACGGTATAATTAGAGACAATAACGATAAATGGGAAATGTCCTTTGTCTGTGCATAATGACTTACTCCACGATTTTTTAAGGAATAATTTACCTTAGAAACGAAATAAAAAGAAATGATTTTACTGGGAATAAATTTAATCAGCATTGACGCATATGCTGTTACCGATTTACACTCGTGTTTATTTTAAAATAAGTATTACTTTTATACTCTGGTGAATGTGGGTGTTTGAAACCATATTTATTTACCAACCAATATTTTAGAGAGTATGAAGCCATTT
>Ga0307934_1002234_pt1 | contig 10455 bp, 10 predicted proteins | sample OrgLakmetageno90_FD_201838 | JGI IMG/M metagenome (GOLD analysis project Ga0307934, IMG submission 201838) | Saline water microbial communities from Organic Lake, Antarctica - #90 | ecosystem: Environmental > Aquatic > Non-marine Saline and Alkaline > Saline | place: Antarctica: Organic Lake... | reverse complement strand
CCGGCTTTGGCCCCCGCTTGCCCTCAAACAGGCTCTTGGCCTGCTCCTGAATGGCCTTCTTCCACTGCCCGACCTGCACCGGGTGAACCCCGTATTCCTGGGCAATCTCATTGATAGTCTTCAGGCCGTTAGTGCCTTTCCTTTCAGCATACTCGGCTTCCACTCTGACAACGGCTCTGAATACATCAACAAACGGGTCGCCGACCTGCTGAGAAAGCTATTGATCGAGTTCACCAAGTCACGCTCTCGACAGAGCAACGACAACGCGTTGGCGGAAAGCAAAAACGCTTCCGTGGTCAGAAAGCTGTTCGGATACAGTCATATTCCTCAGCGCTGGGCACCACTCATCAATGAGTTTAACCAGCAGCACTTGACCCCCTATGTTAACTTTCATCGACCCTGCTTCTTTCCTGAAACCAAGGTCGATGACAAGGGAAAGCAGCGCAAGATCTATCGTTATGAAAATATGATGACGCCCTACGACAAGTTCAAATCACTGCCGGGTGCCGAAGACTATTTGAAACCCGGAACCCGCTTTGAAATACTCAACAAGGTCGCTCATCAGATCAGTGACAATCAGGCGGCGGACCAGCTACAAAAGGCCCGTCAGGAACTCTTCAAAACCATCCATGGACAAGCCCTGAGAACAGGCTAATAGAAACCACTCCCCCTCTCTCCTTCAGACTCATTTATGGATTGGAAAATACTGTATCCGAAAATCATCTCCCAGGACGCATAGAAACAAAAAGCATGACCAACCAGCCGCCATGAACAAAACGAACAAAATGAAACTTATGACCAAATTTTATTTTTAAGACCGGAAACTTTACTAATTCAAAACGATAAAATAATCTTTAAACTAATTAGAAAAATAAAGAACCAATCTAATTTTCGCTAGGTAACGCTCAGGTTACCATTCCTGTGGCCCCAGACTTCCAGAAATCACCAGATGAGGGAAGAAGTATATGTAATCAGAAGAACAAGTCAAACTACTGAACCGCCGTTTTATATAGGCCTACGAATCAAAAAATCTAGCGCATTGTAAAATGCTGCCTTATAGCATTTAAATTTTAACAAAAAAAGAGTCTTCCATGAATAAGAAAGCGTTAGCACTAGCCATTTCTACTATCATATTCAGCCAAACACCCATCGCAGCAACCATCTATGATGGTGACGGACTCACTTATAAACTGAAAGGTGACTGGCAAGTCCAGTTGCGCGACAACGCATCTAAATCCCAGGAACTGGATGTAGAGTTCGATGATCTGGAACTCAAGAACACAGTAACTTACGAACTAAACGATAACCTTCAAGTTTTTGGCCAGTTAGACTTCAGTTTCGACCGTGCGGCTGAAAATCGCCAGAGCGGCGACAAGTTGGAGGAAGCTTATCTCGGCCTCAAATACAATCAGGTTGCCTTTCGAGTTGGTAAAATGAACACATCGGGGGATGAATTTGGTGTGGAATCCGCTTACGAAAAGCCCGCCGGGATGAACGAGGACCAATTTGAAGCCAATGTGGATGCTGGCGACGACGTGCTTCGCATAGATGCCGACTTCGACTTGGTTTATATTTCAATTTCACACGAGTTGGAATCGAAAGGTAACACCAGCCAGAGTGACCAGTCAACCGACCTGTTTATAACGAAGGATTTTGATAAGCTTGCTCTTGCTGCGGCCTACCAGGCATACGAGAATAATGCTAATTCGTGGGGCGTAAGCGCTCAGTATGATGCTGGCTTCATCAACCTAGGCGCCGATTATAGTATTTCTGATATCAAAAACAGTGACCGTAACGAAGCGACTTACAATTTGGTGGCCGTATTCGAGGTAACTCAAACCACCTCCCTCGTCGTGGGTTACGTAAACGTTGATGATGACATTGACAACGCCGATGCTTGGTATACAAATGTCAGCTATACATTCCCAAACCAGAAAAACGTAAGGCTGTTTGCGGAAGTCAGTGATTCAGACTTAGGTGATCAAGCTGATATCCTTGCGGGCATGCAACTTAAATTTTAACGGTTTACACCTAACCCCATGGGTTTTGCGAGAAGCCCATGGGGTTTTCAAGATCAACTGTAAGCTCTAAACTGAACGGAAATCACCCACCTCAGAACAGGCTATGCGATGAAAAATGCCGCATGTAAATTGACATTCGTTTTGTGCACAGTGCTCATCCCTTCGCTAGGTCATGCCGAGAAAATTTTAAAACTAGGAGAAGGGGTCAATCTATTCGCCATCAATGGCAAAGAAATATCAAAAGAAAGCGGCTTCTTTTCTGTAAAAGATGAACTCCCGCTTCCGGACGATGCGATCAATCAGATCCTCGTTTCCTACACAGCAGATATAAAGAGAGGCAACAGCTACGACTTAGAGCAAAGCGACCTGTTTGTCATTAAATTTTCTGCACCCGAACAACAGTTAACAATTAATGCACCCGAAATATCGAGTACATACCAGCTAGACGCGTTTAATAAAGAAATGAACTGGAGCCTGAAAGCTTCTGACGATACCCCTATCACCTACGACGTAGCTCCACTTCCCATTAAAGGGTTTCGTCTTGGTGTTGACTATGAGCGAGAACTCAAAAAATTTAACCAGACGTCGGCAACGGCTGCAACGTTATCAACAGATGAGCGCGAGTTACCTTTTAGCACCCGTGTTACCAACGCCCCAGAAGCACAACAAGCTTTCATTCTGGAAAATCTGCAACACTGGTACAAACTAGCAACGCCTGACACGCGGGAAAAATTCAAAGCTACTCTTGAACATTAACATCAGTCGGCAGCTGACAGCGCCTCTCGCCGCCCAGTGCCTTGAACGGCAACAGCATCTCCACCAACGCCCACAGTGGAAACGGCCTCTATGTCCGAAGCCGAACTCAGTGCCTATTGCCGTGAGAAAGGTCGGCATCCAGAGCAAGTGCAGCGTTGGAAAGAGGCCTGTCTCTAAGGCGTTGGTATGCACGAAGACCGGGATAAAATTGTTCAAAAGCAGCGAAGAGATTCCCGAAAAACCATCAAGAAGCTGAAGGCGGAAATCCGCTGTAAAGACAACGTTTTGGCTGGGGCGACGTCGCTTCTGGTGCTGTCAAAAAAGCTCGAAGCCTTGTACGGCGAAGATCCGGACAGCGACGAGGACATCTGGCGCCGCTGGCCGACAAGGGTCTTTATATGGCCTCGAAATCCTCGTTTTTTCGATTGATTCATGCGGAACGTATCGCGCAGTTTCTCCCGCGCCACGTGATTGGCCGCAACCGCAATAATCAGCGGCGCCCCTATCAGCGAGGTGCCGCTGATGTAACCACCGGCCATCAACAGGGCCACATCCACGGCTTTACTATTACTGCGAAACGGCCGGTTAATGATGTACGACACCGAGTAAATCGCGACAATCACAAAAATAATCGCACTCAGCACATTTGCTGGCAGCGTAAACAAACCAAATACGCCAATCAGCTTGGGCACCAACATAATGCCCAGCATTCGCCTCAGATAGGGCCAGTCAACCGTGCTTTCCGGCGCATTTGCGGCAGCACTGCCCCGCCAAAGCCCAGCCCGGAGCGCACAAAACCACTCCAGATGAAAATCAGCGCGATCAGGCCATACTGAATTAGGGAAAGATCTGACATAACTTCCTGAGCAGTGAGAAAATTCGTTCAAGTGTAACGATTTTCCATAAAAAACACCGGGCAAAGCCCGGTGCAACACCTTGAAATATCCGCCAAAGCGGCTTACCGAAGCGCCTAATCGCTCGTCGGGCCCTCTTTGATAGCGTTGCGCATGCGCCGGCGCAGTATCGGTCCGAACAGCGTCGGCAACACCAGGCCCATGCCCGCCACCAGCCACAAACCGATCGCCAGAGGGCTTGACCATAACGTCATCCAGTCGCCATCTGACAGAATCAGCGCATGCCCCAGATTTTTTTCCATTTCAGGCCCCAACAGCAGGCCTAGAATAATGGGCACGATGGGAATATCCAGTTTTCGCAGAAAGAACCCGCCAACACCAAATACAATCATGAAGTACAGATCAAACGTGCTGTGGCTGATGGAGTAAATGCCCACAAACGCCACCATGGTGACAATCGGCAGCAAGTACATCGGCGGCACCGACAGCAGCTTTACAAATATCCCAATCATCGGAATGTTCAGCACCAGCAACAACACGTTACCGATCAACAGAGCGGCGATTACGCCCCACACAATGTCGGCGTTCTGGGTGAACATTAACGGCCCTGGGGTGATGTTCAGTGAAATCAACATGGCCAGCAGCACCGCCGTGGTGCCACTGCCCGGCACACCCAGAGTCAACATCGGCACCAAAGCGCCAGACGCCGCGCCGTTGTTGCCGGCCTCAGGCGCCACTACGCCACGAATATCACCTTCGCCAAAGCGGCCTTTTTTGCCCAGCACCGTTTTTTCCAGGGTATAGCTGATAAAGCTGCCCAAAGACGCACCGGCACCCGGCAGCACACCGGCGATAAAGCCCAACGCACCGCCGCGCAGCTGGGTGGGAATGGTCGACACAATCTCTTTGAAACTCAGTGTCAGTTTACCCACTTTGACTTTGCTGCGGCCCTTGCCCATTCGTGCTTCAACAAAAAACAGCAGCTCTGAAATAGCAAATAGCCCGACAATCGCCAGAATGAAGTCGATGCCTTCATACAGCTCCAGCACGCCCGCCGTGTAACGCTGCGTACCCGTGGAAATATCAATACCCACGGTGGAGATCATGATGCCCAGCGCCGCCGCAATCACCGTTTTCATGGGATTTTTGCCGGTTATGCCGCCAAGAGTGGCGAACGCCAACACAAACAGGGCGAAGTATTCCACCGGCCCGAAGGTCAGTGCGAATCGCGCCAGCACCGGTGCCAGAATGATAAGCCCTATAGTGCCAATCAAGCCCCCCGCGAAAGACGCAATCGCTGAAATGGCCAAAGCATCTGCCGCACGGCCTTGTTGCGCCATGGGATAGCCGTCCAGGCAGGTCATCATGGCCGGCTCGTCGCCCGGTATGTTTAGCAGGATGGACGAAATCCGCCCGCCGTACATAGCTCCGACGTACACCGAGGTGAGCAGAATCATCGCGGTTTCCGGCGGCAGCCCCAGGGCAAAAGCCAGCGGAATCAGAATCGCAACACCGTTAGCAGGGCCCAAGCCCGGCAGGCAGCCGATCAGGGAACCGGCAAAGGCGCCGAACAGCGCAAACATCAGGTTGTACGGTGTTAACGCCACCGCAAACCCGTCCATCAGAAAGCCAATGGTTTCCATGGTCAGAAGCCTCCCAGCAGGCCGTCAGGCAGGCTCAGCGACAAGCCATAGTTGAACAACCCGAACACCACAACGGCACTGATTAAACCCGTTACAAATGCCTGCTTCAGAGGTGCACCCATGCGCCAGCTCAAGACTCCGATAACCAACGTAGTGGAAATAATAAATCCCAATGGCTCGAGCAGCAGCGCATAAACCACCAGCACAATGATCGAAATCACCAGTTCCAGAGCAGATTTGCCCACCGGCCATTTGGCATCGGCGTCTGGTTTGATCATCAGGTACAGGCTTCCCACCACCAGCACAATCGCCAGAATGGTGGGGAACGTTTCTGGCCCTACTTCCTCGGCACCGCCGAAAGGTTCAGGCCATTGCTGTGCTACCCAGCCATAGGCAACCGCCACTACCAGCAGGCACAAGCCCAGAATACGGTCGCCCATGCCGGTCATTTTAGTATACCGATTTCCCGGGACAGGTTTTCAATATCCTGCACCTGGTTGGTTACAAAGCTCTCAAACTCGCCGGCCTTGGGATGGAACGGGATCAGACCGTTGCTTTTCATTACGGCCTTCCACTCTTCGCTGGCGTAAACAGTGTCCATCGCCTCTACCCAGTATTGCTGAGCCTCTTCCGAGGTGTCTTTGGGCATATAAAACCCGCGCCAGTTAGGGCCAAGCGCATCAATACCCTGCTCACGGGCGGTCGGTATGTTGCCAAATTTGCCCGGCAGGCGTTCTTCGGAAAGCACTGCCAGAACACGCAAGTCGCCCGATTCCATAAAGCCGGTCGCTTCAGATACGTCACCGGTAAAGGCGTCCACCTGGCCACCCACTACCTGGGTCATGGCTTCGCCGCCGTTGTTGTATGACAGGTAAGGAATGGACGGCAACTTTTCAGCGCCCGCCGCTTTTGCTGCAATCAACACTTTCAAGTGATCCCAACCACCGCGAGCACTGCCGCCGGCAAACTTGACCGCGCGCGGGTCTTCTTTCAGCGCGTCCATCAACTGATTCAGGTTTTCATACTTTGAATCTTTACTGACGGCGATGATGCCGTAGTCGGCTCCCAAAGCGCCGATCCACTTCACCATCGAGGCGTCCAAACCGGGAAACTGCTTCTGTGCCAACCGGGTGGTGGTGGCGGTAGACGCCGCAACAATCAGCTTGTCGTCGTTTTTACGCTTGCTGACGGTGTGAGCGTAAGCTACCCCACCGCCGGCGCCGGCCATATTGACGGTTTGTACAGAGCCTTCTACCAGTTCAAGCTTCTGCATAACGTTGCCAACGCTACGGCAGGTGAAATCCCAGCCGCCGCCCGGGTCCGCCGGAGCCAGACACTCTACTGTCCCGCTGGGCTCCCAGGCCATGACAGACATACTGAAAGCGGCGGCCGCCGCGAGTGTTATTGTTCTTTTAATAAACATATTATCCACCTTGTTGTTTCGGTAAAAAATGGCGTTTCAGCAAACAGAATAGAAGGCAATGCGTAGTTGCTGAAGCTTGCGGGCGTAACGGATATAAAAGAACTATCATTCATTCTGTTCCTACAGTTCACGGGCAAAAAGAGTTACGGTGTTTTAACCTGATAAATCCGGGCGCCCGGCGCCGATGGACCAAGCTGACGGACGCCTATGCCTGTAAAGCGACGCACAAAACTTAAAACCCGCATGATTCTCACCCTTGGCCTGGTAAGCGCTCTACAGACCGTGTTTATTGGCGTGTTTGCCGGTTATTACCTCAGTGAATCCCTGTACAACGAGATTGGCCAGCGTGCCTTGATGGTCGCCAAAACCATTGCCGCCAGCCCCGCTGTTATCCGTGGCATTCAACAACGTAATATTGAAGACCTAAACGCCCTCGCCCGCACCTTGACCCGAACCAACGAGGCTCTGTTTGTTGTCATTGGCGATCAGGACTCCATTCGCCTTGCGCACCCGTCCCCCAAACGCATCGGCCAATCCATGGGCGACGACGAGGGCGATTACGGCCGTCGCGCACTGGTGGAGGGCAAGGGCTACATCGCCCGAGCGCTCGGCAACCTGGGCGAATCCATGCGGGGAAAAGCGCCGGTGTTTGAACCAGACAGCGACGTTATTATTGGAATCATATCGGTGGGCTACAGCGTAAGCCAGGTGGAAGCCACCGTGCAGCGCTACAGTTTTTTGTTTTACGGGGTTTTGAGCGTGGCATTGCTGGTTAGCATTCTCGCAGCGGTTGTGATTGCCAGTCGTTTCAAACGCGCTATTTTTGGTCTGGAACCGGAGGAAATCGCCGGCCTGCTCCAGGAACGCAACGCGACACTGCAATCCGTGCGTGAGGGCATTATCGCTATTAATCGAGACGGTATTATTACCACGGTTAACCGTGCGGCTTTGGTTACCCTCGGGCTCGATACCCACATGCCGATAGCCGGGCGCCCAATTCACGAGATACTGCCAGAGAGCGGTTTGATGTCTGTTCTGGCCACCGGCACGCCGGATTTCGACCGCGAAGTGTGGCTGCGTAACCGCCAGATGGTGGTCAACCGGCTGCCGGTGCGCCAGGGCGATGACATCATAGGCGTGGTGGCCAGCTTCCGCCTGCGTAACGAGCTGGACCAGGTCAGCCAGCAGCTCACCCGCATCCAGCAATACGCCGACACTCTGCGCAGCCAAACCCACGAATACTCCAATAAGCTGCACACCATCTCCGGGCTGATCCAGCTGGGCGCCTATAACGACGCGCTGGGGCTTATTGGCACCGAAGTCAGCAGCCATCAGGCACTGATTCACTTGCTACTGGAAGCCGTGCCCGATCCTATCATTGCCGGTTGCCTGCTGGGCAAACACAACCGTGCCCGGGAAATGGGCCTGCATCTGGAGATAGACCCGGGTAGCCAGATGAACGACCTGCCGCACAATTTACCGCGAGAACAACTCGTCAGTGTACTCGGCAACCTGATAGATAACGCGCTGGAAGCCACCCGCCTTCATACGGGTGCCAATGGCCGGGTACAGCTGTCGATGACCGATCTCGGCCAAGAGCTGATTTTCGAGGTGGAAGACCAGGGCCCGGGCATCCCCCCGGAGGTTCAAAACCGAATGTTTGAAAAGGGTGTTACCAGCAAAACAGGCACCCATCACGGTTTTGGCTTGCATCTGGTGCGCCAGTTTCTGGACAGCTGGGGTGGCTCGGTGACGGTGGAAAACCTGGGAACCGCTGGCGGCAGCCGCTTCACCTTGTATTTACCAAAAACACCCACCGGAAGGAGCCAACCTTGCCCCCCATCCGACTGTTGATTGCTGAAGACGACCGCCAGATTGCGGAAATCCAGCGCCGCTTTATCCAGCGGCTGGAGCAGGTGGAACTTTGCGGCATTGCCCATACCCTGGGCGATGCCCGCGAACAGGCCGAAGTATTAAAGCCTGACCTGATACTGCTAGACGTGTATTTCCCCGACGGCAACGGATTAGATTTGCTGCGTGAGCTGCGCGCCAGTAATAGCAGCAGCGACGTGATCCTGATCACCGCCGCCAAGGAAGTAGAAACATTGCGGACCGCCCTACGCGGTGGCGTGTTTGATTACATCCTGAAACCCCTGGTATTCGAACGCCTGGAAGAGGCCATTAACCGCTTCTGTGACCATGTTGAACGCCTGTCGGCACTGAAGCATTTAGGTCAGGACGAAGTAGACGCCCTGCTCCCGCGCAACAGCGGCGAAAATGGCACGACAGCCATCACCGACTGCCCAAAGGCATTGATGTAATTACGCTGGACCGGATTCGTGAGGTCATTGCCGACGGCAAGCCCTGGAGTGCAGAGGAAGTAGGCGGCGCCATGGGTGCATCGCGCACCACAGCCAGACGCTACCTTGAATATATGACCGGCACCAGAACCCTGGTGGCCGAGGTTACCTATGGCAGTATTGGCCGGCCGGAAAGACGCTATCGGATGCAGCATCTTTAGTAGAGGCGCTCAATCCAATAAAACCGTGAACTTTATCGTTACAATTAACAATATAAATTTAAAAGCACTTATTTATTTATTCTGCTAAGAACCCAATATTCAGCAGTGTTATCATGCATTTGATCCAGCGCTTCCGTGGCCCTCTTCTGAAGTTGTTTGACCAGACCATACACCTTTTCGGTCGTGTTCTGTGTTCTTATGGAAAGGCTTCCAACCTCATCAGCAACAACCGAGAAACCGCGCCCCGCCTCTCCGGCGCGGGCAGACTCAGTTGCAGTATTTAAAGCGAACAGATTTGTCTACTGGGCTAATAACGACGCCAAAGCCAGCCGCCATTTTCACTTCAAATTCAAATCATCAATCCAAGATTTAATTACATTCACACTTCGTAGTCGAGATCGTAATTTTTACTCCCAGCTTCCAACTCTTTCATTATTAATCACGACGTACAGCTTTTAATCTCAAGTTATTTTTACTTTAAAAAATTATTATCGGATTAACTTTAATAATACAAACACTTTTTAATGCACCCCTAAAACTTAATTGCGCTAAATCGAGCTAAATATAATCCGTTTCCGAGGCCGGATCTAGACCATTTACATCCGAAACCAATTATACATGCTCGACCCGTATCAGCCTTGTCCAATATGAAGTGAGTCTGAAGAGGGGCTGTATTTCTAATATCAAATGAGTCTGAAGCAAGCGCAGGATTTGTTCATGATGGCGGGATGAAAGCCATTATGAAGCTCGACGATTTAACGACCATCGACCAAGTGACGCACTTCCTGTCAGGAACTCAGGCAGTGGCCTTTTCGGTCACTAATGACAAAGACGCCTGTTACCGCTGGATCCAGCAAGCGTTAGTCAAATTCCGCTATCTGACACTTAACCGGCAGGGGAAAGGCGTCGTCATTCGCTACCTGATAAAGGTCAGTGGTTACTCGCGGCAACAGCTTACTCGGCTGATCGCCCAGTACCGCAAGACGGGACGATTACAGCGGCGTCAGCGAGCCGTGTCCGGTTTCAAACGGAAGTACACGGAAAAGGATGTCCGGCTGCTGGCGGCGATGGACGAGCGCCACCTTATGCCCGCCTTGGAGCAACTGCTTAGCCCCTTACCGCCTCAAGACCCACTTTGGCCTTGAGTTCGGGACTGTGTACCTTACGTTTTTGAGTCTCGCTCATTTTTCTTATCCTGGTTGCCGGATAGCAGCTTAAACTATTGTCTGGAATATGG
>Ga0307934_1002231_pt1 | contig 10466 bp, 10 predicted proteins | sample OrgLakmetageno90_FD_201838 | JGI IMG/M metagenome (GOLD analysis project Ga0307934, IMG submission 201838) | Saline water microbial communities from Organic Lake, Antarctica - #90 | ecosystem: Environmental > Aquatic > Non-marine Saline and Alkaline > Saline | place: Antarctica: Organic Lake... | reverse complement strand
TTCATAACTTAATTGTTTATATTTTTTCATATAAGTACCTCTATGGATAGACTACATGAAAACTTTTAAATCGGAACTATAAATTTTGTTGCACTTCTATTTGAAATCCAAGCTACAATGCTGTAAAAATGTATCATAATTTTAGAGTTATTGATATATTGATAAAATATAAGGTTCCCTATAGCAAGTATAAAAATATTGTTTTTAGATAACATTTAATTGCAAATCCTAAGTTTTTCGGATACTTTAGATTTTATGACTATTTCAACTAATCAATCAAAATATGAAAAAACTATTAATCTTAATCGCAAGCTCAGCTGAATGGTATGAGTTTGTTATATACTCTTTCTGTGCTGTTTATATTGGGCAAACCTTTTTTCCTTTTGAAACGGCATTCTCTAATTTCTTGGCTGCTTTTGGTGCTTTTGCTGCAGGGTATCTAGCAAGACCATTTGGTGGACTGATATTTGGGTATATTGGTGATAAAAAGTCTCGTTCTACAGCATTAGGCTGGGCAGCATTTTTTATGGGAGTACCTACTGTAGGGATTGCATTACTACCATCGTATGCATCTATCGGGATACTAGCTCCGTTAATATTAGTTGGTTTAAGGATAGTGCAAGGTATAGCAATTGGTGGTCAATATACAGGATCAGCAGTTATACTTATAGAAGCAGAGAGTACTGTAGCAGGTAAAGCAAAAGCATCTGCTAATGTCGTGGCAAGTGCTTATGTCGGTATGCTTTTAGCTATATTGAGTTTCCAAGCTATTAGTTATTTTATTCCCGATGAATTTATGGCTGCAGGTGGCTGGAGAATCCTATTTGGCATCGCGATAATACTGGTAGTAATGTCGTTTATAATCAAAAATTTTAATAAAGGCGAAGAGGCTCCAAAAGTACCATCAGAGAATGCGAATAATGGTTTAAAAATATTATTCTCACAACATAAGTCGAGTATGGTTTATATGCTGATGTTATGTTTCCCTGGTGCGATTGTAGCTTATTTTTTAATAACTATTTTGCCAAATATTCTTACAGAAGTTCTTCACGATGGTTCTCAAAACATACCAGCAATAACAGTTGCAGGGATACTGGTTTTTATTTCTATGTTTTATGTATCTGCACACCTTACAAAATACATCAATATTAAAAAAGTGATAGCTAGCGGTATGATTTTAATGGTTCTTACACCCTTACCACTCTATCATCTTTATAAAATTGATAGTAGTTATCTAATTGTTTTCTTTGTTGGAATGTCTGCTGTATTTGGATTAGCTTATGGGATTATACTATCTTTGTTTGCGGAGAGCTTTCCTAAGGAGATTCGCTATACGGGGTTTGCCTTAACTTACAATATCGGCTTTGGTATATATGGTGGCTTATTACCATTTTTATGCTTTTATTTGGCTGAGAATATATCTGACTATGCAGCTGTTAGTATGATTTGTATCAGTGCTGTAGTAGGACTTATTGCGTTATATAAATTTGAGCCTGCAAAGACTAGAGAGTTTACATCTAGAGTTGATTGATTATATTTTTCTAACCAAATTTATACCATCTCCTATCGAGATGATGCAACTATCAACACGAGTATCTTTATAGATAGTATCATTTAAATTACGAATTGCTTGTGTCTGTACTTCAGTGTCGGTAGCATCAGCAACCTGCCCTGACCAAAGTACATTATCTACGGCAATTATTCCACCTGATTTTAGTAGTTGTAATGACTTCTCATAGTAGTTGCTGTAGTTCTCTTTATCGGCATCTATATATACAAAATCAAAGACTAAACCTTGATCTATAAACTTATCTAAAGTTTCTATAGCTGGAGCTATATTGAGAGTTATCTTCTGAGCAACATTAGCTTTTTGCCAAAATTGCTTATAATTTTTTATATAATCATAACTAATATCACAAGCCTGTACCATACCATCAAGAGGTAACGCTTCTGCCATTACGATAGTCGAAAAGCCACGAAAAGTACCAACTTCAAGTACATTTTTAGCATCAATCATTTTTATGAAAATACTCAGTAGTTGCATTTGGTTGGGTGAGCTAAGCATCTGAGAATGCTCATCGTTTTTAGCTTTATCAAAAAGTTCTAAAGCGATGGGACTAAGATTTATTGATTTGTCATCAATATACTGATTTAAACTCTGATTATTGAACAGTGATTTTATAGACATAATTATTCTCGATTGAAAGTTTATGTACTAATTATAGCTTAAAATTTTGCTAGATAAACGAACTTGTAATACTTAGTTATCAACTCTTTTATTTATAGAAAAAGTCCAAAACCAAAATATAAGAGCATAAACTCCCCACCACTCTACGATGCTTTGGTTTTGTGCTGTAGGTGCCATAAAGATTGACCATATCGCAAAAACTGCGGTAATCAGTATAGCTATTCTTCTGAGTATGACGGGTGCTTTATTGACCTTGTAAGTGTATTTGCATTCTAGAATCGTATACCAAACTTGGCAGACACTCATCATTATAAAGAAAATACCTACACTTTTTAAATGAAGTTTCATTAAAGTGTTCGGACCATCTATCACAGAAGTACCTATGACTAATCCCATACAACCAACAGATGCCAAGAAAAGCATAATCTTCCCTTGTTTGATGATAGATTTGTTTCCATCGCTAAGCTGTACTAGCCATTGTTGGATAAAGAAAAAGATGACTCCCATAAGAGTAGCTGTAGGTATCAAAACTGCTTTAAGCATATAGTTCTCATACGAAGTAAAACCTGCATGAGTGATATCCGAACAGCCGCTTATAAAAGGGTTGCATAGTGTATTGTTATCGTCCCAAACAGAGAGAAAATAAGTTGCTAAAAAAAGTATGGCAACCGATATTGTGGTGATTGATATGAGTTTTCTTGGGTTAAGTTCAGCTTTCATTTTCTTGGGCAATTATAATAGTTATTACGCTATATTAGCATATATTGAGCTAATCAAAAAACTATAAATATTTACCTTTCCTTTATATGTGCTATAATTCTTGAGTTTCATTTTAAAAAAATACTAAAACAAAGGATTTATAAAATGCCATTTGTAGTAACAGAAAGCTGTATAAAGTGTAAGTATGGTGATTGCGTAGAGGTTTGCCCAGTAGATTGTTTCTATGAGGGGCCAAATATGCTGGTGATCAACCCTGATGAGTGTATCGATTGTGCTTTATGTGAGCCTGAGTGTCCTGTAGATGCTATTAAATCTAGCGATGACCTTGGTGACAAAGAAGACGAAATAGTAGAGTTAAACCGTGAATTAGCAAGTATTTGGCCAAATATAGTCGAAAAATGCGACCCATGTGAAGATGCTGATAATTGGGCTTCAGTTGTAGATAAAATGAAGTATCTTGAAAAGTAATGTTATACCAATCTCAATATAAATATATGAATTTATATTGAGATTGGTATTATAGATATTCTCTTAGTTTCTATAAATTCCATAAGCTCTAAAATTTCAAAAGCTACTCAACAAAAAAATGCTATAATATAACAATAATGTTTATAGATCTTTGTCTATACTATTTGTTTTTATTAACATCAGTTATTAAATTTGAAAATAAATTCTGTGACATTAGTAGTTGCATGATGACATCTTAAATTACGGAGAGAAATTAAATGAAGTCTTTTTTGAAAAAGATTTGGAATGTATGTATGATGGCTAGAATGACAGCTTTCCAGCTTTATTCTTTAGCTGTAATTGGTGGGTGTTGTATATTGATAAACATCTTTTCCTTTTTTAAGCTACCACTGTCTTGGCGTATGGCTGTGTGCGTTGTCTGGACTTATCTTTATTGGTTAGGAATGCTTGTGTTTTTACAAGTATACATAAGAGTGTCAGGTAAGATCAATATTGATAAAGATTATCCTTGTATATATATATCTAAACACCAATCAATGCTTGAAACTTTTATGTTTTATGGTTTTGTGGGTACAAGCCACTTCATTATTAAGAAAGAGCTTTTTGATACACCTATCTTTGGTTCAGCAATGAAAAATTTAGGAAATATAGCTATTGCTAGAGATAAGCCTTTAGAGTCTTTAAAAAAGGTTGTTAAAGATGGAAAGCAAAGCCTAGCTAATGATGTTAATGTAGTTATATTCCCAGAAGGCACAAGAGTTGAGGTAGGTGAATATCCGGATTTTCAACGCTCTGCTATGAAGCTTGCTACAGATGCTGATGCTTTTATAATTCCAGTTGCTCATAATTTTGGTAAGTTTTTTCCTAAGAGCTGGTTTGATGTGATTAAGCCAGGTATAGCTCGTATGGATTTCGGTAAACGAATAGATCCCAAAGAATACGATTCAAAATCTCTTGCAGCGTATTGTCATAAAATAATTACTGAGAAAACAAAAGAATTCAAAGGGTAGACTGAGCCTATGAGCAAAGTGATACATTTTTTACTATTAGCAAGAATGAAAGTTTTTACAGGCTACGCTTATATAACTTTGCTGTTGTGCTGTATTTTGATAAATCTTGCTAGTGTTTTAGGGGCATCTTTACGGGTAAGATTGTTTTTGGGTTGGGTATGGTCATGTCTGTATAGACTTGGTGTATTGGTTTTATTGCAAATATATGTAAAGGTAGAGGGTCGGGAAAACATTTCAAATTCTCCTTGTATATATGTGTCTAAACATCAATCAATGCTTGAAACATTTATGTTTTATGGTCTAGTAGGTAAGTGCTGTTTTGTGATGAAACAGGAGTTATTGGAAAAACCGATATTTGGCATGACAAATCAAGTTCTTGAAGCAATAGGTGTAGATAGAGATAAAGGTTTATCATCTATCAAAAAAGTCCTAGCAGAAGGGCAAGATAGAGTAAAAAACAAAGGTCTGAGTATCATAGTGTTTCCAGAAGGCACAAGAGTAGCTGTTGGCGAGTATCCTAAATTTCATCGTTCGGCAATGAAGCTGGCAACGGTTACAGGCGTGTTAGTTGTGCCTGTAGCACATAATTTCGGACTATACTTTGGTCGTAGAAAAGGTGATATCATAAGACCTGGTATCGCTAGGATGTCCTTTGAGCCAGCTATAAATCCTAATGACTATAGTGTCTCAGAGCTTACAGATACTTGCTACGATATCATCAATAATAAAACTAAAGAGTTTGGTGGGTAGTTATGGTGGACAAGTCGTGACTTGTCCCTACAAATAAAAGTACTAGAGGTGCCCTATAGTTTAAACCTAGCAATTATCGGATTGTGATCAGATATTTTCTTACAGTCTAGTACACAAGCACTTTCAAGACTAAGCCCTCTATACAGCACAAAATCAAGATGATTATTCTGAAATGATTTTATTAAATTAGGCTCATCAAGAAAAGCTATTTTGAAACCAAATTCTCTACAAAAGTCTTTTATAAGCTTGACTCTTTTTCTATTCCAAGTATTAAAATCACCTGCGATTATTATTGGATTGTGGTATTTTTCTAGGCTAATAAATTCTTTAATCCTCTCAAACTCATACTCATAAATTCTATTGCTTTTGAAGTTGATAGCATGAATGTTGACCACAACTATCTCTTGACCATCGAAGTCAATATGACTTATTAACGATGCTTTGTGGGTGTTTATCACAGACTCTTTATGGGTGGTTAGCACTTTTATACTTTTGCTTATTGGCATATTTGTAATAGTTGCTACACCGTAGTTACGATTTTTTAGCATGATGTTTGATGCAAAGTTTACTGTGAAGTTTTCTATAGGAAAGAGAGAGTTAGGGTGATTTACAGCTTCTTGTAAGCAAAAGACATCAATACTAAATTTATTATAACTTTCTCTTATATATTCAGCAAAAACCTGTGGTCTTTTGTGATCGACTTTATAAGTATTCCAGCTCATTATAGAGAAGTGTCTTGAGGTTTCACTAGTCATCACGAAGCTTATAAAAAATTATATAGTAAAGTCATTATAGCTAAAAAAAGTTTATTAAGGAATTTAGTAATCAAATTAAGTAACTGATGTTACGCATTTCGATATATCTTGATTGTAGGGGCAAACCCTTGTGGTTGCCCAGCACCTAATGCATAAAATCAGTAAATAATACCATTCCCAATACCAACTTATCCTTTCTCTTATTGCATTTCATACCTATTTTCTATGGTTCCTACGGTCACTTGTGCTGAGCACATTCGACTACGCTCAGTGACCACGGAGTCGAAGTAAGCCGTAGGAAGACAGCGATGATTTGTTATCATGCGTAGGGACAAGTCGAGACTTATCCACTATAAAAAAGCTAAAATGTTAGATACATTTTTGATATTTCCCAATAGCTATTGCTATTACTTGCACAGCAAAAAATTAAATGAGGCATAAACTCCTTTGCAATAAATGTGCCAATTTGTATTGGGGTTGGTATAATTACAATAGTTTGTTTAAATAGGATTTAATATGTATAGTTTTTCGGTAAGATTGTTGCATAAGATATTAGCGATGCTAATTATGGCTCAACTATTGTTTGGGTTTGCTTATGCTTGGGATTTGTTGGCTTACAAGTGGATTATCACTCTACACAAATCATTTGGGCTAGTAATACTTATAGTAACGCTTTTACTTGTAGTGACAAGGCTGTTTAGTCGCAAACCAGATTATTCACCAGCATTACCATTTTGGCAAAAGATGTTGGCAATGATTGTTCATCTAGGGATATATATAAGTGCCTTAGGTATGGCATTGTCAGGGCTTATAGGGTCTATGCTGATGGGATATCCTTGGAAAGTGTTTTTTATAGCCCCATTGCCTGCATTTTTCAAAGTAAATAAAGAGTTGGGTTCACAGATATTTAGCTACCACTATACCTTTGCTTCCATATTAGCTATCTTAGTGGTAGGTCATATAGTTGCAGCACTTTATCATCACTTTGTAGTTAAAGACAAAATCCTTCACAGAATGAAATAAATCAATTATTAGATCAGTTATTAAAACCGTTAGAGAATCTTGTTTCTGGCATTTTATAGATAATCGCTAGTGTAATAATTGATGTTATGGTTAAGTATAGCCAAGCACCAGTCTCAGAATTAAATACACTTACAAGCCAAATTGCTATCATCGGAGTAGTACCCGCAAATAACGCATTACCAAGGTTATAAGCTGCAGACATTCCACTATAGCGGTGCGTTGTTGGAAAAAGCTCACTTATGGCTATCTGAAAAGATGCCGTCATAGCTGAAATTATCAGTGCCATTACTATTTCGGCAATTAAAATCAAGCGTAGACTGCAGTGTTCAAAAATATGAAACATTGGGTAGCCTAGCAAAATCAAAAGTATAATTGGTAAATATAATAGTGGTTTTCTACCGTAAATATCTGACAACCAACCAAATAAAGGAGAGCTAATAGCATAAACGCTCGATATTATTAATGTGATAAGCATCATTTGTTCAAGATGAAAACCCCGTGTTGAAATAAGGATGTTTGGTAAGAAAGCAGCCATCATGTAGTAAGCTATTCCAACATAACCTGTAAGTACAAATGTCCAAACTAAAGGCATTTTAGGACCTTTAAAAGCATCTTTAAGAGGATTGTGGCTTATTTTAGATTCTTTTTTTGCCTCTTTGAAATGAACTGACTCTTTAGCTTTTCTTTGTAGTAAAGTTGAAATTATAGCTAATACCGCTCCTAGCAAAAATGCAATACGCCAACCATAGGCAAGCATTTGTTTGTCTGTTAGTATGCTAGCTAAGATACCAACAGTGATAGCACTTAAAACAACTCCTACTTGAGACGCTAAACCTGCTAATGCTGTAGTAAAGCCTCTATACTTGGGAGATGAGCTTTCGGCTAATGCTACAAGCACACCTGTATACTCACCACCAACTGAAAACCCCTGCAACATTCTAGCAAATAAAAGTATAAGTATAGCTAAGATTCCAGCAAAGCTATAAGTAGGGATAACTACCATAATAAGCATAGGTATGCACATCACCACCATACTTAGTTTGATAGCATAACTTCTGCCAAATCTGTCTCCTAGAGAGCCAAAAAAGAAACCTCCTAATGGTCTCATTATATAGCTAGCTGCAAATATTCCAAACACAGAGATAAGAGCTACGGTACGATCTTTTGCAGGAAAAAATAGAATGCTTATGTATGTTGCTAAGTATCCATAGAGACTAAATTCAAACCATTCTATAATTGCACCAAGGTTTGTTATGGCAATAGTCTTATATCGATCTTTACGAGATAATTGTTCTATCATTTTTGTTAGTAAAAGTGGAGTAATGACTAATTTTATAACTAATTGTTAGAAAAAAACAGATTAATATTTTTATTAGATAGTGTGATGCTTAAATTTAGGCACTAAAAACTTGAAAGAATAACTGTTAAACAGAGATTTTTTTGTATTTGATCTTAGTAATAGAGTCATACTTATCACCAAGACGGCGTTTTTTATCTTCGATATAAGCATCGTAGTTACCCTCAAACCATACCACTTCACTTTCGCCCTCAAAAGCAAGCATGTGCGTAGCCACACGGTTTAGGAACCATCTATCATGCGAGATAACCATTATACAGCCTGGGAATGCAAGGATTGCTTCTTCTAATGCTCTCAAGGTTTCGACATCAAGATCGTTTGTAGGTTCATCTAGTAGTATCACATTACCACCACTTCTAAGAAGTTTAGCTAAGTGTACACGGTTTCTTTCGCCACCAGATAGTTGCGATATATGCTTCTGCTGGTCTGCACCTTTGAAGTTGAATCTGCCCACATATTGGCGAGATGGAATAGTAAACCTGCCAACTGTAATCGTATCTAAACCATCAGCAATTTCTTCCCAGACAGTTTTGTTATCATCTAAAGAATCACGAGACTGATCTACACAAGCAAGATTTACAGTTTCACCGATTTCGATAGAACCTTGATCTGGAGTTTCATGCTTAGTTAGCATCTTAAATAATGTCGATTTACCAGCACCGTTAGCACCGATTATACCGACAATAGACCCAGGTGATACATTCATGTTTAAACCATCAATCAGTAACTTCTCATCGAATGATTTAACAAGATCATTGATTTTAATGACATTATTTCCAAGTCTTTCACCAGGTGGAATGTACAAATCTTGAGTTTCATTTCGCTTTTGGAACTCTTGTGAGCTTAGCTCATCAAATTTAGCTAGTCTAGCTTTTGACTTAGCTTGACGACCTTTCGCATTTTGACGAACCCATTCAAGCTCTTCTTTTAGTGCTTTTTGATGAGAAGATTCTTTTTTCTCTTCCATCGCGAGTCTATTTTGCTTCTGCTCTAACCAGTCGGAGTAGTTACCTTTAAATGGTATACCCTCGCCACGATCTAGCTCTAGTATCCACTCGGCTACATTGTCTAGGAAATATCTATCATGGGTAATAGCTACTACGGTGCCTTTGTACTCGCCTAGGAACTTCTCTAGCCATGCTACAGATTCTGCATCTAAATGGTTTGTAGGCTCATCTAGCAGTAGAATATCTGGAGTAGAAAGTAATAACTTACAAAGTGCTACACGGCGTGCTTCACCACCAGATAGCTTAGTGACATCAGCGTCCCAAGGTGGTAGTCTTAGAGCTTCAGCAGCCACTTCTAGTTTACGGTCGATCTCCCAAGCACCTGCAGAGTCTATAGCATTTTGTAGCTCGCCTTGCTCTTCTAGTAGCTTTGCCATCTCGTCATCAGACATTGGCTCACAAAATGCCATGCTAATAGCATCAAACCTATCAAGCATATCTTTTAGCTCACCTAATGCTTCTTCTACATTGCCTCGGACATCTTTTGTAGGGTCAAGTTTTGGCTCTTGTGGTAAGTAGCCGATCTTTACACCTTTACGAGGAGCAGCTTCTCCGACAATGTCTGTATCTAGTCCTGCCATGATTTTTAGCAAAGTAGATTTCCCCGAGCCGTTAAGACCTAGTACACCAATCTTTGCACCATCAAAGAATGATAGCGAGATGTTTTTGAGAATGTATTTGTTAGGTGGTACAACTTTGCCCACTCTGTGCATTGAATATATATATTGTTCTGCCATGAGATTATTTTGAAATTTAATGTAGAGAAATTATAGCAGATATGTCATTAAAAGATGAAGTTCTGCGATACATAAATTTTCTCTATATAAATACTTGTATGGGTTGAGCCTTGTGCCAACCCACTTATTTATACAATGGGCAACCACAAGGATTTGCCCCTACAAAGAAATTCTCATACTTCTCCATGGAAGGAGAATAAGATCTAGCATTAGTTTAAGAGATACTCGCCTACGCGGGTATGACGACGAGTATGAGCATTCCCCTCTGCGGAGGGTGCCGACTTTGTCGGTGGGGTGGTTTCGAAAGAAACCCAAAACATTAATAAATAGCGAATCCCTAGACTTAACAGGGATTTTTTTAATATGTATTGGTTTTGTATGGGCAAACCCTTGTGGTTGCCCACCATCCTAGTCTTATCATAAACGAGGGTTGGCACAAGGCACAACCCCT
>Ga0307934_1002229_pt1 | contig 10472 bp, 12 predicted proteins | sample OrgLakmetageno90_FD_201838 | JGI IMG/M metagenome (GOLD analysis project Ga0307934, IMG submission 201838) | Saline water microbial communities from Organic Lake, Antarctica - #90 | ecosystem: Environmental > Aquatic > Non-marine Saline and Alkaline > Saline | place: Antarctica: Organic Lake... | reverse complement strand
TCAAAGCAGAGAGTGCAACACGTGCACGCGCTCCTGGTGGTTCATTCATTTGACCGAAAACAAGAGCTGTTTTATCCAACACTCCTGCTTCCTCCATTTCTTTGTAGAGGTCGTTCCCTTCACGAGTTCGTTCTCCTACTCCAGCGAACATAGAATATCCTCCATGAGCCTTTGCAATGTTGTTGATTAATTCCTGGATGATAACGGTTTTACCAACTCCAGCTCCACCAAAGAGTCCAACTTTTCCTCCTTTCAAAAATGGACAAATCAAATCAATAACCTTGATTCCTGTTTCAAGAACTTCGGTTTCTGTTGATTGTTCATCAAATGAAGGTGATTCACGGTGAATCGGTGACAATGGCGCTCCTTCGGGTGCTGGTTTGTTATCAATTGGTTGACCTGTTACATCGAACATTCGTCCGAGTACTGCCTTTCCAACGGGTACTGAAATTGCCGAACCGGTATCCTTCACAACATCTCCACGTTTTAGTCCATCAGTAATGCTCATCGCAATCGTTCGGACTTCGTTCATTCCGACATGTTGTTGTACCTCAAGAACGAGTCGTTCTCCATTATTATCTACATGCAATGCATTATATAACGCTGGAAGTTCACCGCCCTCGAAACGTACATCAACAACAGGTCCAATGATTTGTGTAATTTCTCCTTTTTTCATAATATTTTTTCAATGCTATATCTTGCGACATCGTATTGTTTTGATTTACCTAATATTTTTTTTAATTAGGCTTTAATTAATCCAATTATGACACTGCCGCTGATCCTCCAACGATTTCTGAAATCTCTTGGGTGATGGCGGCTTGCCGTGCTCGGTTAAAGTTTAACTTCAATTCATCATACATCTCGCCTGCATTATCTGAAGCGTTTCTCATAGCTACTACGCGAGCGCTATGTTCTGATGCTAGTGACTCAAGAAGCAATTGATAGATAACTGTCATCAACACTGCAGGAACTGCAGCATCAAGAACAGATTGTTCGTCTGGTTCAAATGAATACAGAGCAAACTTTCGTTTGTTATTTGTTGAAGATTCAATGCGCGCTAATTTTTGAGCAACATCTACCTGTAACGGAATAAAAGGTGTTATTTTTGCTTCAAATGATAATGATGAAACAAATTGTGTATACGCAATAACGACTTGTCGATAGTCATCATTATTGTCATAGGTTTCTATTATCGTGTTTAAAACTGAACGAATTTCACTGGATGTATAGTAATCAGATAATTCATTGAAACTAGCAATAACATTAATGTTATTCCGTCGGGCAATTTTCTCTGATTGCCTTCCAACAACAATAGCATCAACCGTAGTATCAGCATGTGAAGCAATAAATCGTGTAACCTGTTTTGATACATTCATGTTATACCCACCACAGAGTCCTTTGTTTGAAGCAATAATCACCATCAAGACCTTGTTACCCTTGCGAGATTCAAGATGTGGATGTGATATGTTTTTGTGAATATGTAAATTCTCTAATAGTTCGAATGACCTATCTGCAAAAATCTGTGATGCCAGTCTTTTTTGGACTGATTTTTTCATTTTTGAAACTGAAATCATTTCCATAGCCTTGGTAATTTTACCAATATTTTGGACTGATTTCATTTTAGTTTTAATGGTTTTTGTTTGCATAGACAATAAATGGCTAAAGCCGATTAACCGTTGAACGTATCGTTAAATTCAATAATAGATTGTTTCAATTCAGCTTTTGCTTCATCGCTGTAACCTTTTTCAAGAGATGCTAAAAGCGATGATTTAGATGCATCAAGAAATGAGTAAAAAGATGTTTCCCATTTTTGAATATCTGAAATATCAATACCTGATAGCATACCATTATTAAGTGCAAAAATTGATGCAACCTGTTTAGGCATAACAATTGGACTGTATTGTTTTTGTTTAAGAAGCTCTACTGATTTTGCCCCATGATCAAGAGTTTTCTTTGTTTGTGGGTCAAGATCTGATCCAAACTGTGCAAATGATTCTAGCTCTCGGTATTGTGCCAAGGCTAGTTTCATAGGCCCAGCAGTTTTCTTCATTGCCTTTGCCTGTGCAGCACCTCCAACACGAGAAACTGATAATCCTACGTTAATTGCCGGTCTTATTCCTTTGTTAAATAATCCAGCCTCCAAGAAAATTTGACCATCCGTGATTGAAATTACGTTCGTAGGAATATACGCCGAAACGTCTCCTCCTTGTGTTTCAATAACTGGCAAGGCCGTGATTGATCCTCCGCCGTTTTCGTTGTTCAGTCGACATGCTCGTTCAAGGAGTCGTGAATGAAGATAAAAAACATCTCCAGGATACGCTTCTCGACCTGGTGGACGACGTAATAATAATGAAATTTCACGATACGCCGCAGCATGTTTTGTAAGATCATCATAAATAACTAATACGTCTTCTCCCTTATCCAAGAAATATTCTGCAATAGCAACTCCTGCATAAGGTGAAATGTATTGTAGGGATGATGGATCAGATGCTCCAGCTAATACTATGGTTGTGTATTCCATTGCCCCAGCTTCTTCAAGTTTTTGGACAACACGCATTACTTTTGATTTTTTCTGACCAATAGCAACATACACACATTTCATGTTTTGACCCTTTTGATTAATAATAGTATCAATCGCCAGCGCAGTTTTACCTGTTTGGCGGTCACCAATGATTAATTCACGCTGACCTCTTCCTACGGGAACAAGAGCATCAATAACTTTGATACCTGTTTGCATAGGAACTGATACCGGTTCTCGTGTCATTACACCAGGCGCAACGCGTTCAATTAATTGTTCGGTATCTGTAGCAATATCTCCTTTACCATCAATAGGCTGTGCCAGTGGGTTTACTACACGTCCTATGATTGATTCTCCAACAGGAATAGAAAGGATTTTACCTGTCCTTTTTGCTTTGTCGCCCTCTTTGATAGAAAGGTAATTACCTAAAACGATAATACCAACGGTGTCTTCTTCGAGGTTAAGAGCTACGCCAAGAATTCCGTTTTCAAATTCAATCATTTCTGAAGCCTTACATTGACTCAGTCCTGATACACGCGCAATACCATCTCCGATAGTTTGCACAATTCCGTATTCAGCTATGTCAACGTCCGATTTAAAATTTAAAATCTGATTTTCAAGTTTTTTTACAAGTGATTCTGTATTCATACATTATTTTAGTCTATGACTTGATTAACATGTCTTTTAATCGAGTAATTTGGTTTTGTAGACTTCCGTCATACAAATATCCAGCATACGATGCCGAGAACCCACCAATTATCGTTTCGTCAACATGTTGTGCTACTTGTGCATTTTCTGCAGATGTAACCAATTGAATATGTTGTACGTCTGCTTCAGATAATTCATATTTTGAGTAAATACGAAGAATTTCTGATTCATTTAGGCGCGAAGTAATACGATGTATATTATCAATTATTTGCGGTAATAAACCTTCCAAGTTATTATTCTTTAGATAATTGATAAATGCATTAATATTTTTTTCGCTGTCAGGTTGAGTAGTAATTTTCAGCACTGTTTGTGCGAGTGTTCGTGAATCTACCATACCTTATTTTTGTTTACTGAGTATTTCTAAAGCTCGCTTTGAAAGTTCTGAATTTTTTGATTCAGTTACCTGTTCATCAAGAATTTTTGAGACACCCAAGACAACAAGTCCAGCTGTTTTTTCAAATAATTCTTTTTCCATCTGAACTCTGTCTTTCGTTATTTGTACGTGAGCTTTTTCTACAATAGCGTCCGCCTCTTTGGAGGCTTTATCTTTTGCATGAGCAATGTGATCATCAGCGTTTTCTTTTGCGTCTGCCATAATTTGATTTGCTTGACTTCGTGCTGCTTTTATTTTTTCTTCTGCTTTTTGTTGTGCCACAAGAAGTTCAGTTTCTGATTGTTGTGCTTGATCGATACCTGCTTGAATTTTTTCTTTTCTTTCGGTAATTATTTTTCCAACTGGTCCAAAAACCCATTTCTTGAGAATCCAAAAAATAATCAAGAAATTAATAAAGTTTGCTAATGCAATCTGCCAATCAAATCCAATATTATTAAGTACTTCCATCATGATAATGGTTTGATATATATTATACGTTTAATGATGTTTAATTAGATTAGGAAAAATGCTACGAGTGCATAGATAGCTGTTGACTCCACAAGAGCTACTCCAACGATCATTTTTGTAAAAATATCTCCTGATGCTTCGGGATTTCGACCCATAGCTTCGAGGGCTTTACCTACGAGGTATCCCTGCCCGATTGCTGAACCGAACATTGATAATGTTGCGAGTCCTTTTGCAATTAATTGTGCTGATTCTTGTTCCATATTTTTTTTAAATTTATAGTGTAATTAATTCTTTACTTTATTCGTAACTGGTTTAAGTGACAGTGTATAATACACTGCGACAAGCGATGCGAATACCATCCCTTGTAAAATTCCTGTGAACGCACTCATAAAGGTCCAAACCGCAGGTAATCCATAAGCAAAGGCTCCCATAATAATAATGGCTAATACTTGCCCTGCATAGATATTTCCAAATAAACGGAATGAGAGTGAAACGACTTTTGCAACTTCTCCGATAATATCAAGAAGTCCAACAAAAAGCTCCACAAGACCTATAAACCCATCCATAACACTTTTCTTGAAACCATTGATAACTCCTTTAATATTAAAGAAATTACCAAGATATCCAATAAATCCATATTCTCGTAGAGAAATAATATTCAAAGCAACAACCGAAGCTAATGAGACACCAAATGCCGTATTAAAATCAGAAGTTGGAGCCCTGAATAAAGCAACTCCATTATAGGTAATATCAGTAAGCCCTGGAACAATTCCAATAACGTTTGCAACGGCAAAATATACCATAATTGCGGCGATTACTGGAAAAATCTTTTTTGCATGATGTTCATTTCCTGCGATCTGAGTAATCAAACCTACCATTGATTCATATACCATTTCGATCATAGATTGAAATGATGTCGGCACAAGGGTAAATTTTCTGATGACAAAGACTCCCAGCGCGAGAAACAAAACAGCAATAAATAAGATCATTAATGTTGAATTTGCAATACCAAAATTTCCTATAGAAAATATGATGTCAGGTTGAATTGGCGTTAATGTTCTTTCAAATCCTAAATTCATATTAAATAACTGAATTAGCATCTTTCCCCTTGGATGATTCCAAGGTCTTTTGATGCGCATCTTGACTACGAAGTTTCTTGATACGCGCATCTAATGCACGTACTTCGGCTGACATCTTGCGATATAACCAAATAACTCCTGACCAAGAAAGAATAAAAGCTATGGGAAGCGTAATGAAATAATTAATATTCCATACACGATTCGAAACAACGACAAGTGCTGCAGGTATCAAAAAAATCACTGCGATTTTTACTCCCAATGGAATTATTTTCCCCGCATATGCATTTCGTTGTTTCAATAAATTCTCAAGCTCCATAATAAAAATATGACACCGAAAAACAATGTCGGGCACAGTATAACATTATCGATTGTATGAGCAAGAAGAAAATAATACAGATATGTATTCAGTGTATGTAAAAATTAATTTGCCTTGTATTTTTCTTTTTTCTAAAAGAAAAATTTATCCTAACAATGTCTCATATCAAAAATAAGACTTGCAGGAACGAACAAGTTTTGATACATTTACCTTGTTAGGGAAACAAACAAGTCTTTAATAAGATAATACAATCGTACCTTTAGTGCGCGTGTAGCTCAGGTGGTTAGAGCGCGTCACTGATAATGACGAGGTCCTAGGTTCAAGTCCTAGCACGCGCACCAAGAATATGATTTATATAGTTTCCCTATACAAAAAACCAAAACAATTCTGTTTTGGTTTTTATTTGCGTTTTGACCCTAAACAGATAATAGATTCCACCAAGGAATATTCTCGGTTAGGATTACTATTTTGATTTTATATTCTCAAATAATTCAGGAAATGTGTCGTCAAGAAAATGACCGCGACCCTCAAAAACATGAAAATGTGAACTTGGGATTTGTGCATGATATTTTTCAGATTCTGATATTGGTACAACTGTATCGTTTTTTGAATGATAGATATAAATTTCTGGAATTTTGTTTTCTAAAAATTTTCCCGGGAAATTAGAAATTTTAAAATCGTCTTCAAAAGCGCTATAACTAGGTGCAACTAGGTGCAACTGCTTGATTTTTAAGTTAATATTTTCTTCTGCCAAGTATTTTGCTAGGAAATTACCACCCAGAGAATGCCCTACTAAAACAATATCGTCATCCATAAACTCTATATGTCGCTCAAACCAAATTTTCCACTCATTATAATGTGCGTTTTGCTTGCAAGGCATATCTAATCTTATTATCTGAAAAATATTTTCAGAAAGAAATTCTGGATAATTATAGTGCCAACGTTTTGTTTTAAATGTAGATGAAATATTAACTTTTTTATTCATTAAATCATTAATATAGTCTTCATATGTATTCCAAGGTGATCCTCCATGAATATGTACAACTTGTTGTTTATTCTTCATATAATTATTATAACAAAAAAAGGAAGATTATTCTTCGCTTTCTAGTTCATCTTGTTTTTCACGTAATTTCTTTTGAATACGCTGGAAATCACCGCCGAAAATTCCTTCTATATTTGACCATGATTCTTTGACTCGATGGTCGGTAATTCTGTCTTGAGGGAAATTATAGGTTCTAATCTTTTCTGATCGATCTCCTGTTCCAATTTGTTTTTTGCGTTTATCGGCATATTTTGAATGTTCTTCCTCATCTTTTAGTTGTTGAAGTTTTGATTTTAAAATAGAAAGAGCATTTTCACGGTTTTTCAATTGAGTTCGCTGGGCGGTTGAACGAACATCAATTCCTGTTGGTTTATGTATTACCCGAACCGCTGATTCAACCTTGTTAACGCTTTGACCTCCTGCACCACCGGAACGAGATGTTTCAAACTCTAGATCAGCATCATTTAACACAATCGTTGTTCTCTTGAACAAAGGCATAATGGCAACAGAAATAGTTGAGGTATGAATGCGGCCTTGTTTTTCCGTTGCAGGAATACGTTGAACACGATGAACACCTGTTTCCCATTGAAGTTTCTCGTATGCACCTTCTCCTTTGATTTCGTAGGAGGCTTCTTTATATCCTCCAATATCATTAGATGATACGTCTACGACACTCCATATGTAACCTTGTGATTCTGCATAGCGTTGGTACATATCAACCATTTCTTTGGCAAACAATGAGGCCTCGTCACCTCCTGCGCCTGCACGGATCTCCACAACAATCTCATTAGGTGATTCTTTGTCGGCAGCTTCTTCTTTGGTGATAATATCATTCGCCTGAGAAATAAAAGCATTCATTTGTTTAATAATGCTATTGATTTCTTCCTTGGCTAGCTCTGCCATTTCTGGATCCTCTGCCATTTCTTTTGTTTCATCAAGTTTCCATCCCATTTCTACTATTTGTACAGCAAAATAATGAGTACTGGGACTTGCTTTGATTTTTTCAATATCGTGTTCTAGAATTTCCATAGATAAAAATATCATAACAAAAATTTGAAATAAAGCATCACATCGCAATAATTATGTAATAAAAAACTACCTATTTATTGTTTTGGTAGTTTTCTAGTAAAATATCAAAGTTTGGTATTTCTATTTTTGCGTCATAATTTTTTTGAACATGGTTAGCAGCATGCATGATGCGTCTTTTACATTGTTCTATATCAAATGATAATTGGTTATGTAACTCAAAGTCATATTTATCACTTTTAAAATTTTTATGATCGACCTGAATAAGGTATTGATCATAGAGACTATACATTCTCTCAGCTTCTAGAACAACAATTTCTCTATAGTTCTCCAGAGCCTGTTCTTTTTCTCGTTCAGTGTATTGATGTTCGCTGCTTGTACTTTTTTTGATTTCTGGTGTATCCATTGCAATATTATTGTAACATACTTTTAAAAAATGTAATAAAAAAATACGTGACGTATCTTTTTATTTGTTGTGTTTTATATAAACACACAAGAATATATTTATTTACCTGCTTTTTCTAAACGTTTTCTAAACTTCTCTGCGCGTCCAGCTGTATCTAAGCGTTTTTCAGTTCCTGTATAAAACGGATGTGAAGCAGATGAAATCTCAATTTTAACAAGCGGATATTCTTTACCGTCTGTCCATGTAGCTGTTTCTTGTGAATTAATAGTTGATGAAATAAGGAATTGTTCCTCACTGGCGTTATCGTGAAAGATAACTTTTCGGTATTCTTTTGAATGAATGTCTTTCTTCATAATGAATAGATACTAACACACAGGTTCAATATTACAAGTAATTGTGTGTTTGTTTTTTATTTTACGCAATCAGATCAATATTGGCTTGAATATTTATTGCTCGACCCATTACACCATTACCATAAAAAGCATTACGTACATTAGGGTCACTGCATCCTCGACCTGAATAATATTTACAGGCAGCATCTCGTTCTGCAGCATACGTTTGTGATTGAGCTCCAAGGTTTGATAGATATAATGCCGTTGCATGAATAGCATGCCGTGCATTCCATGGATCAGGCGTTGTAACACCTACTGAAGCTGCGATACGTGATTCATAATCTTTCCATGTAGCAGGAATAAACTGAGAAGGTCCCATTGCACCACCCCAGCCCATACCACCTATTGGACATGATAATGGTGTCCCAACCAAGGGTCGATTTAATTTTTGCATAAGCTCCTGGAAAATACTTTGATCATCACGCCATGAACATGGCGATGCTGCTCCACTACAGGATCTACCGTTTGCGACAAAGTTTCCATATCGCAATGGCCCAGGCATAATTTCAGTCCAAATAGGTTCATTATTATTTCGGTTACAGGTACCAACATTTTTACCGAGGTTAGATTCTTGTTCCAAAATTGCCAAAATAAATGCTGGACGAATACCTGTCTTTCCACCAGCTTCTTTTGCGTAGGCATAAGCATCACCAAAAGAAATTCCTCCTCCTGCAAGATCACGCAATTCAAAAAGTTTATTTCTAATTGAAGCTGCTTCTTTTTCTCGTTCTTGTTTCAAGGTTGCCAGTGAAGCTTCTTTTTGTTGACTAACATCAAGAGCTTGATCACGTTCTTTTTTTTGTGATTCAATTTTTTGTTGCTCTACCTGCAAGAAATATTTAGCTTCATCTTCTTGTTGCTGTTTTTCCTCTAAGGAAATTTTTTCTCCAAAAATTTCACTTTTTAAAGTATCTATAATTTCAAATGAATTTGATAGAGAATTTTGTACATATGAAAATGCAGGAGCATCTTCATAAAAGTCTGAAATATTTTTATTGCTGAGAATCACCTCAAGTAAGGTTGCATCACCTAATTCATATCTTTTTCGTATAATTTTTTCTAACGATTCTTTTTCTCGTCGTAATCTATTATTTAGATCATCGAGACTTTGTTCTTTATCAGTAATATCTGTTTTTATATTCTGAATAAGACTATTTTTTCGTTGTATTTCTGCTCCTGTTTTACGAATCTCCCCTGTTAATTTATTTATTTCTTGACCAAGTTCCGCCTGATTAGTATCTTCAAGATTAATACCGCCCTGAAGAATATTAATCTCTTTTGATAGATCAGAAAGTCGTTTTCTACAACTTGCCTCATTTTCCTGTTGATTACATTTATTTATATCAAACTGTGCTAGTGCTGGATTTGAATAAAATGCATATAAAATAAAAGCTATCGTAATGGTGCTTAGTAATATTTTTTGTTTCATTCCAACATTATAGCAAAAAAAATACGAGACTCCAGCACCTAGAGAAAAATAAAGACTTGCATAAAGAGTGATTGTAGTTATAATTCTCTGTATTATGACTGAACTAAAATTAACGAAACGAGATCCAGAAAAGGAATCTGCTGAATCACTACGATCTCAAGGAAACGTCCCAGCAATATGTTACGGAGGAGGTTTCGACAATACAACGATATATGTCAACGATATAGACTTTAGAAAGGTATACCGAAAAGTTGGTACATCAGGACTTATTACCACATCAGGTGATATCTCAGGAGAGCAATGTCTTGTACAAGATATGCAGGTGCATGTTGTTTCAGGGGATTTATTACATATTGACTTTAAAATGGTAGCCAAAGGTGAAACAACAGAGGTAACGGTTCCAATTGAGGTATCAGGTGAACCATCAGCTGTTTCAGATAATACTGGTGCCATCTATATTGCAAACTCAGAGATTGTTATCGAAACAATACCAAGTAAAATACCTGAATCAATAAAAATTGATATTTCAGATATGAAAATGGGAGATACGGTACGAGTATCTGACCTGAATTTAGGAAAAGATGTAGTGGCTGTTGACGATGCAGATATGCTTGTTGTGAGTCTCTCTGGTATCAAAGAAAATGAAGAGGAAGAAGATGTCTCAACAGAAGAAGTATCAATGGAACCAGAACTCGTAAGCCAAAAAGGTAAAAAA
>Ga0307934_1002227_pt1 | contig 10474 bp, 8 predicted proteins | sample OrgLakmetageno90_FD_201838 | JGI IMG/M metagenome (GOLD analysis project Ga0307934, IMG submission 201838) | Saline water microbial communities from Organic Lake, Antarctica - #90 | ecosystem: Environmental > Aquatic > Non-marine Saline and Alkaline > Saline | place: Antarctica: Organic Lake... | reverse complement strand
TGGGTATCAAGTGGGGTTATTCAGCGGTTGCAGAACTTATAGATGAGGGTGTTGATGATGAAACTCGCAATGCAATTAAAGATATCATCACAAAGACAGAAGGCGTTGAAGATTTTCATTATCTGCGTACTAGAAAAATGGCTGGTAAGATTGTATTAGATGTCCATGTGCGTGTAGATAAGCATTCTACAGCTTCAGAGGGTCATTATTTTGCAGAGATTGTCAAAAGCAATATTTTTCACAATATTGAGAATATCAAAGATATAACAGTTCATATAGATGTGACTGATCATGAGGATGGTGTTGTTAAGTTGGAAAATTTTGAACCATCTCGTAAAGATATTCATCAGGCTATTATGGATTTCTTGGTGGAATATAAATTGGATAAGAACTTACTTTTAGATAAAAAAATGGCTATTTACTATTTTGAAAATATTATACAAGTAGACCTATATGTTAAAAGGTCAAATGATTTAAAAAAGTATGCTGAGATTGTCAATGATTTTGAGTATAAAGGTTATGAAATGAATATTAATTTATATTGCCCATTATAAAAACTACTAAGGTTAAATTATGAAAATAAAAAAAGCCGTATTTCCTGTAGCAGGTTGGGGGACAAGATTTCTCCCTGCGACCAAGTCATGTCCTAAAGAGATGCTTACAGTAGTAGATAGACCACTTATTCAATATGCTGTAGAAGAGGCTATTGAGGCTGGTTGTAAAGAATTAATATTTGTAACAAGTTCAAACAAAAAATCTCTAGAGGATCATTTTGATAGAAACTTTGAGTTAGAGTATTCTTTAGAGAAAAAAGAAAAGTATGAGCTTCTTGAAATGGTGAGAAATATAGTGCCAAAAGATGTGAGCTTTTTCTTTGTGCGTCAGCCAGAAGCTCTAGGTCTTGGTCATGCTGTGCTTTGTGCTAAGCCATTGGTTGGTATAGAAGATTTTGCAGTGCTATTACCGGATGATCTTATCTACAACCATGATTGTGGTACAGGTGCGTTAAAGCAAATGGTTTCAACAGTACAGGATACAGACATTAGAGGTTGTATAGCTACTCAGCAAGTAGCAAAAGATAAAACTAGCTCTTATGGCATCGTAGCTAAAAATGATGAGGGTATAATCAAAGGTATAGTTGAAAAACCAGCCCCAGAAAAAGCGCCATCAACAACAGCAGTCGTGGGTAGATACTTATTGCCAAATAAGATATTTAAATGCCTAGAAACTACATCAAAAGGTGCTGGTGGCGAGATTCAGCTAACTGATGCTATTGCTAAGTTGATTGACCAAGAAGAAAAAATTGTTGCATACAACTTCAAAGGCACTCGTTATGATTGCGGCGATAAACTAGGTTTTTTGATCGCAAATTATGAAATTGCTCTTACTCATAAAGACTTGGGTTCAAAGTTCAAAGATTATCTTGCGAGTAGATAGATTGTACCAATCCTAACAATAAAATGTTTACCATTAATTTGTAGGGGCTAACACATAGGTTAGCCCCTACAGAACATTTCCTCAAAAGCTAAAAGTGCGTAACATCAATCTTTAATATTTGCTAATAGCTGTTCTTATTGCCCACACATCAGTAATTTATATATTTAAGCTTTTTCCAACTTACTATTTTATACAACTATGCTATTATAAAATCATATATAAAATTATTTTATAATCATAAATATGTCATATTCAAAATTTCAAGTATCACAAGAGTTTATTGATAATTCTCATGTAAATGCTCAAACCTATGAAAGTCTTTATAAAGAATCTATAGAAGATCCAAATAAATTTTGGGCAAAACAAGCTGATAGGGTTGTGTGGGACAAACCATTTACAAAAGCTTGTGATAGTAGCTTTGATCCTGTAGATATTAAATGGTATACAGATGGACAACTAAATGTGTGCTATAACTGTGTAGACAGGCACTTGCCAGAAAGAGCGAACCAAGTAGCATTTATTTGGCAGGCGGATAATCCTAAAAAATCCAAGAAAATCACCTATAGAGAGCTATATCATCGTGTATGTGAAATGGCGAATATTCTAGAAGCTAATGGTATAAAAAAAGGCGATGTTGTAACTATATATATGCCATTAGTGCCAGAATCTATCTATGCGATGTTAGCTTGTGCTAGGATCGGGGCTATACACTCGGTAGTTTTTGGTGGTTTCTCAGCAGAATCATTGAAGCAACGCATCATGAATGCAAATAGTGATTTTGTAATAACTGTAGATGAGGCTGTTCGTTCGGGCAAAAGAATACCAATGAAAACTAGTGTTGATAAGGTAGTATCAGAAATCGAATGTGTGAGAAAAGTTTTAGTCGTGCGTAATACTGGAACTGAAAACATCTCATGGAACGATAGTGTAGATATCTGCTATTCAGAAGAGTTGAAAAAAGTATCAAATGAGCATACCCCAAAGGCTTTTGATGCCGAAACACCATTGTTTATGCTATATACATCAGGCTCTACAGGTGCTGCAAAAGGCTTGGTGCATACTTCAGCAGGTTATCTTATATATGCAGGTATGACACATAAGCTAGTATTTGATTACAAAGATCAAGATGTATACTGGTGTACTGCTGATATCGGCTGGATAACAGGGCATACTTATGTGGTTTATGGACCGCTAGCAAATGGTGCTACTTCCGTGATATTTGAAGGTGTACCAACTTATCCAGATGCTTCAAGACTATGGCAAGAAGTTGATCAGCATAATGTTAGTATACTATATACAGCACCAACATTAGTTCGATCGTTACTGAAAGTAGGAGATCAATATCTTGAAAATACCACGCGTAAATCACTAAGAGTTTTAGGGTCAGTTGGTGAGCCTATAAATCCAGAAGCATGGAATTGGTTTGTAGAAAAGGGTGGCAACAATCAAGCCCCACTTGTAGATACATGGTGGCAGACAGAAACTGGTGGTCACATGATCACACCATTGCCTGGTGCACATAAGCTAAAAGCGGGCTCAGCATCAAAGCCTTTCTTTGGGGTAGATGTTGCTTTACTTGATTCAGATGGTAATGAAATCCATGGAGTAGGAAAAGGTGCTTTGTGTATAAGAGCAGCAACACCTGGTATGGCAAGAACTATTCACGGAGATCATGATAGATATTTGCAGACTTACTTTAGTAGTTTCAAAGGTTTTTATTTCTCGGGTGATGCTGCTAGGCGTGATGAAGATGGGTACATTTGGATAGAAGGTCGGATGGATGATGTGATAAATGTATCTGGTCATAGAATGGCAACTGCTGAAATAGAGGCTGCTTTAAACCACCATCCGCAAGTAGCTGAAAGTGCTGTAGTTGGTATGCCTCATGAGATAAAAGGCGAAGCTATATATGTATACTGTATACTTAAAGATGGCGATCAGTGTAGTTCTGATGAGCTAGCTGATATTAGAAAAAGTCTAGTGAAATATGTTCGACAAGAAATAGGGCCTATAGCATCTCCAGAAGTGATTCAATTTACACCAGAGCTACCTAAGACTCGTTCGGGCAAAATCATGCGTAGAATTTTGAGAAAGATTGCTGCATCTGATTATAATAGTTTTGGCGATATCTCTACTTTATTAAACCCAGATATAGTAGAGTATCTAATTAAAAACAAATAATACCAATTTGTATTGGAATTAGTATAAGTACGGAGTCGAGTAATGAATTCATCAGCTAAAGGCTATACAAAGATATTGTTAGCTCTTGTGTTTTGGGCAAGTTTATATCATATTGCACCGCTACCTCTTAGTTATGTAGATATATATCTTGTAGGTTTGATACGCTATATATTTGCATCTACAATATTTCTAGCTATACATTACTATTATCTTGGTTGCTTTATCCCTAAGCTAAATATTCGTCAATGGTCATATATAGTTGCGGTCGGCTTTTTTGGTGTATTCTTGTACAATATGGCATTTTTGTGGGCAGAAAAACTTATTTCTGGCAATATTGTCGCAATTATATATGCTTTTTCACCATGTTTGATAACTATTCTCTCTAGCATTGTATTGAAAATGAAAGTAAACGCTCAAGCAAAACTAGGCATACTAGTTGCTTTGATAGGAACTATAGGAGTTGTATTGTTTTCTAGCGGTGGTGATATGGCACAATGCTTGAATGGTGTTCAAATAAGCTTTGGTGAAGTCTTGAGCGTGCTTGCGGTGATATTTTTTGCAGCTTATGCGATACTTGGTAAGTGTTGTGTTCGAGAGGGCGTTCACATGATTACTATCAATACTTATGGTGCTATTGTTGGTATGATAATGTTTGCTATAGTTAGTAGTTTTAATTCTGATTTTTCTACACTAGCTCATACTGATTTTGAATTTTGGGCAAGTATGTTATATATAGCAATTTTTGCTACAGTTATTGCTTATGTGTGGTACTTGGGTGCCTTGGAAGAAATAGGTGTCTACAAAACTGCAGTTTTTCAAAATATGCTACCATTCCTAGTAATTTTAATTGGTTTTGTGGCTTACGGTGAGACTATATCTATACTTTCTTTGCTTTTTGGTGCAATAGTCTTTTTAGGCGTGTATATGACAAATGTAGCTGTGAATAAAAAATAATACTACTTCTAAAAAGGCTTTCCTCAATGAAAAAAAATAGTTACCTGTTTGTCATTCAGCTTATAAGCTTGATGATGGTCTTTACATACAATATAGTACTTGCTAGAAATCTTGGACCTGCAGAATATGGTGATTTCTCAACTGCGTTTAGTTTTGTATCTATTGCTTATGTTATATGTCTACTAGGTGCTGATATTACAGCATTTAAGTTTATTGCTATTGCGTATGATAAAAAAAATATTGGCGAAGTCAAAGCATTTATAAAATTTGTAGTTGTAACTACTGTGGGTATATCGTGTTTATTTTATTTAATATGCTTTAGTACTTATTTTATAGTAATTTATTATACCTCTATAAAAACAGTACACCCTGTATTTTTAGCTATTGTTTTTATCCCATTTATGTCGTTGTGTTTCTTTTTTTATAAGGTTCTTATATCTTTGTCTCAACCGATACTTTCAAATTTTATATATAAATTGATGCTAAATGGTATGGTGTTTTTGCTACTAATGATTTCTACATCTGAGCTTATGCAACTGACTGCAAAAATAGCTATATTTATGGTTTTAGTGCCGTGGATTGTTGTCTTGATTATATTATTATATTTAGTAATCAAAACCACGCAATTACTATATGTTGAAACTCAAATTATAAAACCTAAATCATGGATAGTTGCTGGTGTAAGTAGTATGCCGTTTAGCTTGTCGTTAATGGCTATTGCCAACCTAGGTATTATAGCTGCTGAATTTTTTCTTCATGATGAACAAATGGTTGGTGCATTTGCATCAGCATCGTGGATTGCACAATTATTCAATAGTATATTTGTATCGTTAGCATTTACAGTTAGTTTGAGCCAAGCTTCTGTATATGTTGAGAATAATCAAAGTGCGGGCTTATATGCTTTATTAAAAAAACATCTGATTACGACCTCTATTTTCTCCTTATTATTTTTAATAACGGTTATTTTATTTGGTAAAGAAATTTTGTCTTTATATGGAGAGTACTATACATCTGCTTACAGTGTGCTTATATGGTTGGCAATTATGCAATCGTTGATAGTCATCTGCTGTATAGCAATACCAATACTTAATTATATGAAGCGATACTTACTTACAATAATTTTTTCAGTAGCAGTGATTGTTTTGATACTACCGTTAGCGTATTTTCTAAATATATATTACTCTGAAGACGGTATCGCTGTAGCACTGCTTATAGCTGTACTAATAGGTTTTTTAACCCCTCAAATATATTTGTTTTTAGATATGAGGAAAAAAGCTTTAGCGGAGATAATCAAGGGCACCTCTAATAACTCATGAGCACGCATCTTAATATCCAAATTTAGCACCTCTGCATTGTAAATTTTAGCAATAAGAGTACTCTATTCTCCTCAATTTTCGCCTTGTTGTGATAAAATTTCATATTTTATGAGATTGGCATCCCCTGTAATGCCATTTATAATTCTTTTAGCTAGAAATTTTTCTTTAATATCGTTTGGTATGTTAAAATTGCCCATTATTTTAAAATTTACTAAGTAAAACTCAATGAGTACCTATACTGTTGTTATAATTATTGTATTGCTAATATGTGCGTCTGCATTTTTCTCTAGCTCAGAAACTGCTATGATGGCCTTAAATAAATACAAACTAAAACATTTAGCTAAGAACAATCACAAAGCTGCAAGACGAAGTTTATCGTTAGTGGCAAAGCCAGAGAAGTTATTGATTACAATTTTAATTGGTAATACTTTTGCAAACATTTTTGCAGGGACCATAATTTCATCGTACTCAGAAGATCACTTCGGAGACATAGGACTTTTGATATCTACATTGATTGTAACTATGCTTGTACTAATATTTGGTGAGATAATTCCAAAATCATTTGCAGCTGTTTACCCACAAAAACTTGCATTTCCATTTTCTTTACCTTTGAAATTTATAATGCTGGTTTTGTATCCGGTGATAGTATGTTTGAACTTTATCTCAAAAGTAGTGCTTAGAGTGTTTGGTATAAAAATTGAATCTGTAAACAATGAATCCTTAAATAAAGATGAGATCCACACCGTAGTACATGAGTCAAATGCAAAGCTTGGTGCAAAAAACAAAAATATGCTCCTAGGTGTACTAGAGCTTGACAAAATACTAGTACAAGATGTGATGACACATTTTAACAAAATCGAGTATATAGATCTTACGCTATCAGTAGAAAAGATTTTAAGTAAAATTGCTAAAATCAATTCTGTAAATATACTTGTCTGTGAGGGTGGTATAAATAATGTAATAGGCGTTATTAAACTTAAAGAAATTACAAATCTTTTGATATCTTCAAAATCCTCTATCACCAAATCAAAACTACGCAAGCTTACTATAGAGCCGTATTTCATTCCAGAGACAGTGTCATTACAAACTCAACTTATTAGTTTTCAAAAGAAAAGCAAACGCTTTGCTGTAGTTGTAGATGAGTATGGTGATGTCAGCGGGGTGATAACTATTGAAGATATCATGGAAGAGATTGTTGGTGAGTTTTCTGATAGGTTTGATATTCATAATAATATCCGCAAATTAGATGAGAATAATTATTTAGTAGGCGGTAGTGCCACTCTTAGAGAGATAAATCGACATATAGGTATACAGTTTGAAAGTGAAGATGCTAAGACCTTGTCGGGACTAATCATTGAGGAAATACAAGACCTACCATGTGGTATTTGCAGTGTGAAGTATCAGAATATTTTGTTAGAAATTACAGAATTAAGAGACAATAAAATTATCACAATTAAGCTTGGTATTTTATAGAGGAGTATTTGCATTACCTTTCATTTTTCATAAGCTTAGAAAACTCTGCATAATACTGCTCTTGTACAGTCTGGGTAGATGCAGAAATATCAAAATCAGATATCTGACACATCTCTAAACCACTATAGCCACAAGGGTTTATGTAGCTAAATGGAGTTAGATCCATATTAGTATTTATAGCTATACCATGATAAGTTTTACCTTGCTTGATTCTAAGACCTAGAGATGCAATTTTTTTGTTATCTACATATATACCGTGGGCATTTTCTATAGTATGAGCTTTTAGGTTATAACATTGAGCAAGCATAGTTATACAGGCTTGCTCAATGTTATTAACGAGTCTTTTAGCACCAAGCTTATTTCTTTTAACATCAAGTAAAAAATAAATAATCGCTTGACCTTGCCCATGATAAGTAACTTGACCACCTCTATCAGTATCTACGATAGGGATATTGCGTAAATTGATGATATGCTCAGGCTTACCATGCTTACCTTGTGTAAATACAGCAGGGTGCTCAACAAGCCAAACTTCATCATTTGTCTCACTGGTACGGTTTGCTGTAAATTCAATCATGTTGTTAAAAATAATCGTATAATCTTTAAGGCCGAGATTTTTTAGTTGTATTTTCATATTGCTCTTTTATCATTCCTATCGAAAAAAATAAGCCTATAAACTAAATATAGGAGATGCCCATCTGCATGGGTATGACGAGAGGGGTTTTATGGTGGTAGGTGTTATAAAACCATATGTACTTCAGAATGACCAGATATTGCTTTATATATGTTATCTAACTGTTTTTTATTTTCTGCATTAAATATAGCTGTAATAGAAATATATTTGCCAGTCTTACTTTCTTTGACTTTAAAGTCAATACTGTTATAGTCAGGTACATATTTTTCAAACACACCCAGTATAAACTCTGTAGTTTCTTTTTCAGGGTTTGCCATTATCTTTATAGGAAATTGGCATGGAAATTCAAACAAAGTTTCTTTATTTTGAATTGCCTCTAAGTCTTTTTCATTTATAGTCATTTTGTTTATAATCCTTTTTATTTGATGGAAGTTGTTTAAAAATTACCACCAGCCTTTTGCAGCGACATCATTTTGAGCAACTACAGGTACTTCAGCAACTTTTTCTTTACCATTTACTGTGACAACTATACTACCTACAGCTTGACCTTTTTTGATAGGTGCTTTTAGTTTGGTATCTAATGCGATACCTTGTTTTAGGTATGGTATATAGTTTTTTGGTATGGTCTTGTAGAGGTTTTGAGGAGATGCTACTGTTATTTTTTGACCAGCTTTTGCATTTGTGATGCTATCAGCACTGATACTTATAGGAGTATTAGCCTTGTATAAAACCACATCTTCAAATTTAGTTAGAGCATATCTAAGTAGCTTAGATGATTCTGTCTCGCGTTTTGCAGAGCTGCTAGTACCTAAAACTACAGATATATATCTTTCGCCATCTAGCTTTGCAGATGAAACTAGGCAGTACCCGGCAGCATCAGTATGACCAGTCTTCATACCGTCAGCACCATCAAATGTGAAAAGTAGTTTGTTTCTGTTATTTTGCAGTACAAAGTTATCTTTTTTAGGGAAAAGTTCAGTACATTTATCTTTTGTTGCATCATCCAAACCTTTGGCACTGTAGCTAGATATTACACTACCATTACCACGATCAAACTTAGGCATACATTGTTTACGATCAGATATCTCAACAGCTTGTTGCTTACTGGCATTCCATACTAAACCTTTCTCGCCATATATATCATAAGCTTGAGGGAAGTTATAGATATATGATCTGGCTAATAAAGCCATGTCATGAGCAGTCGTGTGTTGCTCGCCACCAGGAAGACCATCTGGATTAGCAAAATGAGTGCTATCCATACCGATAGCTTTTGCTGTTTGGTTCATAAGATCAGTAAATGCTTTTGGTGATCCTGCTATGTATTCAGCTAAAGCTATAGTAGCATCATTGCCTGATACTATGTCCATCCCTCTTACAAGGTCTTTTACAGATACTTTCTTACCAGCTTCGATATACATCTTAGAGCCACCAGTAGCAGCTGCCGTATGGCTAATAGGAATCATAGTATCCCACTTTAAGTTACCTGCTTTTATCTCACTTGCGATTATATACGATGTCATAATTTTTGTTAAACTTGCAGGCTCTCTTTTTACATCCATTGCCTTTTGGCTAACGATATCGCCAGTACGGTAATTCATAGCAACCCAAGCAGGAGCATCTAAGTCTAGTTGCACAGGTTTAACGATGATGTCTTTCTGAGCGACACCATCAGCACCATTAAAGTATGGATCAGAACCAGCAGAGATATTTGGAGCTGCTATAGCAACACTTGTACTTAGTAGTGCTGATAGAAGAGCTATGTTTTTGCGTTTAGTCATTTGTTTTGCCTCTTGAGATTTAACTATAAAATATATTGTATAGGTATATTTTAGTATTTATGCATTGTAAATACAAAGGTTTTTATGGTTGACTAGGCTTGATTTTACCTACTGGAAAAATTGTAGACTCACTAAAGGGTATCTCTAAATACGGATTTAGCTTATTGATAACCATTTATCCCATCAAAAACTATAAATAATCCATCTCTTTACATTATTTCTAATACAGTCTCTTTTGTATTTATGATAATATCTATGATTGAATGCAACTATTCTTTATGAGGTTTATAATGAAAAAAAATAACTCAAAAAACATTAAGCTTTTAGTCTTAGATGTTGATGGCGTATTAAGCGATGGCAAAATAATAATTTCTAACGATGGTAATGAGTACAAAAACTTTGATGTAAAAGATGGTTTGGGTCTGGTTTTAGTTCAAAAGCTAGGTATGAAAGTGGCTATCATCACAGGTAAGTCATCCCATATAGTTGCAAATAGACTTACAGCACTTGGACTAGATCCGAGTGATATTTTTCAAGGACAAAAAAATAAACTTAACGCTTATCAAGAGTTAAAAGAAAAATACTCTCTTAAAGATGATGAGATAGCGTACATGGGAGATGATTTGCCAGATATTATTTTGATGAATAAGGTTGGAGTATCTGCAGCACCAGCTGATTGTGTAGCAGTGGTAAGAGGTTATGCT
>Ga0307934_1002226_pt1 | contig 10476 bp, 8 predicted proteins | sample OrgLakmetageno90_FD_201838 | JGI IMG/M metagenome (GOLD analysis project Ga0307934, IMG submission 201838) | Saline water microbial communities from Organic Lake, Antarctica - #90 | ecosystem: Environmental > Aquatic > Non-marine Saline and Alkaline > Saline | place: Antarctica: Organic Lake... | reverse complement strand
GAAGAGGTAGTAAAGAAACACGAGAAATTAATATTATCACAGGAATGGACACCTGAAGAAAAGTACGCTTTAGGCGCTCTAGCAGTATCTAAACACTCTGTTCAGTTTTGAAGAAATTATGATTTTTCTGTTTTTGAAAACTCTGCATTAGCAAAAAGCTACAGCAAAAAAGAAAGAAACCCACGCAGTTCAATCATTGTAGGCGCTGATGTTGCTGGCTATGTCGTTGGAGGTGTTGTTGGAGGAGCTGGTGGTTCGTTTTTAGGACCAGCAGGAACAGTTGGTGGTGTTCTTGGAGGTAAAGCTGCGGGTGCTTGGACAAGTTCAGCTACTGCAGCTGCCGCAATTGCAATTTATGACGCTTGGAGCGACTGGTTTAATTAGAAAAATTATGAAACTACAATTTAAACAGGAATCAGTAATACTACTTTATTCATATGTAGTAAGTTTAACAATACTGCTTGGAATATATCTACTCGATTTTTCTAAAAATCTATTTTTACATTTAATTTTATTTCTTTCTATTATTTTATTAAATAGAATTTTAAATAAATTTCAAAAAACAAAAAATAGATTTATTAAATTTATCTATACAACAGAAATATGTTTTATTGTTTTTTTATTAATGTTCTTTATTCTGAAAGAGAATTATTTTATTCAATATAAATTATTGGTACTACCACCTTTAATTTTAAGTATAATTCAAACTTTTAGTTTAAAAAAAATTAAAAAAGAAAAATAACGTGGCATAACACTGCGTATAAAAAATAGCAGTTTAATGCAAACTAAAAAGTTTGTCCTTTTCTGCTATTTTAATTTATAAACTAAAAATAATATCATTTTTATTCTGCTACTTTTCATATACCAACCGTTATGCCACATTATACAAAAAATCACGGTCAAAAAAGGGCTGACCACCCAAAATTGGAAAATGCGTAATTTGAAACCAAAATAAAATAAAAAGTAAAACGAGATAATATTAAGATATTATCGCTTGACTGAAATCCGGAAAATAAGTCTTATTAAACATTTAAAAACTTTCTTAAAAAACAATAAAAATGAAAAAAATGAAAAATTTAATTTATGTAGTTACTTTAATTTTTTTAGTTAGTTGTAGCGAACAAGAAAATGACACAAACGTCATTGAGAATAATTCAAGAATAACAGCTAAAGAATTAGATTTCATTGGAAAAGAACATAATGAAATTTTAGAAAGAGCATTTAATTTTCTAAATGATAATCAAGATTTAATTAGCAATAAAAATAATTTTGATAAAAAAGAACTACTTCTTGATTTCCTTGTGTCAGATATGAGAGACATAAAAAAATATCCCGAAGAATATATCGAAGCAGGTATTTCACATACCAAAAAAGTATTTAACGAAAATGATAGAAGTTTTTTAAAAAATGCGAACAATACGATTTTCGACGAAGTTATAAATCAACTATCACAAAAGGAAATAGATTATTTAGATTCATTGAATAGTATTTTACAACAAGAAAACGTAGAAAACAATACGATTCTTGAAGATATTTTAAATCTAGAAATTTCTGCTGAAAATGATTTAGAATTAAGCAATAATCAGCTTTTTGTAATACTAGCTGCTGCATCTACTGCAAAAAATTCTTTCCAATATTGGGACGCAAATTATCACTTATGGGAAAGTATAGATAGTAATCAATCCAAAACTAATATAGTATGTACTAAATCTAGCAAAAGTCTCGCCAAAAATGATGGACATAATGGATGTGCTTGCGCCAATGTTTCAGCAGTAGCGAAAGCTGATGTTACTGGTGCAGTCGGCATGGCAGTTGGTGCTGCCGCTGCTAATATAATAGTTGGTCCTGGTACGGTAGCTTATGGAGGAGCAATAATTTCTGGTGCAGTAGGTAATTCAGCAACAGAAGCTGCAAGTCAAATTTTAGACTGGTTGGGATGGTAATAAATAAGAAAAAAATAATTACATATTCAATGATAATTTTTATTGGTCAAATTGTGGCTATTATTTGTTACCACTTTTTTAATAAAAACTATTTTTTGGGAATGTTTTTTGCTAGTTTATTAGTCTGCCTTTTTGCAGTTAAAAAATAACGTTGCACAATAACTAAGCATATGGCTTGCCGATAGGCCAAAGCTAGATGATTTGTTGACTGATCTGGGATTGCTGGTAAGGGGGAATTCGACGATTAGGTACAGACCTTACAAGAGGAGAAGGTTGTTCTAGAGTGCTTTGCATTTCTTTTTATTCAGTTGCTTATTTAAATAAGGTACTTTTTAGTGAGATCACGCTTTTTTTGTGTGAGAATCTGCTGTTTTTTATCATTTTCCTTTAGTTTGGGCATTACTCTGCTAAGGCTCTTTTTAGAACCGTTTTTTAATGTTTGTATTCCAGTTTATCCTTTATAATTTTTTTGTAATCCTTGGGCGGCCCGCGACTGTCAAAAGTAAAAAGTGTGATCAAGGTTTTCTTTTTACAACTCAGACAACAGCGATAGAAGGATTCTTCCTGTGTGGCAAAGTTTACAACATGTGCCAATTTTTTATCTCTTAATTGCTGTTGTAATAGTGGTAACTTCTCTTTTTTCCAACTGCTACTCAAAAACCCATAATGCCTTATTCGAGTAAAGCCTTTGGAAAGAATATGGAGTTGAAAATGCCAGTTTTATTTAAATCAATTACATTCAAAAAGAATCTTTGAAAAAAATAATCCCTAACATGCCATAAAAATAATGGCCTTAAAATTATTATATTTAAGGTCACTAATTTTAGGGCTAACATTGGGCTTCATTCGAAAAAGAGCAAACCGCACAAATAGCACGTTTGGTTTTGCCAACACAAAAGCGAAAGCTGAAGAGTTAAAAGAACTATTTTAGCTTACGCTCATTGTGAATCTCGAAAAAAAATAAATAATTATGATAAAATTTCTAGAAAACGAACTCTACGAAAAAACTAAAGGAACTCAAAGTGAAATACTATTTGCACAATGGAATTATGACAAGAAGATTATTCCGTCTGCATTACATGCGGTTTCTAATTTATTTCCTCATTACAGCTTGCATGATGAATCTCACTCTATTACAATTATCAACAATATTGTACGTGTATTAGGCAAGTTAAATATAGCTAAACTTTCAGCTATTGATATCTGGTTAATTTTAGAGGCAAGCTATAGTCATGATATTGGCATGGTTGTATCAAGCGAAAAACTGATACAGTCTCTCAAATCAAAAGATTTTATTGACTTTTTTCAAAACTTAATACTAGACAATAAAAATGGTCTTCATGAATTTGCTAAACAATTTGAAATCATTGAAGGTAAAATTAATTACAAACAGAATCTATTAGATTTAGAACTTCATGATGGTATAAAATTTATTCTAGCAGAGTTTTTTAGACGTAAACATGCTGATAGATCTAAGGAAATCATCGTTAACCCATTGGGTGAGCTAGCCCTAACTTCTCCAAGAGGTGTTATACCTCAAAGGATTTTTAAAATACTAGGTAATATTTGTGCAAGTCATACAAAGAATTTTGTAGATGTTATGGAATTACCATTTTGTGAAGTAGGGATAGATATAGAAGATGCTCACCCAAGATTCATCTCTTGCCTGTTAAGAATTGGTGATTTACTAGATTTAGATAATAATAGATTTTCTGAAGTTATGCTAAGGACTTTGTCAAAAATCCCTGTTGATACTCTTAACCATAAAGCAAAACATCTTTCCATAGAATCTTTTCGAGTTGATAGAGAAATTATTGAGATTACAGCAAATTGTAGAGATTATGATACAGCAAATATTACTCAGCACTGGTTCAATTATCTAAATTCTGAGATAAGCCAACAAATGATAAATTGGAACAATATTGTTCCTTATAAAGATTTCGGTTACTTACCCACGATAGGTACTTTAAAAGTTGAATTAGCTAATTATGACTACATAGATGGTAAAAATAAACCGAAATTTTCAGTCGATACCGATAAAGCACTCAGTTTATTACAAGGTGCAGGTCTTTATGATGGAGCATATCAATGTATCAGAGAGATATTACAGAATGCTATTGATGCTTCATTAATGAGAATGTGGCTTGAATATAGTGGCATTAAAGATTTCACATCTCCTTTATCTAATGATTTTATAGAATTAACGAAAGAATTCCCTGTTACAATTACAATTTCAGAAAAAGATATTGAAGGAGATTGGAAAAAATGGTTAATTGAAATTGAAGATAAAGGTACAGGGATATCAAGTCATGATTTAAAATTCTTGATGAATACTGGGAGTTCTTCAAAAAACAGAAACAAGTCTAATATTGTTGAATCTATGCCAATATGGATGAGACCTTCTGGCACATTTGGAATAGGGTTTCAAAGTATATTTATGCTCACCGATTTAGTAACGATTGAAACCAAAAGTTTTTTTAATGAAGAATTTCAAATTATTGAATTAAATAGCCCTAACTCAACTAAAGACGGAGACATTTTAATCCAAAAGAAAAAAACCACACATACAACAAAACCTGGCACAAAAATAATTATCAATCACAAAACAAAAGCAATTCCAGTTAGATATTCCATTAAAGGAGAACATAAAAACGCAAGTAGAATTGCTCATAACTACGATCCATTCTCTCATGAATCTTTGGACATAGAACTAGGAAAGGTATTGGATGAAATATTTGATTTTGCACATAAAAGCTATTTGCCTATTAAGCTAAATATTGATAAGGACAAAATAGAAACTCGTACTGGAAAATTAAAACAGTTCGATTATTTCGATGAAGAAAATTCACTTGAATTAAAAATTCATTTTGGGTATATAACAAATAGATGGAGAGTTTTTACTTACTACAAAAATCAAAAAGCAGAGAATAACATTTCTATGAAATTCTTAGGATTGGAAGTTAATATTCACAAAGACAAAGCATCCCGTGTATTGACTTTAAATCGCAATAAAATTAAACCTGAATATAATAGTGAATTACAAACTCAAATTTTTAATTCCTTATTCAAACTATTTACAACTGGTTTTGACAAAATATTTAAGACTAATGAACAAAAAGTTTTAGGAAGTATGTTTTTAGATTTTTATTCAGGAATAGAATACCTTAAAGAATTCGACACAAATCCTTATAAACAATGGGAAAAATTAAAAATAAATGTCGGCAATAAAGACCTAGAATTAAAAAAACTACTCCACTCAATCAATACCTTAAAGTTAATTTATGACAACAGAATCAATATAGCCATAGGTGATGTATATGAATTAAAAGGAAAAGAACTTACTCTAACACTAAAAGGAGGAAGTGCTTCTTTTGATTATACTGACTTTTTCTTATTTAAAGCAAGTGACCATTTCACTTCAATTAAAAAAACAACAAATCCAGAAAATAACTTAAGGGAAGTACTCTTTACAAAGACAAATCAAAAAAGTCCTATAACAAAAGAAGAATTATTAAATGTTATAAATAATCTTAGAAATGGTTTGTATTCTGCCAGAGTAATCATTCCATGCATTGAAGAGTACTTTAATTTAAGAATCAAAGATGATGCTTACAAATCGTATCTACATCACTACAGATTTGACAGTAATATCTATTTACCTTTCCCAAAAATGTTGTCCCCTTATTTAGTGGAGGAAATAGACGACAGAAAAAGAATACTAAAGTTAGAACTTAATGAAAAATCTCTTGACTGGGTTTACAAAAATCGATATGACGATCAAACGACAAAAGAAGAAATAATAAAAGCATATGATAAATTTATTGGAGAAATAGATATCGATGAAATAAATAGCAAGCCCTAAAAGCCATACACATTGCCAAGTTGCTCAAGAGCCAACCGCACATGCCAAAACTTATCAATAAGTATTTTCTTGCCAACACTTTGCAAACTGAAAGAAAATAACGAAGTCACAACAATAATTAAAAAACATAGGGGTTTTGGTAGTAAATTAGAAGTTTTGGGTTTCAATCATAAACCACCAAACCAAAATTTTCATAACGAAGAAAAATAATTATAAAAATATTTGGCTAAGTAATAAATCGAAATGGTAGCGATTATAAATTGCCCCACGTTCTTTATACATCACGTTAAACACAACACAGGAAAACAAGCAAGAATTAAACTAAAAACCAAGTGCATAAATGTTATATTTATTTTTTTTCAAGGTAAAAGCCAATACTAAAAAAAACAGAAAAGCTATTTTAGCAACAGTTCATTAAGAGTAAAAAAAAAGAAATAAAACACATGTTCGAACAAACATTTAAAAATATAGACGACCTATTATACAAAGATTCGGGGTCTGATAGTGAATTGGATTACATTGGTCAAACCTCTTGGGTACTATTCTTACGTTACTTAGACGAGTTAGAGCGAGACAAAGCTGATGAAGCCGAATTAAAAGGTGAAGAATATAGTTTTATTTTAGCGGAAGAATACCGCTGGCCAAATTGGGCAATGCCGAAAGATGCAGAAGGAAAAATAGACCACCATGTTGCTATGACGGGTTCAGATTTGGTCCAGTTTGTAGATGGAGAACTATTCCCATACTTGGCAAAGTTTAAGCAAGAAGCAGACAATGCCAATACCATTGAATATAAGATTGGTGAAATATTCTCTGAGCTTAAAAACAAAATACAATCTGGCTACAATCTACGAGAGATTTTAGAATATGCAGACCAACTTCCTTTTCGTGGTTCAACGGACAAACATGAGTTAAGTCACTTGTACGAGACCAAGATTAAGAACATGGGGAATGCTGGTAGAAATGGTGGACAATACTACACACCAAGACCGCTAATTCGTGCCATGATTAATGTGGTAGACCCGCAAATAGGAGAAAAAGTCTATGATGCAGCAGCAGGTTCTTGTGGTTTCTTAGTGGAAGCTTATGATTACATGTATCAGCGCATGGACAAAACAACCGACAATCTTAAAACATTACAAGAAGATACTTTATACGGTAAAGAGAAAAAGAATCTAGCGTATGTCATTGGAATTATGAACATGATTCTACATGGTATTGAAGCACCAAATATTGTTCATACTAATACACTAGGTGAAAACATACGAGATATACAAGAGAAAAACCGGTATCATGTTATTTTGGCAAACCCACCATTTGGAGGAAAAGAACGACCAGAAGTACAGCAAAATTTTGATATAAAAACAGGAGAGACTGCTTTTTTGTTTATGCAACACTTTATCAAGAGTTTGAAAACAGGTGGAAGAGCAGCTATTGTTATAAAAAACACGGTACTTAGTAATACAGACAATGCTTCTATAGCCATACGTAAACTATTATTAGAAGGTTCTAATTTACATACCATTTTAGATTTACCAGGCGGAACATTTACAGGAGCTGGAGTTAAAACAGTCGTCTTATTTTTCCAAAAAGGGGAACCCACTAAAAAGATTTGGTATTATCAATTAGACCCTGGGCGAAACATGGGAAAAACCAATCCTTTAAACGATAAGGACATGGCAGATTTTATTGCATTTGCAAAAAAGAAACCAGAAACAGAACACTCTTGGAATTTAAAAGTAGCAGATATAGACGAAACCACTTTTGACTTGTCTGTTAAAAACCCCAACACTCCAGAAGAAGCACCTTTGCGAAGTCCAGAAGTTATTCTAACTGAAATGGAACGTTTGGATACAGAGACTAATACTATTTTGAAATCAATTAAAGAGTTGATATGATGGACGGCTGGGAAATTAATAAACTTAAAGAAGTTTGTACTAAAATTACTGATGGAAGTCACAATCCTCCTAAAGGGTTAGAGAGTAGTAATTACATAATGCTTAGTTCAAAAAATGTATTAAATGATATTATACACTATCAGAAACCAAGATACTTAAGTAAGGAAGATTTTCTTCAAGAAAACAAGCGAACTCAAGTTAGCTATGATGATGTTTTATTAACTATTGTAGGAACCATTGGTAGAGTTGCGGTAGTCCCTAAAGAACACAGGAATTTTACTTTACAAAGAAGTGTAGCAGTTTTAAAGACTGATAAAGAAAAAATTTACTCTAGATTCCTAATGTTTAGTCTTCAAAATATTTTAGACTATTTGACAAGTGAGTCTCGTGGTGTTGCTCAAAAAGGAATTTACTTGAAGCAACTAAGAGAACTTGAAATTCCAATACCACCAATTCAAGAACAAAAACAAATAGTAGCAATATTAGATCAAGCTTTTACTGCAATAGACCAAGCCAAAGCCAATATTGAAAAAAATATAGTAAACGCAAAAGAACTTTTTCAATCTAAATTGAATGCTATTTTTAGTCAAAGAGGTGATGGTTGGGAAGAAAACAGTATTGATGAAATTTCAACAGTTGTAAATGGATATAGTTTTAAAAGCAAAGATTTTTCTGTTGATAATAAAATTAAATCTATTAAAATCACCAATGTTGGTATTATGGAATTTGTAGAAGATTCATCCAATAATCTACCGATGTCTTTTTTACAAGAATATTCAAAAGTACAAGTTCATGAGGGGGATTTAGTTTTAGCATTAACTCGGACAATAATATCTGATGGATTAAAAGTGGCTAGAGTTCCAGAAAGTTATCATAATTCATTATTAAATCAACGAGTAGCTGCGATTGTGCCAAATCTAAGTTTAGTAAATAGTGATTATTTATATTATTATTTTAGTTCGGATATAGTTTATAATTATGTTTTGAGTAATGTCAATACTCTTATGCAACCAAATTTATCTATTAAAGATTTGAAGAGAATGACAATACCTATTACTTCACTTGAAGGACAAAGAAGAATTAGTATTCAAATAGAGGGTTTGTCAGAAAAAACTAATTTTTTGATTAGTAATTATGAAGTTAAATTGAATAATATAGAAGAACTCAAAAAATCCATTCTTCAAAAAGCTTTTTCAGGAGAATTAACCCAAAAAGAAGTTGTGGTATGAGTATACTAGAAACGGTTTATCTTAAAACAATAACATATATTTATGTTTAAACAATATCGCTCTTCTAGAGCTATTAACATTTCGCAAGGCTGTATTTATTAATATTTTGCTCCTCTGGAGCTAAAAGAGAAGACAAACGAATACTATATAAAATGAAGGAAGCGACATTGTGGCAACATATTAATAGATGATAATAGATTAATAACACCATCGTGATATATGAATAAGATAAAATTGGAAATGCCACATCGTGGCAACATATTAATAGCCAAAAAACATAAGACATTTAATTTAAGCTCCATAGGAGCGTTATAATATCATGGCAAACACATACACACAATTGTATTTTCATATTGTTTTTGCAGTAAAAGGCAGAAATAATCTCATTGCGGTTAGGTGGAAATATGAGTTGTATAAATACATTACAGGTATCATCTCTAATAAAAACCAAAAGCTCATGATTATTAATGGAATGCCTAATCATGTTCACTTATTAATTGGCACAAAACCCAATTGCAATTTATCCGATTTGGTAAGGGATATTAAAGCCAATTCATCTAAATGGATTAATGAAAAACAATTTGTAAATGGTAAATTTGAATGGCAAACAGGATTTGGAGCGTTTACGGTAAGTCAATCTGCTGTAAATAATGTTCTAGATTATATTAAAAATCAAGAAGAACACCATCAAGTAAAAACATTTAAAGAAGAATATATTGGTTTTTTAAAATCCTATAATATTGAATATAAAACGGAATATCTTTTTACAGATGATTAATATCGCTCCCAATGGAGCTAATCACCTATACTCAAAATAATATTCTATTACTATTTTGCTCCTATGGAGCTACAACCTATAATAAATGAACGAAGCACAAACCAAACACGATTTAATAGAACCAGCATTGCGAGAAGCTGGTTGGGGTAGTGTTAAAGGCAGTCGTTTACGTTTGGAGTTTCCTATTACTAAAGGTCGTTTAATAGGTCAAAATAGAAGAGCTACACCTCTTTTTGCAGATTATGTTCTAGAGTATAAGAACAGAAGAATAGGTGTTGTAGAAGCTAAAAAAAGAGACTTGTATTACACAGATGGTGTTGGTCAAGCCAAAGACTATGCAGAGCGTTTAGACATTAGGTTTACTTACGCTACTAATGGTTTGAAAATCTATGGTATCGATATGGATGAAGCCACAGAAGGTGATGTGTCTAAATATCCTACACCAGACGAACTTTGGGAAATGACCTACCCAACACCTAAAGAAGATTACAAAGTTGAAATTGCAGACTGGGCAGCGCGTTTATTTTCAGTTCCTTTTGAAGATAGAGGTGGCACTTGGCAACCTAGATATTACCAACAAAATGCCATTGCCAAAGTTTTAGAAGCAATTTCAGAGAAAAAAGACAGGTTACTATTAACCCTAGCTACAGGAACAGGAAAAACAGCCATTGCTTTTCAAATTGCTTGGAAATTATTTCATGCCAAATGGAATTTAAGACGTGATGGGTCTAGAAGCCCAAGAATTTTATTTTTAGCAGATAGAAAT
>Ga0307934_1002222_pt1 | contig 10484 bp, 9 predicted proteins | sample OrgLakmetageno90_FD_201838 | JGI IMG/M metagenome (GOLD analysis project Ga0307934, IMG submission 201838) | Saline water microbial communities from Organic Lake, Antarctica - #90 | ecosystem: Environmental > Aquatic > Non-marine Saline and Alkaline > Saline | place: Antarctica: Organic Lake... | reverse complement strand
GTAATCTCACGACATTTTTTGATAACAGCCTCAGGCACACTACCGGCTGCCACGATAAAACTGCCAAAAACACTGTAGCCTTTGAGGCCGGCTTTTGCATGCAAAACTTTGCTGTCGGCATCCATCACCGTCGATTCTGACCAGATTAATTTCTGCTGGCGGTTAACGCTCAGCGTTTGCCTGAACTGCCCTTGCTGCCATTTTTCACCACTGGCGCGACGGCCCAGGCTGACGATTTCCCATGTCGCTAACTTGGCGTTCAAAGCCAGTGAGATATCTGTTTTCAGACTGACATCAGCACCATCAAAGATAATATTTTCTTGGGGTAGCCATTCCATTTGTGCCTCGTCAGCCAACTGGAAAGTCAACTGTTGGCTGGCCCGGCGGCCTGCAGATTTGTACCACTTAGTGGCCCCGGGCGTTGTCAGCAAAACCTGGGCATTTTCTGACAGATCGACATCCATCTTTAAGTTATCACCACCAGCAACGCCCCCCGGTGGATGCAATATCACACCATGGGTTGAATCATCGCCCGCCGGATAAAGTGTTTTCTGGATCACCATGGGGCCGTAATGTTGCCGACGCACCAAAATGGTTCGTTCCAGCCGCCGGGCAAATTGCAAATTCAGTGAGGCATTCCAGCCCGTTAAAATGGCAGGTTGCAACGCCTGTGTTGACTTTAAAGACATCATTAGACTGACGTTATAGGGTGATACGAGTCACCCTACGGCTCCTGAATCGTTAGCAATAAGCAAACTTATGCATAACTTATACCGTCAGGTATTGTTTGATTTTGTCGGCATCAACGTCAGCACGATTGTCTTCATGTATAAAGTTGCCTTTCTCGATGACAATGATGCGATCGGCAATATCAAGCGTGAAGCTGAGCACCTGCTCGGAGACAATAATCGTGATGTCACGCATCTTGCGGATGTCGTTCAGCACTTTGGCAATATCTTTAATGATCGAAGGCTGAATGCCTTCAGTCGGTTCATCCAGTAACAAGACCTTAGGATTAGTCACCAGGGCGCGAGCAATCGCTAACTGTTGTTGCTGACCACCTGATAAATTGCCACCTTTGCGATGACGCATTTCATGTAACACCGGAAACAGGGCAAAAATATCGTCCGGGATTCTTTTCTGGCCAGAGACTTTCAGGCCGGTTTCAATATTTTCCTGCACCGTCAAGGTCGGAAAAATCATTCGTCCCTGCGGCACATAAGCAATACCTTTAGCGACCCGCTGATAACTTTCATCACCATTGAGATCCTTGCCGGCCACCTCTAGCTTACTGGCTGTGCTGGGCAAGATGCCTATCAATGATTTAAACAGTGTGGTTTTGCCCATACCATTACGGCCCATAATGGCAACGGTTTCGTTCTCGGCTGCACTGAAGCTAACATTATGAATCACTTCACTCTGGCCGTAACTGACTTGTAAATTTTCTACTGCAAACATAGCTTATCTCCCAAAAAACCGTTTAATGGCCCAGATACACTTCAATAACTTTTTCATCGGCCTGGACTTTTTCCATCGGCCCTTCTGCGAGAATTTTGCCCTGATGCAGCACGGTTACCTTGCGGGCAATCTTTTTGACAAACTCCATATCATGTTCAATGACAATCACGGCGCGATTTTTACAGATCCGGTTCAATAACTCGGCGGTTTCATCACGTTCTTTGGCACTCATGCCAGCCACTGGCTCATCTAGCATCAGAAGTTCAGGTTCTTGCATCAGTAACATGCCTATTTCCAGCCACTGCTTTTGCCCGTGACTTAAAATGGCAGCATCGGAATCCAGCATATGTGTCAGTTGAATATCAGCTGCCACTTCGGCAATAAGCGCTTCCAGTTTTGGCGTCGATTTAAAGAATAAACTGCTAAACACCCCGCGTCCTTCTGAATATGACACTTCCAGGTTTTCATAAACCGATAACGTATCGTATATAGAAGGCGTCTGAAACTTGCGACCAATACCGGCGCGGGTAATTTGATGTTCCGCCAGCTTAGTCATCTGCTTATTTTTAAACTGAATCGACCCAGAGCTGGCTTTTGTTTTGCCACAAATCAAATCAAGCAAGGTGGTTTTGCCGGCGCCATTAGGCCCGATAACCACCCTCAGCTCGTTTTTATCGACATACAGGCTTAAGTTATCCACGGCTTTGAAGCCATCAAATGACACCGTTAAATCTTCAATCGCTAAAAGATAATCTGTATTGGTGGTCATGACTTCACTCCCTCAGCTGTTGACTCTTCATCATGGTTGTCTGCTGTTTTTTTCGCTTCGATAGCTGACTTTTCAGGATCTTCATAAAAACGGTTTAAAAACGGTATTTTGCTGACATATTTATTGAAAATACCGGCAATACCATTCGGGAAGAACAACACAACCGCGATAAACAGCCCCCCCATCAGGAACAACCATAATTCCGGGAAAGTTTCCGAGAAAGCGGTCCGGCCATAATTAACCAGTAACGTGCCGTAAACCACCCCTATCAAAGACATCCGTCCGCCTACCGCAGCAAAGATAACCATTTCAATGGATGGCACTACCCCGACAAATGACGGTGACATAAAGCCCACTTGCAAAGTGAACATGGCGCCACCAATCGCAGCAATGACCGCAGAAACACAAAAGATAAAGATTTTAAAATTGGAGACGTCGTACCCGGAGAAGCGCACCCGGTCCTCTTTGTCTTTCATCGCTAGTAACAACCGACCAAACTTACTGGTCAGGATGAATTTACTGACCATAATGACGCCCAGTAATAAGAAGGCGTTAATGAAGTACAACAGATTCTTGGCTGAATCCGAGCGAATATCCCAGCCGTTTAGCGTGCGTAGATCTGTCACACCATTAATACCCCCGGTCAACCCCTGTTGCCCGACAATTAATACTGTCAGTATGACCGCAATGACCTGCGTGATAATCGCAAAATATACCCCACCGACCCGACGCTTAAACATCGCATAACCAATGATGTAAGCCAGCAGCGCGGGAATGACAAAGATCGCCAATATCGTGAAAGCAAAACTCTCAAACGGTACCCAGAACCAAGGGAGTTCAGTAATTTGATTCCAATCCATAAAGTCTGGAATCCCTGGTGTCGTCTGAATACTGGTGTTTTCAGGTGAAGACGCTTCCAGTTTCAGGAACATGGCCATGCCATAGCCGCCAAGACCAAAGAAGATACCTTGTCCCAGGCTAAGAATGCCGCCATACCCCCACAATAAAACCAGACTCACTGCCGCAAAGGCATAGGTCAGGTATTTACCCACTAAGTTAAGCCGAAAGGTATCCAGAATCGACGGAAACACAATCAGGATAAGTACTGCCAGAATGCCCAAACCAATGGCACCATTTCTGCCACCTAAAAAACGCTCATAAACAAAATTCATGCTCATATCCCCTGTACCTTATTTACGAACTTTGCTTGAGAACAAACCTTCTGGCTTCATCATCAGAATGATAACCACCGTCAGCAAGGTAATGACTTTCGCCATTGAACCGCTGATGAAGAATTCGAGAATGGATTGCGCCTGCGCGATACTGAATGCCGAAGCAATGGTGCCGAACAAGCTTGCTGTACCACCAAATACTACAACCATGAACGTATCAACAATGTACTGTGAACCAGAAGTTGGCCCGGTAGACGCAATGGTCGTAAAGGCGGCCCCCGCTATTCCGGCGATACCAGTCCCTAAGGCAAAGGTCATCCGATCCACCCGTTTGGTGTTAATGCCGACCGCGCCACTCATCACCCGATTTTGGGTCGTCGCCCGTACATTTAAGCCCCATGAAGAGCGGAACATCAAGTAATACACCCCGGCAGTGACTAACGTCGTTAAGCCCAGTACAAACATGCCATTAATCGGAATAAAAATAGTATCGTTGGGCATATAGGAGCCCATCAGCCAGTCAGGCAGTGCCGGACTGACCTCCCGCGCACCAAAAGTGGAACGGAAAATTTGTTGCATGATCAGGCTTAACCCCCAGGTTGCTAGCAGCGTGTCGAGTGGGCGTTTATAGAGATGCCTGATCAATATAAATTCAGTAAAGTAGCCAACTATCCCGGCGACAAAAAACGCGGCAATAATGGCAAAGAAAAAGTAATAAGGCATAAATCCTGGAAAAAAGGATTCAGTCAAAGTTGAAAGGAAATAAGTGGTATATGCCCCCAGCGCCATAAACTCACCATGAGCCATATTAATCACGCCCATTTGTCCAAAAATAATAGCCAAACCTAAAGCCATGAGGAGTAACACGCTGAATAAGCTGATACCGGCAAAGCCTTGCATGGCAAAAATTGAGGTTAGCTCTTGAGCCGTATAGTTACCCATAATGGATACTCCAAAACATAATACAGATTAGTTAAAAAAGTTCAGATCCCTGTGGTTTCAATAGACAGGCTGGCAAAATACCAGCCTGTCTCTCTATGAAACGAACTTAAACTTATTGGTAACCTTCAGGAAACGGATTTGGCTCAATCAGATCAGAGGTGTAAACCACTGTTGCCTGACCATCAGCATTCCATTTACCAACGCGGGTTTTGCTCCACAAATGGTGATTAGGATGCAGCTTGACGTAGCCTTCAGGCGCAGTGGTCAGCTCAATTTCACCAGTTCTAGAAGCTTCAACCACTTTATCAATGTCAAAGCTACCGGCTTTTTCGACTGCAGCTTTCCACAACCATGGGCCTAAGTAAGCCGCTTGCGTGACATCACCAATAACGCTGTCTTCACCATGCATTTCTTTAAAGGCTTTGACGAAAGCTTCGTTATTAGGATTATCCTGACTTTGGAAATATTTCATGACTGAGTAGAAACCTTCGAGGTTTTCACCACCGATACCCAGCACTTCATCTTCCGTTACAGATAATGTCAGCAGCGTTTGTTTATCACCGGTAATACCAGCTGAGTTCAACTGTTTGAACCAGGCAACGTTACTGCCACCGACAACGGCTGCGAAAATGACATCAGGTTTTCTGAGTCGGATTTTATTGATAACCGAACCAAAGTTGGTATCACCTAACGGCTTGTACTCTTCACCGACTACTTTACCGCCCAATACTTTCTCAATATGAATACGGGCAATTTTCATTGAAGTACGTGGCCAGATGTAATCTGAACCAATCAGGTAATAAGTTTTGGCATCTTTCTCTTTTGCTACCCAATCCAGACCAGCGAGGATCTGTTGAGTCGCTTCCTGACCGGTGTAAATAACATTTTTGGATTGCTCTAAGCCTTCGTAGAATGTTGGGTAATACAACAGACCATTTTGTTGCTCAAATACTGGCAAAGCAGCTTTACGAGAGGCTGATGTCCAGCAGCCAAATACCGCAGCAACTTTGTCACTGACCAAAAGCTTGCGTGATTTTTCAGCAAACGTTGGCCAGTCACTGGCGCCATCTTCCTGAATGATATTGATTTGACGGCCAAGAATACCGCCGCTTTCATTGATCTGTTTGATGGCAAGTTTTTCAGCTTCTTGCGCACCGGTTTCACTGATAGCCATTGTGCCCGTCAATGAATGCAAGATACCGACTGTAACGGTGTCATCTGTAACAGCTAAACCTGTTGTACTAACTTCAGCAGTCGGATAATCCGCTGCCATGGCACTGGTGGTAATAAAACCAGCGGCAACCATTGCACTTAACAGTGCGCCGGTTTTACCTAAAAATTTTCGTCGACTAAAGTAACTCATCGTGACTCTCCTGACATTGAAAAAAGGGCGAACAACGTTGTTCTGGAATAACCGGATACTAAAATTAATGTCCCAGCATCCAGGGTCTTGCGGTTTTCTTGGTCTGCATCATCAAGCCATTAGGATTACTAGCGGCTTTTGCTGCCTTGCTTGCAGTTTCCTTGGTATCGGATTTACAAGTGTGGGTCCCGGAGCAACCACAACTGGAACGCCGCACTTGTTTGGGTTCATGTGCTGATTTTTCATTACGCTCATTGGCAACCCGGCTGTTACGGTCCATCAGAGCAAGATATGGCGCACTAATAATCCGTACTGCCATCTCACCGCATTCAACACACGCCACTGAATCAGCCGCCTCACTCATTTTTCGTAAGGCTGAGAATTCACCACATTGCCCACACCGGTAATCATAAATCGGCATAAAATGTCTCCAAACTTTAAGAGGTAGAACTCAGATCTTTACCGGGCGCGACCATAATGCTCGGGCCGTCCGCGTTCGGATTGATATCAAAATCGAAGATTTCTGTTGGGATCCACAAAGTAGCGCAGGCATTAGGAATATCGACCACCCCACTGATATGCCCCTGAATTGGCGCGGTACCCAGAATCGATAAGGCCTGCTCACCGGTGTAACCAAATTTCTTCAGATACTCGATAGCGTTCAAACAGGCCTGACGGTAAGCAACATGAACATCCAGGTAATGCTGCACACCCTGCTCATCCACCGAAATCCCTTCAAACATCAGGAAATCGCCATAAGTTGGTGTTAAAGGACTATTTTTGAAAAGTGGATTTTTGATGCCGTATTTCTTGACGCCACCTTTAATCAGGCTGACCTTAATATCCAGATAACCGGCCATTTCAATCGCGCCGCAGAAAGTGATTTCCCCGTCACCTTGTGAAAAATGAAGGTCACCCATCGACAGGCCGCCATCTTTTACATAGACCGGAAAATAAATTTTTGAACCTTTGGTCAAATCTTTAATATCGCAGTTACCACCATGTTCACGGGGTGGTACTGTCCGGGCGCCTTCCTTGGCTGCTTTCGCGGCTTCATCACCTTTCAACCGGCCCATGACTGCCGATTTTTCTTCAGGTGGTAAGGCCAAAGCGGGAACTCTGTCCGGATCAGTAGCAATCAGCTCGCCTTCGCGTTTATTCCACTCAGCCAGCATTTCTTTAGACGGCAGGCAACCAATCAAACCCGGATGCATAATACCGGCGAATTTGACGTTGGGTATATGCCGTGAAGTCGTGTAAATACCACTGAAATCCCAGATTGATTTACGTGCTTCGGGATAATGATCGGTTAAAAAGCCACCACCATTATTTCTATCAAAAAAAGCGTTAAAACCCCACTGGGAATCTTCAAAGGTGCCGACATCAAGGATATCAACGACCATCAAATCACCGGGCTCTGCCCCTTCGACACCAATTGGGCCACTGAGATAATGCACCTGGGTCAAATCCACATCACGGACGTCATTGGCACTGTCGTTGTCGCCAATCTGGCCGCCGGTCCAATCCATACACTCCACCCGGAATTCATCGCCGGGTTTAACCATGGCGATCATCGGGATATCGGGATGCCAACGGTTATGAATCTGGCCATCCTGCTCCCAGGGCTTTTTGTCTAAATCAAGTTTTACTAAAGTCTTCATTTATCTCTCCTTCATTGAAGAAAGGTTTTTAAATTAAATCTGGTGATTAGAACTGCAGCTGTGTTGAAACAACGAACTGACCTTGATCTTCAAAACCATCTCTTTCGAGGTCACGGTAAACAGCCGTAATAGAGGCGTTATAACCATCGATAAAGTAGTTCAAACCAAAATCGGTACGCTTGGTTTCGCCTGCATCCGCATCAAATTCTTGGTAGCGAACAAACGGCATGAACTGTCCCCAACCGACTTTTTCATTGAAGATATAACCGGTACTGACGTAATAGGCATCACCCTGTTCTGACAGGAAGACATCATCGGTGTCATAGTCGAAATAAGCGGCCTCAAGGGATACGGCGCCCGCAGCAAGTTTCTTCTCAATAAGGAGATCAACTGTCCATTGTGAGTAGTCACCGACGGCAACTGCTGAAGCGGCACCATCACCTTTGTGACGACCGGCTATACCAATGGTGAAGATGTCTTTAGCACCCAGATAGTTACCAGTACCGTAATAGCCAGGCTCTTTATCCCAGAAGCTGTATTGCAAGCGACCGGCATACATCAAATCGTCATCTTGAGTCGGGTTATTGGTGACGTCGCCGACACCACTGAATTCAAAAATCTTGTCAGCTTCAAAGGCACCGAATGAATACGCCAGACGTTGATCAAGTGCCGTTGCAACTAATGCCACACCATCGTCACGACCAATGGTGCCGCCATTCCAGCCATAACGTGCAGTAATGTTTGCCCAGTACCCATCACCTGAAGTGTAGTAAGGGCCCGCCATATTGGCACGACTACTAGGTGACAAAAATCGACCCGCCCAGATACCAACATCGGGGGTGATCTGGAAAATACCGGCAGCATCAATAATCTGGAAAGAATCATTACCGCCTGATTTTTCTGAGTTGAAGATACCCTTGATATATTTGTTCAATGCACCCGAAACGTATAAACGTGCACTGTCCAGTTCAAAGTCGTTGGAGTTGCCACCATCATTTGCCGCATCTTCGAAGCTGCTAAAGCTGCCTCTTAAACCAAAGCCAACACTTATGTACTGATCTTCACCAAATGTAATCGTCCCTGCGGCATGAGATGTAGCGACTGGCAGTAAAGAAGCAGTGGTTGCTAAGGCGACTAAACCAGCGACTTTATTCAATTTTTTCATTTTTTTTCTCCCGAAAAACTTACCAAATTAATAAATGGATGCTGTTGAGTTCGCCTCAGTGCTAATCAACTTTTGCCTACGGGAGCCATACTATGGAGGTTGGTTAAATGCAGAAATACGTCAAATTGCGTACATGGATAATGCTGCGTTTCCGTTAGGCTTATTGCAGGTTTTAAATAGTGGATCGCATGGGAGTAAATAATGAAACGGCAATCATTTACCGCAGGATGTGCAGTGTTTTTATGCAGCAGCGTCTTAGTAATATCAGGATGTGGCGCAGAGCTCAGTTTTAAACGTGGCGCCAGCGCTGATGCATTTCAGAGCGAAAAACAACGCTGCGAAACGGCTTCAGCATCAGAAAAAGAAATTGATCAATGTCTTCAAGAGCAGGGCTGGGTTGTGGTAAGCCCCGACAAACCGCTGATTCCCCTGAGCCGGGGCGAAACCAAAACCATTGCTGTGGCCAGCGATGCGATGGCAGATGAAGGTGGTCAACCTGTCGATCCATTGGAAAAACTTCAAGTTAACTCTTGGTGGCGGGCCGGGGCCGGACCTGAAAAATTAATGGCAGACAGCGAATCCTGTTCCGCCAAGTTGGGTGAGGGTCACTCTCCAGAGGCTAATATGAGCCTGGTGACGCGAGGCCTGTTGGGCTGTATGCAAAAACTCGGCTGGGCAGCATTATTAACGCCGTAAATTAGCGACCATTCAGCCTTGTTTGTTTTGCTGTTGTAGTTGCCAAAGCTTGGCGTAGACCCGATCCTGCTGCAATAGTGATTCATGCGTTCCATGCTCAACAATCTGGCCATGCTGCATGACGACGATAAGATCGGCGTCGACCACTGTCGACAACCGATGAGCAATGACCAGGCTGGTCTGACCTTTGGAGATCTCACCAATGGCGTCCTGAATAATACGTTCTGAGTGACTGTCCAGCGACGATGTGGCCTCATCAAACGCCAGAATGGGCGGCCGTTTTAAGATGGTCCGGGCAATCGCCACCCGCTGTTTTTCACCGCCACTCAGCTTTAAACCCCGTTCGCCGACCAGCGTGTTTAGACCATCGGGTAATTCGGTAATAAAGTCTGCTAAATGGGCCAGTTTTATCGCCTGATGCACCTCGGCATCGGTCGCATCAATGCGACCATAACGAACATTTTCGAGCAGCGTGGAGTTAAACAGCACCGTGTCTTGCGGCACAATGCCTATCGCGCGGCGTAACGAATCCTGCGTGACGTCACGAATATCCTGACCATCAATCCTGATGCTGCCACTTTGAATATCATAGAAACGAAACAACAGCTTGATTAACGTCGATTTGCCGGCGCCACTGCTGCCGACCACGGCGACCTTTTGCTTTGCAGACACCTTAAAGCTGAAATCCTTGAGGATCGGCAGTCGATCGCTGTAACCAAAACTCACTGCATCAAACTCAATGACGCCATCCGTAATGACTAAAGGCTTTGCATCCGGTTTATCGTTTATCAGCGGTGCTTTATCCAATAAGGCAAACATCCGTTCGATATTGGTCATTGAGCTTTTTAACTCGCGGTAAACAAAGCCCAGAAATCCGAGCGGTATAAATAACTGCATAGTGAACGCGTTAATTAAGACAAAATCACCCAGCGTGATTTGCCCGGCGATCACCTGTGATGCCGCCAACACCGTCATCGCCGTCATCGCGACAGCAATAATCATTGCCTGGCCGCCGTTCAATAAAAATAACGACAAGCGATTTTTACGCCGCGCCTGCTCCCATTTCGCCAGTTCATCATCGTACCGGTTGGCTTCAAAAGTCTCATTGCCAAAGAATTTGACGGTTTCGTAATTCAATAAACTATCAATAGCGCGGGTATTGCTGGTGGAGTCGGCCTGATTGGCTTCACGAATAAAGTGCAGCCGCCAGTTGGTGATCAACACGGAAAAAGCCACATAGCTAATCACCGCCACTAAA